>SMUY01173329.1_pt1 | contig 12566 bp, 8 predicted proteins | sample 2456441 | NCBI WGS metagenome assembly SMUY01 (sample SAMN11095931, study PRJNA526329) | marine sediment metagenome | biome: Marine sediment; feature: Surficial sediment; material: Deep marine sediment; isolation source: Hadal surficial sediment | place: Pacific Ocean | collected 2014-11 | depth 0-1...
CATCTTGATCGCCATCGCCCTGCGAGCGCCCGACTTGAGCCGGCGCCCGCTGCATACCGACGAGGCGGTCCACGCCGTCAAGTTCGGCATGCTTCTCGAGGACGGGTTCTACCGCTACGACAACACCGAGTACCACGGGCCAACGCTCAACTACTTCACCCTGATCCCGGCGTGGACCGAGTCGGCGGAACGGCTGCGCGAAGCCGACGAGGCGACGCTGCGCATCGTTCCGGTGGTTTTCGGCGTCGGCCTGGTGCTGCTTCTGCTCCTCGCCGTTTCCGCGCTCGGTCGCGCGGCGGTGGTCGCGGCGGGCCTCCTTACCGCCGTGTCGCCGGCGATGGTCTTTTACAGCCGCTACTACATCCAGGAGATGCTGTTGGTCTTCTTCAGCTTCGCCGTGATCGTCTGCGGTTACCGATACGTGCGGCGCAGGCAGATCGGCTGGGCGGTGGCGACCGGCGTTTCGATCGGTTTGATGCACGCCACCAAGGAAACCGCCGTCATCGCGCTCGGTGCGATGGCGCTGGCCCTGGGGCTCAGCGTGGCGACCCGCCGACCTGCCTTGGACCCGGGACCCCGGCAGGGTCGCGGAACCCTCGTCGCGCACGGCCTGATAGCCTTGGTCACCGCGGCGACGATCTCGGCCCTTTTCTATTCTTCGTTTCTGTCGAATTCGCCCGGGGTGGTCGACTCCTACACGACCTACGTCAACTACCTGGGCCGGGCGCAACACGAGTGGCACATCCATCCTTGGCACTACTACCTCGGGTTGCTGGTGTATTTCCGCGGTCCGGGCGGGCCGATCTGGACCGAGGCCTTCATCCTGCTGCTTGCCGGCGTCGGAATCGCCTCTGCGGCGATCAAGCGAACGACGCCCGGCGTCGATCGCGACTTCGTGCGGTTCCTGTCCTTCTATTCGGTCGCGCTGTTTGCCATCTATTCGACGATTCCCTACAAGACCCCTTGGAACATCCTGGGCGCGTGGCACGGGCTGATCATCCTCGCCGGTGTCGGGGCGGTCGTTGCTCTCGAGGCCACGCCCACAAGATCGGCTCGTATCGCCTTGGCCTGCGTGCTCGTCATCGGTGGCGCCCACCTGGCCCGGCAGTCGTACTCGGGAAGCCACGACTACTACGCCGACCCCGGCAACCCGTATGTTTACGCCCATCCGACGGACGACGTCGTTCGGATCGCCGAGCGCATCCGGGCACTGGCTGACGTGCATCCCGACGGCGACGCCCTGTACATCGAGGTCATCAGCCCGGCGAGCGACTATTGGCCGCTGCCTTGGTACTTGAGGTCGTTCCCCAATACTGGCTGGTGGGAAGAGGTCGACATGGCTGTTCCTGCGGCGCCCGTGATCATCGCTTCTCCGAGCGTCGAGGCCGACCTGCTCCGAAAGCTCTACGAGGTGCCGCCGCCGGGCGAGAGGTACCTCTATGTTCCGCTCTTCGAGTCGTCGACCGAGATCCGCCCGACGATCGAGATGCACGGGTACGTGCGCAAGGAGCTCTGGGATGCCTACCTGCAGCGTCCCGACGCATCGAGCACGAATGCTACCGAGGGACGAGGCCGTTGAGGGAGCGGCCGCAAGGGGGCACGAGCTGCCTGCCGCCGAATGCCGGCCGATTTGCCCACCGGGCGATGGCCACGGTCTTCGAGATCGTAGTCGTACACGAAGACCTCGTGTACGGAGAGCAGTGTGCCCACGAGGCGTTCCGCGAGGTCGACAGGCTCGAGCAGGCGCTGAGCAGGTTCGTCGAGAACAGCGATATTTCGCGGATCAACAACGCCGCAGTCGGCAAACCGGTTCGCGTCGGCATCGATGCCTTCGAGTGTCTGGAGCACTGCGTCGAGTTGAGCGCCGAAACCAACGGCGCCTGCGACGTCTCGATCGGGGCGCTGTCGGACTACTGGTCGAGTGTTGCGGCTAGCGGCCGTCCTCCGGCACCCGACCGGCTGGCCGAGCTGCGCGAAGGAACAGGGATGCTCCAGATCGACTTCGACGCCGAGCAGCACGCGGTCACCCGTCGATCGGATCTCGTCAGCATCGATCTGGGTGGCTACGGCAAGGGCTACGCCGTCGACCGCATGGCCGAGGTGCTCGGCGACTGGGACATCGGCTCGGCGCTGATTCACGGCGGAACCAGTTCCGTCTTGGCGATCGGTTCGCCGCCCGAACAGCGAGGATGGCCGATGACGCTGCGCGATCCATCCGCCCCCGACCGAGTCATCGAACGCTTCGATCTGCAGGATCTCGCGATGAGCGGCTCGGGGCTCGCCAAGGGCAACCATATTATCGATCCGCGAACGGGGCATCCGGCCGCTGGAGCGCGGGCCGCATGGACGATCAGCAGGACCGCGGCCGCCGCTGACGCGCTCTCGACCGCGTTCATGATCATGTCGGCCGAGGAGATCCGCGAATACTGTGATCGTCATGGGGAAACCCGCGCCGTTGTCATCTCGGCGAGCAGCGAAAATGCCGAAGAGGTGATGCGCTTCGGCTAGCCTCGGCGAGCCTGCTGCCTGAGTGCCGCGCCGTAGCGCCGCTGGATGCGCCACAGGTCGGTTGGCGCCCGCAGAAAATCGCCGGCGGTCAGCTTCGAGCCGGCCACATCGATCCATTGGTCGAGCGGCGCCTCGATGATCGAGCGATTCACATCGGTGCCGGCGTCTCGATGGATCAGCCAGCGCGCCAGGATCTCGACGTCGAAAGCCCAACGGGTGAGAAAAGGCTCTTCGAAAAGCGCCTGCAGACCCCGATCGGCCAGGAAAAGCTTGGCGCCGCATTGGGTGTCGTAGACGGGAATTCCGAGAATCCGGGAGACGATGGTCGCGGCGATGCGTCCGAAGCAGTGACGAATCTCGGAGCGCTCGATGTGCCGACCGAGCAGCTTGACCCGCGACCCGAGGACGATTCGCAGATCCGGTCGTTGCTCGAAGAGCAGGCGGAAGCGGTCGATCTCTGCGAGCGGCGTGGCAAGGTCCGCATCCCAGAATCCGACCAACCGCGGGGTCTCCTGCAGCGCCCGCAGGACGCCCCGGCGTACCGCTTCAGCCTTGCCGCTGTTTCGCGGTAGCGTCACACAGCTGATGCGCTCCGGAATCCGCCTGCGGGCCGCGTCCAGCTGTGTGGCGGTGTCGTCCGTGCTTCCGTCATCGACGAAGATCAGCCGGAGCCACGGGCGCGATGCCGCGAAGGTCGCGAAGGCGTCGACGTCGAGGCGCTCCGCTTCGTTGTAGCAAGGTACGACGATGGATGTCGACCAGAGAGCGTTGTCTTGGGGGTGATCAGGTTGCATTCGGTGTCCACCGCTGGCTGCCAGGTGCCGCAAATCTATCCGCTGGCGTCCGCAGGGAACAACGGGAGACGATGCGTTAACATCCGGCGAGCCCGGAGGTATGGGCGGGGAGCACCCATATTGAACCGCCCGCGAGGCGGCAGACGAGGGAACGAGTGAGATGAGCGACGCGAAGCTGACCCGAAGAGCCGCGTTGAACCGTTTCGCCGCCGTCGGCGCCGGACTGACGGTGGTACCCCGCCACGTTCTCGGAGGCCCCGGCTACCAGGCGCCCAGCGACACGCTCAACATCGCCTGCATCGGCGTCGGCGGAAAAGGGTCGAGCGACGTCCGGGGAGTGAGCGGTGAAAACATCTACGCCCTCTGCGACGTCGACGATGAGCGCGGCGGGCGCACCTTCGAGCGGTTTCCCAAGGCCAAGCGCTACCGTGACTACCGCGAGATGCTGGAGAAAGAAGCCGACAATATCGACGCGGTGACGGTCTCGACCCCCGACCACAATCATGCTGCAGCCTCGATCATGGCCATGCGTCTGGGGAAGTCGGTGTTTTGCCAGAAGCCGCTGGCGCGTTCGTTGCACGAGGTGCGCGTGATGCGCGCCGTTGCCCGCGAGACAGGCGTCGCCACTCAGATGGGCAACCAAGGCCACGCCAACGACTCGACCCGCGTGATGCGCGAATGGGTCGAGGCCGGCGTGATCGGCGCGGTGCGCGAAGTCCACTATTGGACCAATCGGCCGATCTGGCCCCAGGGCATCGACCGGCCGGAAGAAACCATTGCGGTGCCGTCAACGCTCGACTGGGACCTGTGGCTGGGGCCGGCCCCCGAGCGACCCTACAATCCCGCCTATGCGCCGTTTGCCTGGCGTGGTTGGTGGGACTACGGCACCGGCGCCCTCGGCGACATCGCCTGCCACTCGATGGATGCCGCCTTCTGGGCCCTGGATCTGCATTACCCGACCCGCATCGTGGCCGAAACGACGCCGGTCAACAACGAGACGGCGCCCACTACGTCGCGGATCGTCTACGACTTTCCGGCGCGCAACGACCGCGGCCCGATCAAGGTCGTCTGGCGGGACGGCGGCCTTACGCCGCCGATGCCGTCGGATACAGGCCTCGGAAACCGCTGGCCGGTGGACCCGATCGGCGGCCAACTCTGGGTCGGCGACGACGGCATGCTACTGGCCGGTGTGTACGGCGAATCGCCCCGTATCCTCGATCGTGAGCGCCACCGCGAGCTGCTCGAGAATCCACTCCCCGAGACCTACGCTCGCTCGCCGGGCCACTACGAGGAGTGGATTGCCGCCAGCAAGGGCGGCGAGCCCGCCGGCTCCAGTTTCGACGGACATTCGGGACCGCTCACCGAGATGGTGCTGCTCGGCAACTTCGCGGTACGTAGCGGTCGTGCGGTCGAGATCGACCCGGAGACGGGAGAGATCCTCACGGACGGCATTCCGGAGGAGTACTTTCGACCTCCCTACCGAGATGGCTGGAGCCTGTAGAACGCACCATGGCCAAGGACAAACGTGTAAGCCGCCGGCAGTTCTTGAAGGGTTCGGCCAGCCTGACGGTCGCCGGCCTCGGTTTTCCCTACATCGTTCCCTCCTCCGTCCTGGGCCGATCCAACGCCGTGCTGCCGAGCGAGATACTCACCGTGGGGTGCGTCGGGATGGGAGGCCAGGGCAACGGAGACATGGCCAGCTTTCTGGCCGAGTCGGATGCCCGCGTGGTGGCGGTATGCGACGTCGATTCGATTCGGCTCCAGAGCGCCAAAGAGCGGGTCGATCAGAACTACGGCAACAACGATTGCGCCGCCTACGGTGACTTCCGTGAGCTCATCGCCCGAGACGACATCGACATCGTCCAGCTGACCACCCCCGATCATTGGCATGCGGTGATTGCAATCGCCGCCGCCAAGGCCGGCAAGGACATCTATGGCGAAAAGCCGTTTTCGCACACCCTTCGCGAGGGCCGGGCCATGTGCGATGCTGTCGAACGATACGGTCGTGTCTGGCAGACCGGCAGCTGGCAACGGTCACGGGCAAATTTTCGTTTTGCGTGCGAGCTAGTTCTCAACGGCCGTATCGGCACCGTCCGTCACGTCGACGTCGGGCTTCCCCAGGGCTTCAGCGCCGGAGGCGACGAGGGGACCACCGTAACGACGCCCCCGAAGGAGCTCGACTACGACTTCTGGCTCGGCCCCGCCCCCTGGACCGACTACGTCCCCGCCCGCGTCCACTGGAACTGGCGCTGGAACCTGGAGTACGGCGGCGGTCAGCTCCTGGACTGGATCGGCCACCATGTCGATATCGCCCATTGGGGATTGGGGTTGGACTACACCGGCCCGATAGAGGTCGACGGTGTCGGCGAGTACCCCGAAACCGGCTTGTGGAACGCCGCCAGCACGTACCGGGTCAACACCCGGTACGCCAACGGCATCACGATGACCATCGGCGGCGGGCAGCCGGATATCACCATGGGCACCAAGTGGGTCGGCGATGACGGCTGGGTATGGGTGACCCGCGGCGGTATCGACGCCGAGCCGAAATCATTGTTGCGCGAGGTATTCGGATCCGACGAGATCAGTCTCGCGCCGGTCGGCGCGGCGATCGATTATCAGAATCACACCCGCAATTTTTTAGACTGTGTACGGACGCGAGCGACTACTCTGGCTCCCGCTGAGGTCGCGCACCGCTCGGCTACGCCCGGCCACCTGGGCCAGATCGCCATGCTGCTGGGACGAAAGCTCCGTTTCGACCCGCACACGGAGGAGATCATCGGCGATCCGACCGCGTCCAGGATGCTCGGCAAGGCCTTGCGAAGCCCGTGGTCGCTGACGTGACGCCATTGAACAGGATGCTGAAGGGCTCCCGGCGGCACCCCCAGGAGTTCTTCAGCACCGTGTTAACCGGGCACGAGGGCGAAGCATGGTGAGGACGCCGCGTCGGCTCGTCCAGAGAATTCGTCCTCTGCTAGTAGTCGCCGCGATTCTGTTCGTGCCCGCGGACGCTGCGGCGGTTGCGCCGATCGCGCCACAAGGAGCGAGCCGCAACGTCGCCGCCGACGCTCAGTCGGCGCTCGACCAGATTTCCGGCTACGAGTTCGGCGACAGCCGCGCGGCGCTCTCGGCGCTCCGGATCTTGGTTCGGTCGTCGCTCGAATCACCGGACCAGAGGGCTCAGATCGAGGAAAGAATGATCGCGTTCCTCGGCTCGGGGGCGAGCTTCGCCGGCAAGCAATTCGTCTGCGAACAGTTGAGCATTATCGGCTCGAGCGACGCCGTACCCGTTTTGACCGGCTTGCTCCTCGATCAGGAAACAACGGACATCGCCCTGTTTGCGCTGCAACGCATTCCCGGTCCCGCGGTCGATGCGGCTCTGCGTGAATCTCTGGCCGCGGCCGATTCCGGCGTTCGGGTCGCGATCATCAATACCATCGGCGAGAGACGAGACCGAGCCGCCGTCGACGATTTGGCGACGCTGGTGTACGACCCGGATCCGCAGGCGGCGCGATCGGCGGTGGCGGCGCTCGGCAAGATCGCCGACACCGACGCGGCAACGGCGCTCGACGCGGCGCGATCGAGAACGTCCGGAGAGCTGCGCGGGCTGGTGCTGGATGCATACCTGAAGTGCGCGGATCAGCTCGTGTCTGGGGGAGACGCCGCTCGAGCCGCTTCGATCTATCGCGACGTGTACGACCACGAGGACGCCACCAGCATCCGGGCCGCCGCCCTGCGGGGTCTCGTTCTGGTCGATGAAGAGAGCGCCGTCGCTACGATTCTCTCGTCGCTGAAGCGTGACAATCGCTCGCTGCAGACGGTCGCCGCCGGGTTGGTGCGAGGGCTGCCCGAGACCGCCGATCTCGACCCCATCATCGCGGAGTTGGCTGATTTCTCCCCGCCGACCCAGGTTCAGTTGCTCGCCGCGTTCGCCGAAAGAGAAGAGGAGGCCGCCTACCCCGCCGTTTTGAACGGCCTGCAGCACTATGACGAAGACGTCCGGGTCGCCGCCATCAGTGCTCTCGTAACGATCGGCAGCGAGGCGGACATCGCTCTCCTCACCCATCTCGCCGCCTCGGGTTCCTCGGTCGCCGACCAGGAGGCCGCCCGCAGAGCTCTGAGCTTTCTGCCAGGAGCTTCCGTCGACCAGGCGATCATTGCTCAGATCCCCGATGTAGAACCGGCCGTCCGGGCGGAGCTCGTCCGGGCCCTCGGCGAACGCGCCGCCCGGCAGGCAACGGGGCTTCTGCTGGAAACAGCCGTCGATCCGGAACCGGCCGTTCGACGCGAGTCTCTGAGGGCTTTGGCGATCGTTGCCGGGCCCGAGCTCATCGACGATCTGATCCGGCTGTTGATCTCGGAGGCGGACGGCGGGACGCGCAACGAGGCGCAACGAACCGTCGTTCTCGTCTCGCAGAAGATCCTCGAACCTTCGAGCCGGGCGGGGCCGCTACTCGCCGCCTTGCCGGCCGTCGAAGCCGGCGAGGCCCGGAGCGCTCTCTTGCAAGCGCTCGGCACGATCGGTGACCCGGCGGCCTTGCCGGCCATCCGCGCCGAACTGGAGAGCGCGGATGTCGCCTCGCAACGGGCGGCCGTCGTGGCCCTGTCATCGTGGCCCGACGCGGGCCCCGCGGAGGACCTTCACGCTGTCGCTGCGAGCTCTCGTGATCAGGTGATCCGCATCCTGGCGCTACGGGGATACGTCACGCTGCTGCGCAGTGGTGGCGGCCGGGCGGTGGAGCAGTCCATCGAGCTCTTCGAGGGCGCCATGGCGCTGGCCACGCAGACCACCGAGAAGACGATGGTGTTGGCCGGCCTGGGAGAGCTCCGGGGACCGCAAGCCTTGGGCGCGACCACTCGCTACCTCGAGGACGCCTCTATCAAGCGCGAAGCCGAAGCCGCCCTCACCAGGATTCTGGGCAGACTGCGCAACGCCGACGAAGAACGGACCCAGCGAATGCTGGACAGCGGATTGCGAGGGAGCTTGGAGCGGATTCTCGAGCTGTCGGACGATCCGCAATTGCGTGAATGGGCGGCGGAGGTGCTGGCAAGAGGGCGCGATCGCAGCGATCCGGCGTCTCGCTAGCCATCGCCCGCAACCAGACCCATCACACTTTCACCACGGCCTGCTAGCCCAGCGGTTTCCCGTAGACGGCCACTTCGATGTAGTGGTTCAGGTCGTTGCTCGTGTTGCCGTTGCTGTACAGGCGAACGTAGCGTCCTTCGACCCCCCGCGCATCGATCAGCCGTCCCTCGGAAGTCTCGACGTAATGAAGGTCGCTGCCGACGCCGAGGCCCGCCGTGTTGTCGTGATCGTTGTTGAAGACGGTCGTGACATTGGTGATGAAATCGGGATCGTCGGCGACCTGCACGATGACGTCCAAATACACCCGCGCCTGCATGTGGTAGTGCCACACGACGATCGCGTAGACGGTGTGGCGCGTCTCCAGGTCGATCGTCACGTGCTGGAGGAACGGGCCCAGCTCGACATAGCTGCCGTCGGGGGCGCTCTTGTCGTCATCGGTGATTTGCTCGAATTCGCCGATGATCGGCAGGTCGTCGCTGCTGGCGACCAGCTTTCCCAACGCCACGTTGGTCGTTCCCGGCGGTGCCAGAAAAGGCGGCCGCGGCCTTCCGAGCGGCCTCTCGAGATTCGTAACACGGAAGTTCGACGGCGTACCGACAAACATCGGTTGCGGCAGCTCGAGGTCGATGGGCGTCAGCTCCTGGGTGGCAGGCGAGGGAATTCCGTAGCCTGCGCCCGAGCTTGATATTCCGACGACGAGGATCAAGAGGAGCGCCCCTGTGTGCAGCCGGACCCTTGCAACCGTCCGGTCTTCGAACCCGGGGACTCCCCATCTGGTGAGCTTCATGGACCTCGACTCCTACGTTGAAACATGGCGCGACTTGCGCGCGTGCGACGAGCAAGACTCTACCGCGGTCCGACGCCCGATTCGTCGCCGCAGGCGATAGGGGACGCCGCGGCGGCCTGTGTCTCGCTTCAACAGGTTGCTGGTGTGTTCGGTGGAGACTTGACCCGTCGGCTCCCGCAGGTCTTACTATAGGGATCATCACTATAGTTTTAATCCCTACAGTGAGACCGGGAGACATGGCCGACGACCACGACCCGCGCAGCCTGTTGCCGCTGACGCATCTGTCGTATCACGTGATGTTGGCGATCGCCGACAAGCCGCTGCACGGCTACGGCATCATCAAGGAGGTCGCGGCGCGCACCGACGGCGCGATGGAGCTCGAGGCCGGCACGCTATACGCGGCGATCAAGCGGATGAATGACGGGGGGCTGTTGCAGGACGCGCCGGCCGCGGATCCCGGGGGCGATTCCCGGCGACGCTACTACCGGTTGACCGACTTCGGCCGCGATGTCCTCAAAGCCGAATCCCAGCGGCTTGCCAACCTCTTGCAAATAGCGCGCGAGAAGAACGTTATCCACGCCTGAGGCGGCTGACCACGACGGGATCATCGAGGCGGCGACACCATGAACGAACCGCGTCAGCCAGGATCAAACGGTCAGGGAGCCTTCGGCACGTTGTACGGGCTCGTCTTGCGGTTCTGCCCGCGGGACTTTCGAGACCAGTACGGCGCCGACTTGCTGGCGACCGTAGCGGCACGAGAGGCGGATTGGACGGATCTCGGCTGGCTGGCACGTCAGCATCAGCGGGTTCGCGAGCTAGGAGCGTTGTTGCGCGGCGTCTACGGAATGGGTGATGGCGGCGGCCGAACCGGCCGCTCCGCCGACGGGCCTATCCGGTTCCCCGGGAAGGGCAATCTGCTGGACGACCTGAGAACCGATGTGTACCACTCGGTACGGCGACTCGCCCGGAGTCCGGGCTTCACCTTTGTCGCCGTTTTTACACTCGCCCTGGGCATCGGCGCCAGCACCGCAATCTTCAGCCTGGTCAACGGCATCCTCGTGGAGCCATTGCCGTACCCGGACGCTGATCGCCTCGTTGGCATCTGGAATGAAGCCCCGGGCTCGGGAATCGAGCGCTTCGAGCTCTCGGACGCGCTGTACTTCAACTACCGGGAGGGCAGCACCTCGTTTGACGAGATAGCCATCTGGGGCAACCGAACGCAGATCCTTACGGGCGGCGAGGAGCCGGTGCGGGTCGAGGGCGCCGAGGTAACGCCCAGCTTCTTTGCAGTCCTGCAGATACAGCCGGCGTTGGGCCGCGTGTTCACCGAAGGCGAGGGCGCTCCGCGGGGCGACCCGGTTGTCATCATCAGCGACGCGCTGTGGTCGAGCCGCTTCGGCTCGGTCCCCGACATCCTCGGCCGCAGCGTCGAGGTCAGCGGCGTGATGCGCGAGATCGTCGGCGTCATGCCGGCCGACTTTCTGTACCCGGCCCCCGACACGCAGATGTGGACGCCATTCATCCTCGATGAGGATCAGCTCCTCGGTCGCAACTTCAGCTTCTACGGCCTCGGCCGGCTACGCCAAGGCCTGGATCCGGAGGATGCGTTGGTGGAGATGAAAGAAGTGCTGTGGGGGATCGTCGAGCGGGTCCCCGGACAATTCTCCGCCGCTTGGCTGGAGACGAGCCGCTTGGCGCCGATCCTCACGACGATGAAAGAAGACGTCGTGGGTGACATCGGCCAGGTCCTGTGGGTGCTGATGGGGACGGTGGGCTTCGTCCTGCTGATCGCCTGCGCCAACGTCGCCAACCTGTTTCTCGTGCGCGCCGAGGGCAGCCAGCGGGAGATCGCCGTGCGCATCGCCTTGGGCGCCGGACGCGGCCGCGTAATGCGCTTCTATCTGACCGAGAGTGCTGTGCTCGGTTTATTCGGCGGCGTCGCCGGCCTCACCTTCGCCTGGGCGGCGATCCGGATTGTCGTGGCGCTCGATTCCGGTACGCTGCCGCGCCTCGGCGAGGTGTCGATCGACGGCAACGTGCTCGCCTTCGCGGTCATCGCGTCGCTCGGCAGCGCGCTGGCCTTCGGCAGCTTCCCCGCCTTCCGCCTGCGTTTCAGCAATCTCGTTGGCGCGCTCAAGGACGGCGGCCGTGGCGCCACCGGTGGCCGCTCGCACAACCGCATGCGGCACACCCTGGTGGTCGCACAGGTAGCCCTCGCCCTCGTACTGCTGGTCGGGTCGGGGCTGATGCTGCGGAGCTTTGCCGCCCTGCGGAACGTCGATCCTGGCTTCGATGCGGCCGACGCGCTCTCGATGAACGTGTCGTTGCCCGCTGTGGACTACCCCGGCGAAGACGAAGTGAGCCGCTTCATCCTCGATGCCACCGAACGCATCGCCGGTTTACCGGGTGTCGTCGCCGCCGGCACCACCAGCCTCATCGGCCTGAGCGGCGGTGGTGATATGGATGGGTTAGCCATCGAAGATTTTCCGCAGCCGGAGACCGGCATCTCGCACGTTCACCCGGTACGCGTCGTCAGCCCGGACTTCTTCGCCGCCATGGGAATCCCGCTCATCGAGGGGCGCCTGCTCGATCGCCGCGACAGCGTCACCGGGGGAAAGGTGGTGCTGGCGAGCAAGGCCTTTGCCGACAATTTCTGGCCCGGCGGCTCAGCGCTCGGCAAGCGCGTGCGTGGCTACGACCGAGAGTGGTACACGATCGTGGGAGTTGTCGACAGTATCCGTGAGAAGAATCTACAGGACCGGCTCGGCCAGACGATCTACCTGCCGCTGCAGGGGCACAGCTACCTGCGGACCAGCATCAGCCTGGTGGTGCGCACGACCGGCAATCCGACAGCAATCCTTCCGGCGGTGCGCGAGCAGGTTTGGGCGGTCGACCCGGACCTGGCGATCTCGGCGGTGGGCACGCTCGAGCGACTGGTGGCCGACTCGATGGCGCGCACCACCTTCACCATGGCGATGTTGGGCATCGCCGCGGGGGTCGCGCTGCTGCTCGGCACGGTGGGCATCTACGGCGTCATCTCGTGCGTCGTCAGCCAGCGCACCGCTGAGATCGGCGTGCGCATGGCCCTGGGCGCGCAGGCCGGCGAAGTCAGCTCGATGGTGGTGCACCAGGGCATGGCGGTCGTCGCCATCGGCGTTGTCCTCGGTTTGGCCTCCGCCGTGGGGCTGATGCGCTTCATGGCCTCGCTGTTGTTCGAGGTCAACCCACTCGATCCGGTCACCTTCGTGGCGGTGCCACTCGTGCTGATCGCCGCCGGTGTGATCGCCTGCGTGTTGCCGGCGCGACGGGCGGCTTCGGTGGATCCGGCGGTTGCCCTTCGGGCGCAGTAGCGAAACCGGTGATCGACGAGTGTTCCGGCGATGGAGGTGGGCGA
>SMUY01331536.1_pt1 | contig 12553 bp, 7 predicted proteins | sample 2456441 | NCBI WGS metagenome assembly SMUY01 (sample SAMN11095931, study PRJNA526329) | marine sediment metagenome | biome: Marine sediment; feature: Surficial sediment; material: Deep marine sediment; isolation source: Hadal surficial sediment | place: Pacific Ocean | collected 2014-11 | depth 0-1...
CACCCTTGAGCGGATCACGAAGGCCAGGAAGCTGCTTCCTGACCTCCTCAGGAGAGAGGTTCTCGTGTTTCTCCAGGTCGTCTGAGGCGGCAAGAAAGTCGAAGACCGTCAGGCCCGCCCGAATCTTGAGCAGGCTTTCGCCGCCGAACACAGGGAAGACGAAGGGGAGGGGATGGACGAGGTGGGGGGCGATGGTCCGAAGCACCGCCCGCTCCTGTGCGGCTTCCTTCACGAGTAGAAAGTGTCCGTACTCCAGATAGCGGACGCCGCCGTGCACGATTTTCGACGAACGGCTGGAGGTGCCGGAGGCGAAGTCCTCCTTTTCCACGAGCCCCACGGTCCACCCGCGGAGGGCGGCGTCCCGCGCGATCCCGCAGCCGGTGATGCCTCCACCCACGATGAGCAGATCCAGGCGGTCCTGCCCGAGCCGCGTGAGGGCCTCACGCCGACCGGCCAGGTTGAATTCCTGGGGAAGGGGCATCCTAGAAGGGTGATCGGTGAGGGGGGTGGGCCGCGTGCCACCGCAACCCTTCAACTTGTAAGGTCATGTCATTCATGTCCGTGGGCACATGGCGGTTGTGCGGTTGATCCTGCGTCTCTCCTCCTCGCGACCACGGCCTTTGGCCGCGGTGCCCGCTTTGCTACGCCTCGTCGTCGTTCCTTGTCTGAACGCGCACAAGCGCCATGTGCGCGACCCGCTGTACTCCTTCAACAGCCTTCTAAACCAAGGGGGAAAACGTGTTCCTGACCCCCGCCGCAGGCAGCGTCAATTCTGAACGGAGTCAACGACGGGCGGCGTTCCGGGTAAGACCACGGCCGGCTGTATGGGGATCGCCTCGGGGGACCCCCTCAGATCATCGATTCTTTCGACCGTGGCTCCAATCGCACTCTCGAGAATGTCCCAGTCGAGGTCTCGGCGGAGCGCCACGCTGATTGCGCCCATGGGAATCACGGCGCCCGTTCCTGCCGTGAGTTCTCGTAGGATCTGAAGAATCGTCCGGGCTATCGCGTCATCGGCTGTCTCACCCTGCAAGAGAGGGATCATGCGAATGCCGAGCTCATCGGTCGCCGCTCTCAATCCTTGCCGCGCAGAGGAATCCAGGGAATCGAGATGCTCCTCGGCCAGACCGATTCCGGCGTCGGCTGCCCGAGCGAGCAGTACCTGCGCCTGTCCGAGGCGGTGCAGGAGGTCGTACAGAACCTCGTCTGGAGCAGCTGCGAGCTGAGCTGGGAGGTCCGCCTGTCTCGTATTCAGCAAGAGCAGTGCGTCCGATACCGTGTACGACCCCCCACGATACGACACGAGCGTACGCCTCTCCGCTCTGGCGCTGAGCGCCGTCCATGGGTTCATGGCGAGTTCCCGCATGACATCGACGGCCTCGGCTGCGACCTCGATCTCCCCTTCTTGGTCGATGTCGGCCAAGAAGATCGAGTCGGCCTCCTGCATCCTCTCCAAGACGATCGAGGCCCGGAAGCTGATGCGTGCCGCCTCGAACGTCGTTGCCTTCCGGTCCGTGACCTTGATGACGTGGAATCCCAACGAAGACGACACCGGATCGCTGATTTCACCCACGGTCAGTGAGAAGGCGGCCTCCTCGAACGAGGGCACCATCATCCCCAGGCCGAAGAATCCGAGGTCGCCTCCCTGGACTGCGCTGCCGCTGTCCTCACTGTACTGGAGGGCCAGGGCGTCGAAGGATTCGCCTGCCGCGGCCCGCGCCTGTAGCTGTGCTGCAAACTCGGCCACGCTATCCACCTGAGCTTGGGTCGCCTGATCGGGAAAGGCGAGCAGGATGTGCTGGGCCCGAACCGAGTCTGCCGGAGGGTCGGCCTCCCATATCGTTCTCAAGTCCTGGTCGGAGATCGCCGTGTCGGGTTGGAGGACCGAGTCCATGTACGCGTTCATGATCTCCTGCTCGCGCTGCGGCTGGAGGAGGGGATCGAGATCGAGTGCCGTGAACAGGGAGTCGTCCCGGGCGCTCACCGCGACGAGTGTATAGTCGACCCAGAAGTTTGCGAGCGCCTCCACGACGTCAGCTTGATTCGGCATCGTGTTTTGTCTGGCGAGCATCTCCACCAACTGATCCACGGACAGTTCATGACCCGCTGCCCGCGCGAGGACCCTGCCCGATTCCGTTTCGCAAGCACAGAGAACGGCCAGGAACCCTATGGTTATCCCTTTTGCGGGCCTACCCAAGAGGCGAGAAGTCCGTCTGGGGTGATGTGCCATCGTCACTCGTCTCCGTTTCACGCCGCCTCGTCCCGCGCCTCGATCAACGTAGTAAGGGCCAGGATGAGCGTCGAAATTAGCGAATCCGGACCCTCTTGACGAAGGACCAGTGAAAGTGGTGTCATGCGCCGTACCTCCACGCTGACGGACCGGTCCTGAAGAGGGCGCTCTAGAACCGCAAGACGCGGTATCACGGAGGCCCTGAAATTTATCCTCGCTTCGCGCTCCCTCACGAGGATTCGTTCGACACCGAGTCGTTTTCCCAGGATTCGTAGCGCGGCTCCATCGAGCAAGTGCTCCACATTCCCAGGAAGGGCTCCGAAACGATCCGCCAGTTCCTCTCGAAGGGAGGCCACCTCGGCCATCTTGTTGAGCTTCGAAAGCCTTTGGTAGAGATGCAACTTTTGGCCAGAGTCGGAAATGTACGAGTCCGGCAAGTATGCGGAGCCCGCCATCGAGACATCGGGGTCGGGAAATTCCTGGCCTTCCTCCTCACCCTTGAGCCGTCTTACGGTCTCCTCGAGCAATCGCATGTAGGCGTCGATACCGATGGAGTGGGCGAATCCCGACTGCTCACGACCGAGCAAGTTTCCGGCTCCCCGCGACTCCATGTCCTGGAGAGCCACGGAATATCCGCTTCCCAGTTCTGTATGGTGCTCCAGCACGCGGAGACGGCGTTCCGCCTCGTCACCGAGCTCGGCGGGTGCAACCAGATAGCAGAACGCCCTCCGGTTGGAGCGACCCACGCGCCCACGGATCTGGTAGAGTTGAGACAGTCCGAAATGGTCGGCCCGGTTCACAATAAGGGTGTTCGCGTTCGGAACGTCGAGGCCGTTTTCGATGATCGACGAGCAGACCAGGATGTCGATCTCTCCATCCACGAAGTCCCGCATGACCCGGTCCAACTCCCGAGGCCTCATTTGCCCGTGCCCAATTTCGATCCGGGCCTCCGGGACGAGCGCCCGGATCCGCTCAGCGGCTCCATCGATGGTTGAAACCAGATTGTGTAGGACGAACGACTGCCCTCCTCGGTCCAACTCTCTGAGCAGGGCCTCCCCAAGGATATGATCCGACCAAGGAATCACATGCGTGATGACCGGCATCCGATCCCTTGGTGGAGTACGGATCAGGGACAGGTCCCGAAGGCCCATTAGCGACAGGTACAGTGTGCGTGGGATGGGCGTGGCCGTTAGCGTCAACACGTCCACCGACGCCCGAAGTTGCTTGAGGCGCTCCTTGTGGCGCACGCCGAAGCGTTGCTCCTCATCGACGATCAGAAGGCCCAGATCAGCGAACTCGACGTCGGGCGAGAGTAGCCGGTGCGTCCCCACTACGATATCGACCTGGCCAGTCGCAAGTCCGTTCAAGACCTTCTTCTGATCCCGTGGTGTGCGGAACCGGCTGAGCACCTCGACCCGCACTGGATAGTCAGCGAGGCGTTCTGAAAAGGTGTGCCGGTGCTGCTCCACGAGCACAGTGGTGGGTGCGAGCACCGCCACCTGCTTCCCATCCTGGACCGCCTTGAAGGCCGCCCGGATCGCGATCTCGGTCTTTCCGTATCCGACGTCGCCACAGATCAGCCGGTCCATGGGTCTGGCGGACTCCATGTCGCGCTTTACCGCTTCGGTCGCCGTCCGCTGGTCCGGCGTGTCTTCGTAGAGGAACGACGACTCCATCTCCTTTTGCCATGTGGTGTCGGCAGAGAAGGCGAACCCCGTGGCGGATTCGCGCTCGGCGTAGAGCCGCAGGAGCTCGACCATCATCATCTCGATGGCTTCGCTCGTCTTCCTCTTCAGCGTCTTCCAGCGCTTTCCCCCGATCCGGTGGACGGCGGGAGGAGCAGCGGTCTCGGATTCACCCATCCAGCGTTCGACCAGGTCGAGTCGATAGACCGGCACGCGCAGGATTTCGCCGCCGGCGTATTCGATCGCCATGGATTCGAGCTCCTCGCCCCCGACCTCGACATGCTGTAAGCCCCTGAAGACGCCCACCCCGTGATCCATATGGACGACGTAGTCTCCGGGGCTCAATTGGGACAGGCTTTCGAGCGCCACCGCCCCGCGGAATCGGCGCCTGCTCCGAACTCTACGCGAGCGTCGGAAGATCTCGTGGTCCGTCAGCACCTGCAGAGGTGGGTCGGCGGACTCCAGTATGAATCCGGCGGAGAGCGGGCCGACGACCACGTGCGCACCGCGCGGAATTTTTCCAGGGCCTCCCAGGATCTCCTCGAGCCGGTCACACTGCCCTTGGTTGTCGCAGAGCACGAGACTCCGGCCCCCCGTAGCCGAAATGGCACGGAGCGCGGCGCTCAGCCGTGACATGTCTCGCTCGATCGCGGGAGGAGCGTCGCAGGCAAGCGAGATCTCGGACCCCGGGGCGGCCGTCAGGTCGATGCGGGCCAGCTCGGCCAGCTTTTCTTCAGCCTCGGCGGCCGGGAGGAAGAGCGTGTCGGGAGGATCGGGAGACCGCCCCTCGGCCTCGAGCTCCTCGTGGAGCCGGCACACGTATGTCCATGTCCGGTCGAGTTCGGGGCGCCACTCCCCCTCTTGGTGGACAGACAAGAGAAGGGCATCGGCCGGAAGCAGTTCCAGAAGGGACCGGGAAACCAGGGTCGTGGCCTCCGGGTCCCGCTGAAAGTCCACGGGTAGGACGTGCGCTTCGGTGGTGCTGCCCCTCGTGCGCTGATCGAGGATGTCGAAAAAGCGCAACGAGGTGATTTCGTCCTCAAGGAACTCGACACGGACGGGCTCGGGCATGCCGAACGAAAAAATGTCCAGCAGGCCTCCACGAACGGCGAACTGTCCGACCTCCTCGACCAGCGGCACGCGCTCGAATCCCCGTTCGGCGAGGTCCCCGATAAGAGTTTGGAACCCCACCTCTTCCCCCTCACGGAGCGTGAGCCTGAGTCCGGCGAGCTCGGCCGGTATCGGAGCACGTTCTTGCAACGCGCGCAGAGTCGTCACCAGCAGTCGGGTTCGCCCCCCCAGGAGAGCCTCAACGGCCTCGACGCGTAGCGCGCCGATCTCAAGGTGAGGTTCGCCCGACTCGTACGGCCGGGCCTCGCGCTGAGGAAAAAGAAACGAAGTGCCTTCGCCAAGAAGAAGCTCAAGATCCACTTCGATCTCGATCGCGCGCCTCGGGGAAGGCGCGACCACCACCAGAAGTCGCGTCGAAAAGTGTTCGTGCAGAGCCGCTACCGAGGCGGTCGCGGCCGAGCCTATGGCCCCCGACAGAGCGCGTCCTTCGCCTCGGCCCGGCATCGCTTGGCAGAGCCGGTGAAAGCCCGGGCAGGTGGCCAGAGCATGGACGATGGGGTGGAGGTTACCAGACACGTCAGTCCAATGTGGTTTTCTGCAGCGCGGGGGGGGCTGCGAAAGTGGATCCGTTCGGTGACGGGCCGGAGGCCGCGACCAGGCTCTCCGCGACGAGAACCAGAGCGGCCGCGACGAGGAGCCAGCGCCAGATCTCCGGTCCCTGCCCGGCGGAGAAAACGGCTCTGGCCCAACGGGCACTGTCCCTGACGAGCGTGACGGGCCCCGGTAGGAGGCCTCTTAGATCGCCGTTCTCGATCGGGAGCAGGAGGGATTCCTCCCTTGGTGCGTTCACAGCGATCACGTGGATTGTGGAGTCGCCAGCAAGAAATTCGTACAATCCCGCCTTGGGCGTCGCTGCGAAGGGCTGTGTGGCGTCCACCGGATGGAGTGTGCCCGCGGGGTCTCGAATGCTCGTGGTGCCCGGGGGAGGATGGATCGGCGTGCCGGCGATCACGCCTCCCTGCGTTCCCTGGGTATCAGCCTGACCCGACACCATCCACTCCATGAGGGGCATCAGCGCCGCCGTCAACGGGAGGTTGGTGGACTGTTCATCCAGGGCCGAGGCAACAAGCAGATAGGCGCCTCGGGGAGTGGTTCCCCCCACAAGCCAGGGTTCGCCAGACGAAAGGGTCGCCAACACGCCTGGATTCAGTGCCTCTGTGCCCGGTATCAGCGTGTAATGAGATCGGATGCGTACATCGTCCAGATTGACAGGCCCGTTCCAGCCGGTCACACCGGCCTCTCCTACGGCGGTTGCGGGCCCATACCGCCAGGGTATCCCTGCCGCAGCAAGCGCACGGTTGAGACCGGGGAGCAGTGCCGGGTCATTCGATGGCAGAACGATCACGGCACGTCCCTCCCTCGCTGCTTCGCCCATTCCGGTGCCTGCCACGCTGATCAGGATCTCGGCCTCGCGGATCGGTGCCGGGCTTATGCGGCCTGCGTCGATCAGAACCGGTATCGCTTCCGACAGGAAGAAGGGAGTGGAGCCGGACGTTGCGAGGGTAGGGGCTGATCGAACGCGAAAGGCGAAAAACCTTCGGTCATCGGCGCGAAGATCGTCCGGATCAGTCTCGACATAACCGCCCACATAGCCGGCTGCGAAGGGACCGATGGGTAGGAGCGCCGAGATGCCCGCTCCTCCGGTCGTGGCCCCGCGAATACGATTGGCGGTGACCAGGCGAAGGGGGACATTCGCACTGTCCGCATCGCCGCTCAGCCGGACGGACAGGGTCGTTCTTTGATTCGCCAAGGGAGGCAGGCCGCCACCGATTATCAGGCTGTCCAGGTAGGCGTTCTTCCCATCGCGGGACCGGTCATCGAATACGACGATCGTTACTGGTCCGGCTTCGATTCGTGAGCCGATTCCGTCGAACGCGGAAGCTTGAAGGTCGGAAATCAGATGGATCTCCGAAGCCGGAAGCTCGGCCCCCGAGGCCAGGACCACGGCCCGCTCCAACGCGGTCCGAAGATCGCCTCGAGCATCCGTGACGTCTGTCCCCTGTACGGCGGCGCGCAGGTCGGCTCGGGACCCAGTGATGGCCGGCTCCCAAGGCTCTCCAGCGCGGATTAGCCAGACCCGGTCCTCGTCGCTCGCACGTTCGATGCTTTGGAGCGCCACCGCCTTCAGAAGGTCCAGAACCCGGGCACCACCCCTGATCAATCCGGAGCTCATCGAATTGTCGACGATCAGGACCGTGGCCGTCGGGTCGTGAACCCCGCCGCCCCCGCGAAGAAACGGGCGAGCGCCGGCGCCCACCAAAAGCAGAACGGCCGAGATGCGGAGGAGGAGGAGGAGGAGTTGGCGAAAGCGGATGGTACGGGCGTGCTCTTTCTCCGTGCGGAGGAGATACTGGAGCGCCGGGAACACCATCCTCTTCGCGTCATGCCTATGGAAGAGATGCAGGATCAGCGGGACCGCTACCGCCAGCCCCGCCAGGAGAAAGATCGGCGAAAGGAACCCCATCAGCCGAGATGCTCCCGCTTTCGGAGGTAAAAGCGCAGGGCCCTCGACAGCGGCGTCTCGGTTCCTACCACAACGTAGTCGATCCCGTGCGGGCGCAGACCGCGATCCCATTCTTCGAGGGCATCCCTCACTGAATCCCTATACGCCGCACGGACATCGGCAATGTTTACGTTGAGTTCATCCCCGGTCTCGGGATCGAATAGGCATGTGTCGCCCGCGGCCGGAAGCTCCCGTTCACCCGGGTCGATCAGGTGAAAAACAAGGACTTCGTGTCCCCGATGCCTCAGGAAACGAAGGGCTGTACGCGTGGTTTTCGGGTCCACCAGGAGATCGGATAGCAAGACCACGAGCCCGCGACGCCGTAGCCGGATGGCGATGTCACGGAGCGCCGTGTGAGCTGATGTGCGCCCTTGGGCCTCGAGTGGTGCCAGTCTGCGAAGGAGTTCGTGCCAGGAACGCTGCCCCCCCTTCGGTGCCACCCTCACCACGACTTCGTCGTGGAACGCGGCCATGCCCACGGAGTCGCCTTGACGGAGCAGGATCAGTGAGAGCGAGGCCGCCAAGTGCTTGGCATACCACAGTTTAGTCGGAAGCGTACCTGGGCTCGATGTCCAACCCATGGATGTGCTGACGTCGATCAGCACATACGCTCTCAGGTTAGTCTCCTCCTCGAACTGCTTCACGTAGTACCGATCAGACCGACCGAACATGCGCCAATCGATGTGGCGCAAATCGTCGCCCGGCTGATAGGCGCGAAGTTCTGCGAACTCGGCCGAAAACCCTCGATGTGGCGAGCGGTGGAGGCCCATGATGAACCCCTCCACGACTTGTCGGGCGATCAACTCGACGTCGCCCAACTGCGATAGAGTTTGAGGATCCAACAGATCCGGTCGTGAGGGCACGTAACACCTCTGTGGAGGGACTTTTCGACCGTGATACCCGAGTCGACACAGATACAACGGCCCGGACGCCGCGCCGCCTACCCCTTGAGGACTCTTGGGTCGTTGCTTGGACTGAGGAGACTACTGTGTCACAGGAGAAAGGCAATGGGCGCCTCTATGTCCACAGACGTACCCTACAGCGTCCACTTTTCCGGACGAACCTATGGGTGAATCCGGTGAAATCACTGGGTTTTCAGGCCCAGTCCTGCCTCTTCGGACTGGCACGCGTCGTGCTTCAAGGATGATAGAACAGGCCTGAAGATGAGCACGGGGTAGAGGAGGGAAAATGTGGATTTTGGAGGCCGTCACGTTGACGGCCGTGCTCGCTTCGGGCCTGGAACAGGTCCCGGATCCCCGGATCTGGCTGGACCGTGGGGTGGAGCCGGTTCTCGAGCCGGGTGACCGCGTGCGCATCTACTACCGGACCGATGCAGACGCATATGTGGCCATCCTTCAGATCGACACCGATGGTACGGCGAGGATGCTGTATCCGCGGTCCTCCACCGAGAATCACTATGTGAGGGCGGATCGGGATTACCGATTGCTCTTCCCCCGTTCTGCATACTGGAATGTCGACGACCGGCCCGGCGTCGGGTATTTTTTTATCGTTACCTCGCCGACTCCGTTTGATTTCTCGGACTTCAGGTACTCGTACTACGATCGAGGATGGGATCTCTCCGCAGTAGGAAGTACGGTGTACTCGGATCCCTACGTCGCCATGGACGACTACGTCGCCCGACTCGTCCCCGATTGGGAAAACGTGGACTACGGCCTGGATTTCATCTCCTACGGTGTGGGAGGCGCTACCCAGCGGATCGTCGTCTGCTCGCCCGGTGCCTCGAGAGCGCCCACCGTCGGCTCCCCGGCCAGCCGAATAGCCTTCGGGCGTCCGCCCCACAGCCGGCTGCGCTGAAGCCTCCTTCTGCCGCGGATTCCACCGGACTATCTTGGTAGCGTTCTACCGAACCCTCGACGCGGATTCGCCTCCTACGTGAACCTCGGGCACATACGCAACTTCTGTATCGTCGCGCACATCGATCACGGTAAGTCGACGCTGGCTGATCGACTGCTCGAGGCGACTCACACCCTCGACCAGCGAGAGATGCGGGACCAGGTCTTGGACTCCAATGAGTTGGAGCGGGAGCGCGGGATCACGATCAAGCTCCACGCTGTCCGGATGGAGTACGACGCGGGGGACGGCGTAACCTATGTTCTGAACCTGATCGATACACCAGGACACGTCGACTTCACCTACGAGGTGTCCCGCTCACTGGCGGCGTGTGAGGGTGCCATTCTCGTGGTGGACGCCACCCAGGGAGTGCAAGCGCAAACGCTTTCGAACCTCTTCCTCGCCCTGGAAGCAGAGCTCGAGGTCATCCCCGTGATCAACAAGATCGATCTTCCGGGGGCGGAGCCTGACCGTAGGCGGGAGGAACTCGCGGATCTCCTCGGAGCAGACCCCGACGATATCCTGTTGGCGAGCGCCAAGGAAGGGCTCGGGATCGGAGCGATTTTGGAGGCCGTGATCCGAGACGTACCGCCTCCGAGCGGCGATCCGAAGGCACCCCTCAGGGCTCTCATCTTCGACTCGTCCTACGATCAATATCAGGGGGCGGTTCCCAACGTTCGTGTGGTGGACGGCGTGTTGAGGACTGGCATGTCGATCACCTTCGGTGCCGTCGACCACAGCTATGAGGTCACGGAGGTGGGCGTGATGCGCTTGGGGCGAATCCCGCGGCCCGAACTCGGTCCTGGTGAGGTCGGCTACGTGATCGCCTCGATCAAGGAGGTCACACACACACGCGTGGGCGATACGATTCTAGATGCGTCGGAAAAGGCGACCGAACTCCTGGAGGGCTACAAGGAGGTACACTCCATGGTGTTCGCCGGACTGTATCCGACGGACGGGGATGATTATGAAAGCCTGCGAGACGCGCTCGACCGCCTCAAGCTCAACGACGCGAGCCTGAACTATGTGCCGGAGACGTCGGTTGCTCTCGGCTTCGGCTTCCGTTGCGGATTCCTGGGACTGCTGCACATGGAGATCGTCCAGGAACGGCTGGACCGGGAGTTCGGCGTAGAGCTCATTACGACCGTGCCCAACGTGGAGTACCACGTGACCCTGACCGATGGAACCCAGGTCGTTCTCGAGAACCCCACGATGCTTCCGGAGCGTGGCCGCATCGTGGACATAGCGGAGCCGATTGTGAAGGCGCATATCGTGTGTCCCGCTGAATACATTGGCATCGTACAGAAGCTTTGTCATGACCGGCGGGGAGTTTTTGGCGGGATGCAGTACCTCGACCCACAACGCGTCGAGCTCGAGTTCGAGTTGCCTCTCGCCGAGATCGTGCTCGATTTCTACGACAGGTTGAAAGGCGGCACGCGCGGGTATGCGGCTTTGGACTATGAGTTCATGGAATTTCGGCCTGGCGATCTGGTCAAGCTGGATATCCTGGTGAATGGTGATTCCGTGGACGCGTTTTCAGTCATCATGCACCAGGACAAGGCGATGGATTACGGCCGCGACCTGGTTCGCCGCCTCAAGAAACTCATCCCTCGCCAGCAGTTCGAGGTGGCGCTTCAGGCCGCGATCGGAACACAGATCGTGGCACGCAGCACCATCAAGGCGCTCCGCAAGAATGTGACCGCCAAGTGCTACGGGGGCGACATCACGCGAAAACGGAAGCTCCTCGAGAAGCAGAAGGCCGGCAAGAAGAGGATGAAGCAGGTCGGGTCGGTGGAGATTCCCCAGGAGGCGTTTCTCGCGGTGCTTCAGCTCGGCGACGACTGATGAGGGTTATCGAGCTCCCGGCATCATTGGACTTCCAGACCAGCGACGCGCTCTTTGCCGAGGTCGTGGAGGCGGGGACCGGAAAGGTTCTCTTCGATGGGCGCCACCTCCGCTGGGTCGGTCCGAACGGTATGGTGGGCCTTCTCGCGGCCGGCTCGGTCGGACGGGACCGAAGTGGTGAGGCACCGATACTCGAGCTGGGGGCGGCGGGCGACGTAAAGAGCTACTTGAGCCGCATGGGCTTCTTTGAGGCAGCCGAGGGTATTTTTGCGGGAACTGCGTTCCCACGCCGTTCTTCAGGGCCATCCGATGTCCTGCTGGAGATCACGCCGACTACCACTAACAGCGACGTCCATGAGGTGGTGGACCGGGTTCAGAAGCGGGCAGGTGCGATCCTGTCCAAGACCCTTGGGTATCCACCGACCTCGGTCGTACAATTCAGTGTGATCCTCAGCGAGGTCTGCCAGAACATTCTCGAGCATGAGGACGCTCCGGGTTGGGTCGCCGCCCAGTCCTACAACTGGTCGAAGCGCTTGGGCCGGCACGTAGTCATCATCTCGGTTGCCGATCTCGGAAGGGGATTCCGAGGGTCTCTTTCCGACCAGCACTCGGCACGGTTCGGTGATCGGTGGGGGGATGTGACCGCGCTCGAGGCGGCGTTCATTCATGGTCTTACGCGCTTCCCGGACTCGGGGCGGGGGCAGGGGATCCAGCAGATTCGGAAGCAGGTTCGCCGCTGGGATGGTCTGATCTCCATACGTAGTGGGACCGCGCGCATCGCTGACGTGCCAGAGTGGTTCGATGCGCCACCGTTGGAGGAGGGGCTCTCGGATTTTCCGGGTACCCAGATCAACATCGTTTTGCCTGAGCGGGTCGACCATGAGGACTGAGCCAGGGGTCGAGCCGATCTCGATCGACGTGGGGCACGTCTTACGTAGATCGGCCGAATCTCTTTATTCTCATCTGGTGACACGGCCCACAGGCCGCGCGGTTCGCCGCGCCATCGAAGAACAGGTCGCCGGTAGTTCACGAACGGCTCTTTCATCGATCGACCTTTCGGACGTGACCGTCATGGATTTCTCATGCGCAGACGAGATCGTGGCGAAGCTCCTGATGCGTTTTCTAGAAAAGGACCGGCCTGTGGACGCCCTCTTCGTCTTCAGCGGTGTGTGTCAGAACCTTCATGAACCGATGCAGGCCGTGTTGGAGCGGCAGGAGCTGCTTGCGGTGACACAGGACAACGATGGCTGCTGCGAGCTGATGGGAACGCGGACGGAGGAAGAGGAATACGTCTGGACAGTCCTCGAG
>SMUY01113726.1_pt1 | contig 12545 bp, 11 predicted proteins | sample 2456441 | NCBI WGS metagenome assembly SMUY01 (sample SAMN11095931, study PRJNA526329) | marine sediment metagenome | biome: Marine sediment; feature: Surficial sediment; material: Deep marine sediment; isolation source: Hadal surficial sediment | place: Pacific Ocean | collected 2014-11 | depth...
ATAACTGTTGGGTTCGAGGATGTGTTCGGTGGATTGCGGCAGACGTCGGCCGTAGGGGACCGTGTCCGGGTAAGTCCGTTCGAACCAGCGCACGAAGTCGGCGCCACCAAGATAGGGGAAAATGAGGATCTCCTTGAGCAGTAATGGCGCCGTACTGAAGATCGGCATCCGCTCCTGCTCGTCCCTCATCAATTGGCGGTATTCCTGCCAGAAATCGGGCAACTCGTTGGGGGCCTGATCGGGCAGCAGCAGCGCGAGCATCGCGATGACTCCCTGACCCTCCATCACAGCTTGGGCCGCGAGTTGGCGGTCGTTGTCGCCACGGGTGCCCAGGATGGAATCGAGAGGCACGTACTGGGCCTGCAGGGCGTGAGCGAGTTCGTGGGCGACGATCATCCGGACCTGAAACTCATCCTGCCCACTCACCACGTAGAGCGAGTCGGTGCGTGGATCGTAGAATCCGACGATTTGCTCGGTGTACAGATCGAGCAGCAATTTTCCCAAATCCAGCGTTTCGGGAATGAGACCAAAGATCCGGTACGCCAGCATCGTGCGCTCGATCTCGTCCGGTGGGAGTTCGGATGCCAGTTTGTCGATCAAAAATTGGTGGACCTCGTCCCGAGTCCGCACGGCGACGTTCGGCGGATACTTGAAAGTCAGCCCAACCGCACGCTCGACTCCCGGTATCAGCTCGGTCGCAATCGTCTGCAACCGATCCTGCCACTGCGGTTCTTCGCTGGCGCGGCACGCCACGGCGCACGCCGCACACAGCGTGAGCCAAAGAATTCTCATGCGGGGAAGATACACCGAACGTGGGGGAAGGTCCCGACGCCGGAAGGGTGGGTTACCTGCCTATCGCGACCGCCGTAACTGAATGCTCCCGTTGACCGTCCTGACCGAAAGCAACGGTCCGCCATCACCTATGCGACCTCGCAATCTGCGACGGCTCAACCGGCCCGTCACGGTGATGGGAAACGCGGTGTCGATGCTGCCGTTGACGGTGCTGACTTCCAGATCGGCGTCGATGTCCGCCGGCAGATCGAGCACGATGCTCCCGTTGACCGTCTCGAACTCGAGGGCGGCGTTCCAACCAGCTCCTATGGACGCGCCGATCGATCCGTTGACTGTCGTCGCCACCGCATGCTCCGTCGTGGACACCTCGATGTCGCCGTTGACGGTGTACGCCTCGACCTCGCTTTGCAAGTCGATCGCCTCGACGTCCCCGTTGACGGTACGGGCCACAAAGCGCACGCCCGCGGGAACCCGCACGGTAAACGTGACGCGCGTGTCGTTGTTCCGGACGTTCATCCTGCCGCGCGATCCCGGCCTGCACTCGTTGCGTCGCCCCCGTCGCGACGGGTAGACGGCGCAAATCGTGACACCGTTGGGCCCCTCGACGACTTCGATCTCGACCTCGTCCGGATCGTAGCGCCGGCCCCGCTTCTCGGCAGTCACCACGACTTCGTTCCCAGGCGCGAACTCCGCAAACACAGAGCCGTTGACGCCCTTGATCTCGATCTCGTCGCCGCGGGCAATCCGGCCGCGCCACTCGAAGTCCTGAGCCACCACCGGTACGGCCGTGGCGCTCAGCACGGCAAGCCCGCAGACGACAAACAGATTCCGCATGATCATCCCCGTCCCCTAGCGTCTCCGCCGCAAGTACACGTCGCCGTCGAACGACTCGAGTTCGATGCGAGCGCTGCCGTCGCCGAGCGTGAAGTGGAATCGGCGTCCCCGCAACCCGCGGAGCATGACCGAGAAACTCGTCTCAAAATCTCCATCGAAATTAGCCACCATGACCGTGGCGTTCGTCCCGGCTGGGATCCACGCGGTCACGTCACCATCGTGCGTCGAGAGGTGGTAGCGGCCATCGTCGTGAATGGGTCCGTCGAAGACGACGTCACCATCGACCGTCCGTGCCGTTACTTGGCGTGAATCCACATCATTCAACTCGATATTGCCATCAACCGACTCGGCGGTCACCTCGCCCACCACATCGCTAATCCACACGTCACCGTCGGTCGAACTGGCCCGCACCCGACCCCGCACACGCTCCACGCGTACCTCCTCCTCCACTGAATGCACCATGACTAGCCCGTTCCCGCCGCGCACCAGGATCGAACCCTCCACGGTCTCGGCCGTCACACTTGCGTTCATACCCACGACGCTGATGTCGGTTTCGACACCGTACAGCTCCAAATCGAGGTACACGGGAACCGTCAGGGCGAAGTCCACCACCTCATCATCGTCGAACCTGCCTCGACGGCCGCGAGTCCGGAACTCGTCACGGAACCCGAGGTCGAGAGCCGATCGGATCCTGAGCACCGAGCCCGAACGCTCGACATCGATCCGCACGCCCCGTGCCCGGCTCAGCACCACCCGCACTTCGTGCCGCTCCCACGTCGTGACTCGAATCTCCCCCGCCTCATTCCGCAGATTGAGACGCATTCCCTCCTCGACGCGAATCGTGGTGTCCGAAGTCTGCACTGGAGCTGCGATCGTCACCCACAGCGCCATCAGCGTATGAAACATCTCCACAACCTCACCTCTCTCGACGCGCTACAGCGCCCTGGAAATCGCCATGACACGCCGCAGCAACGTCAGCTTCTGTCGCATGGTCTGTTCCAGATGATCACGCAGATAATCGCTCTCCGGATCCTGCATCAGCGCTTGACGTGAACGTTCGATCGCCCGATCGATGATGGCCAGATTCTCTTCGACAATGCGAACCGTCCGAGGATTCAAGAACTCCCTCTCCTCTTCGAGCACCTGCACCAGATCGGCCACCGCTTCATCGAATCGCGTGATCGCGACCGATCCAAAACCGGCTTGCATCACCTCCGGCACGGCGGCGGCCTGATCGGCGATGCCACCCCCACCCCGGAGTGCCACGCCGCGCTCAGCCGCTCCACGAAAAACCAGCGAACCGCCGCCCGACAGCAACATCAGGGCGATTCCCGCAGCCACGAGCTGCGGCACCGATACCGAGAACCGACGGGTTCGCCACAGACGGATCACCCCAGCCACGGCGGGGTCCCTTTCCTCCTGGGGGGGCGTGGCGCCGATTCGCTGCGCGATGCCTCGCCACATCTGCCGCGCATGTGCCGGGTGTTTGTCGTCCAACGACGCGGCGCGCATTTTCACACGCCGCAAGCTCTCGAGCGCCGCCGCACACTCCGCGTCCTCGGCGAGGTGCCCCTCGAGGAGCGCCCGTTCGGCCGGACTCATCTCACCGTCGAGGTAATCCGATAGCCGGTCCATCCATTCGTCGCTCATCACTTCACTCCTAATAATCGAGATGCTTGCGCAACGTCATCCGCGCACGGTGCAGTTGCGCTTTTGACGTACCGGTCGTGACACCCAGCATCTCGGCAATCTCATGGTGCTTGTATCCTTCCACGTCGTGCAGCACGAAGACTTGGCGCGCCCCTTTGGGCAGGTGTTCTATCGCCGATTCGAGGTCAAGGCTCGTTCCCTCGGGCGCCGTTCGCGCCGGCAACCGCTCGAACGGCTCGTCGGCATCGATAAAGCGATCGCGCCGGATGGCCTGCTTCTGCCGCTTGCCCAAAACCACGTTGATCGCCACCCGATGCAGCCAGGTCCCGAATGCCGACTCGCCGCGGAACGTCCCGAGCTTCTCCCAGGCCCGGACGAACACGTCCTGTGTCGCCTCGTCGGCGTCGTCCGGCCCCAGCATTCGCCTCGCCAAACCATGGATGCGGGCTACGTGGGTCTGGTACAGCCGCTCGAACGCCTGGGCATCTCCGCTGGCTGCAAGGGTGGCATCCACCACGTCTCGGTCGGTTGTCGGCGTGCTGGTGTCCTTTGGCAGCTCGATCACTCCCGGGCCCGCGTCTTCCATGCACCCATTTGGATAGTCATGCCACGCTAAAGGTTGAGTCGGAGCCCCCTCCCCCTCCCCGGGCCGCCCTTAGCGCAGGCCGCGAAACACCGCTCGACTCATAGGCTATCATCAGATATGACAACAACTTACGTCGGTGAGGTGGGGGCACAGCAAACGACGTTTCCGACGCTCAGGGCCTCCCCCAACCATCGCGTCATGCGGCCATGAGGGTCCGGATGTACCAATCGATGATCGCCGGGCCGTACACGAAGGTGATCGCCGCCGCTCCGGCCAGGAACACTCCGAACGGTACGAGCCGCTTTTCCTTCCCCAGTGTGAGTGGAATGAAGATCAGCACTCCCAACAGCGCGCCGCCGAAGAGGGTGAGCAATACCCCAGTCCACCCAACGAACGAGCCGACCATGGCCATCATCTTGATGTCGCCACCTCCCATCGCCTCTTGCTTGAACGCCTTCTCTCCGGCCCACGCCACGAGGTAGAGCAGGCCGAACCCCGTACCCGCTCCCACGAGGGCCATGGTGAACCCTGAGAGACCGCCCGCGAGGCTCAAGACCAATCCCAGGCCCAAGCCGCCCCAGGTGTATTCGTCGGGAATCAGGAAATGCCGCGCGTCCGTGACTGCGATGCCGAGAAGAATGAATCCGAAGATGGCCGCGCTGAGGGCCGTCACGCTCAAACCGTAACGCCATACCGCTGCGACGAACATAGCGCTCACGGCCAGCTCAACAGCGGGGTATTGAACCGAGATACGCGTACCGCACCCGCGGCATTGGGCTTTGAGGACGAGCCACGACAGCACCGGAATGTTGTCGTACCACACCACCATCCGCCCGCACCGCGGGCATTTCGACCGCGGGGTGAGCACGGATTCCTCCTCTGGAAGCCTCACGATGCAGACGTTGAGAAAGCTCCCGAGGATCAATCCCAACGCTCCAGCGGTGATCAAAACGAACGGGTCAGTCATTCCGGAGAATCTCATGCAGGAGAATGCCAGCCGCCACGGCGACGTTCAGGGAATCGACGCCTGGCGCCATGGGGACGGATACCGTGCGATGGGCGACCTCGAGTAGCCGGCTGCTCACCCCAGAACCCTCGCTTCCCACGAGCAGCGCCAAGTGCCGCGGTGGTGCAACACGAACCACGTCCTCGCTCCCGGCTACCGCGGCCCAGAGCACGACCAGCCGTTGCTCCAACCACGCCGTAAATTCCTCGACCTTCAGGTTGACCACAGGCAAACGAAAAGTCGCGCCCATCGCCGCGCGAAGCACTTTGGGGTGATTCGACCGGGCGTTGCCAGGCAGCAATATCACTCCGCCCGCCCCCAAAGCGTGAGCGGTCCGGATCAACGCCCCGACGTTGCCGGGATCCTGCACCGCGTCCACCGCAAGAACAGGGCGACCGGCGTCTATCGACAGATCGTCAACGGACCACGCGCGTGGCTCGATGACGGCGAGCACCCCTTGCGGCGTGTCGGTGTCCGCGAGATCGGCCAATTCGGCATCGGACAGTTCCTCGACGGCGACACCATCCTGCTCGAGCTTTCCCCGGAGCGCGGTTCCCCTTTGGGTGCGAGCGAGTGCCGGGCTCACCAACGCGCCCTCGAATGTGACGCCGGCGGCCACGGCTTCTTCGACGAGCCGCACACCCTCGGCCACGGCCAACTCGAGGCGGCGGCGCGCGTTGCGCCGCTGTAGATTTCGGATCAACCTCACGAGATTCTGAGCCATGAAGATCATGCAATCCGTTAGTGCGGGGATCTGTGCGGCCTTAACGGTAGGTTGCGCGATCCCGATACAGCAAGAGATCGAGCTGGGCAACCAGTATGCGGCACAGCTCGCCCAAGAGTTACCGCTGATCGACGATCCCGAGATTCAGCGCGCTATCGACGAAGTGATGGCTCCCATTCTGGAACACACGATCCGTCCACAACTCGACTGGACCGTACGGGTGGTAAACTCGTCGGTCGTGAATGCGTTTGCGGTGCCCGGCGGGCACCTCTACGTTAACCGCGGGCTCATCGATGCCGCCAATCACTACGACGAACTCGCGGGCGTCATGGGCCACGAGATGGCTCATGTCGACTTACGCCACTCGGCAAAACAGATAGGAACCGCCAACGCCACGCAGACCGGGCTGGGGATCGCCTTCGTGCTGCTCGGCAGAGAGCCCTCCGGCGTCGAAGGCGCAGCCGTGGGTGTCGCAGCGGGGGCGGCGTTTGCCAAATTTTCACGCGACGACGAGCGCGAGTCCGATCGTGCCGCGGTGGGATACCTCACCAAAGCGGGGATCAATCCCGAAGGGATCGCGCGCATGTTCGAGACGCTCGGCTCGCTGAGGCAAAGCAATCCCGGAGCGCTGGAGCAGTTTTTCTCGTCCCATCCGATGCCGGCCGATCGTGTCGAGGAGGTGCGGCAAACGATCCGCAACACCCCCGGAGCCTTCGAACTGACGGAAACCGGGATCACTGACCATCCGGCGTTCGAGCGTTTGACGACGCTGCTCGGCCGCATGCCACCACCACCCGAGCCACAACGTTGAGTGACGGGGGGGGCGAGGGGGCCGAAAGCTCGCCGGCCGACCCACCACCCATAGCCCTCACAATCGCCGGTTCGGATTCGGGTGGCGGCGCCGGGATCCAGGCAGACCTGAAGACGTTTCATCAGTTCGGGGTCTTCGGTACATGCGTCGTTGTCGCCGTCACGGCGCAGAACACGCGATCGGTGTCCGATGTGCAATCCATCTCGGCCGACATGGTGAAGCACCAGATGGCCGCACTGGCCGAGGACCTCCCGCCTAGGGCTCTGAAGACCGGCATGCTGTCAACCAAGGACCTCGTGCTCACGGTGGCGGAGGGAATTCGTGAGTTTGCGTTTCCGTACCCCGTCGTGGACCCCGTCATGGTGGCCACGTCCGGCGATCGGCTTCTCAGCGTCGATGCCGAGCGTGCACTCGTAGACGAGCTTTTCCCCCTGGCGGCCCTGGTCACCCCCAACCTCACCGAGGCGTCTGCGCTCATGCATGGTCCGGTGAGCAGCGAGTCCGACATGGAGCGCGCAGGCCGGGCCATGCTCGACATGGGAGCGCGCGCGGCTCTCATCAAAGGGCTCGCCGGCGACGCCGAATTCGTGGACATGCTGGTCACACCCGAAGGCACCACCCGATTCTCACACGCACGGTTGCCCGCGCGCAACACGCACGGAACCGGCTGCACCCTGAGCGCGGCAATTACCGCCGGCCTCGCCGCGGGTGCGGGCCTGGGGGAGGCAATCAGCACGGCCATCGATTTTGTCCAACGCGCGATTGCCACCGCGCCGGCGATCGGAAGCGGGCACCATCCGTTGAATCATTTTGTCGCGGCCCACCCGCTTTCTACATAGGAGCCGACACTCGTGGCTAGCAAGGGACGATCCAAACGGAAGCGTGCGACACCACCGCACACGGCGGTCATAAATGGGCCACCCGAACCTCATCGCGGTATCTTCTGCAACCGAACGCTGAACTTGCGCCAAATCGCGGCCATCGGATACGATATGGACTACACGCTGATCCACTACAACGTGGACCAGTGGGAACGACGCGCTTACCATCACATCCACCAGAAGCTGTGCGACCAGGGTTGGTCGCTCGACAACCTCGAGTTCGACTCCACATCGGTCATGCGCGGCCTGATTATCGACACCGAACTCGGCAACCTCGTCAAGGCCAACCGTTTCGGTTACATCAAACTCGCACGGCACGGTACCCACTCGATCGACTTCAACATGCAGCGCAAACTCTACGGGCGGACGATCGTCGATTTGTCGGAGAGTCGATGGGTGTTCCTCAATACGCTCTTTTCGCTTTCGGCGGCGTGCCTCTACAGTCAGCTGGTCAACCTGCTCGACAGCAACAAGCTCCCCAAAGTGCTGAGCTACGCCGACCTCTACGGGCTGTTGCGTGATTCACTCGACGCGACGCACATGGAAGGAATCCTCAAGGCCGAGATCGTGGCCGATCCCGACCGCTTCGTCGAGGTCGAAGCCGAGGTGCCGCTCACGCTGCTCGATCAAAAGAAGGCCGGTAAGCGGTTGCTCCTCATTACCAACTCCGAATGGCCGTACACGCAAGCCATGATGCAGTATGCGTTCGACCCGTTCCTTCCGGGAGAGATGACTTGGCGTGACATGTTCGACGTAATCATCGTCTCCGCGCGAAAACCCGACTTTCTCTCCGCGAAAAACCCGTTCTTCGAGGTGGTAGACGAAACGGGATTACTCAAGCCCGTGATCGGCGGCCCCAAACCGGGCGGCATCTTCCTCGGCGGCAACGCGGCGGCGGTCGAAGAGTATCTCGGGGTATCGGGCGACCGTATTCTCTACGTGGGGGACCACATCTTTAGCGATGTACATGTCAGCAAAGACCTGCTGCGCTGGCGCACGGCGCTCGTGGTGCGGGAACTCGAGGACGAGATCACCGCGACGCAGGCATTTTCACAACGTCGGGACAAGCTTCGCCGACTCATGACGGAGAAAGAAAAACTCGAGCTCGCTCAGAGCCAAGCGCAGCTGCTGCTCCAGCGGAAGCGTGACAAGTACGGACCGGCGCCGGTCGGGTCTGTGAACGAGCTGGAGCGCAGCATCGCACAGGGCCGCAATCGACTCAAAGCACTGGACGATGAGATTACCCCCCTCGCCCGGGCCGATAGAGAGGTGTCCAACAACCGTTGGGGACCTTTGATGCGAGCCGGAAACGACAAGAGTCACATGGCCAGTCAAATAGAACGGCACGCGGACATCTACATGTCCCGCGTGTCGAATTTCATGCAGTACACACCGTTCGCGTATTTTCGGTCGCCTCGGGGCAGCCTACCCCACGATCCGTAATGAGTTTGGGAGGATTGGGAGGGCGTAGTGACTGAACATCGAGATTCCGACGCGCCGCGCGACGTGCAATCTTCGGCGGAGTCGATGGACAAGGATCCGGCGGCGCGGCGACGCATCTTGGTATCCATCATCGCACTGCTCGTCCTGTCGGTCGTGTCCGCGATTGGGGTGCTGGCATACATGAACCGCCGGGCGACCGTCAGGTCCCTGGGCGAGCAACACGTCGAACTCGTGAACTTCGCAGTCAACAACGTGGAGTTGGGTCTTTCGACCGGCCGTATCGACGCCGTGCAGGCATTCCTGGTCGAAATGGCAGCCAATCCGCTCTTCGCCGGCGTCATCCTCTACGACCCCGACGGGGAGTCGTTGCTCCAGGTACCGACGGATTTTCAGATCGAAGAGGCACTGGCGCAGCGTGTTCTCGCCGGAGGCTCTGAGACCGTCGGTGAGCTGGCTTATCAGGCCGAGCCAATAGTCGATGCCGACGGCGAGGTGATGGGCCATCTTCTACTCGGCATCTCACTCGAGTCGATGAATCGAGAGGCACGGCGCGCACTGGTCCTGACAGCGGTCATCGGCCTCATCGTCCTCCTCCCCATGACCGGTGCCATCGCATGGCTGCTGACGTGGATGGAACAGCGCTTGCGAGTGCGTGAGCTCCGTCTCGCGGAGGTGAACCGCGAGGTCGAGATAATGCTGAACAATCTCGATCAAGGCATCTTCACGTTGAATCTAGACGGGACGGTCAATCCTCAGCACTCGTTGCGAGCGCGCGAGCTATTCGGGGTCAGCGACTTCGCGAACTCGACCCTCCAGCAAATATTCGGGGCCGCAGATGACGCCGCCAAAGTCCTTCGTCAATGGATCAGCACGATCGCCAAGTCGAGATACCTCTCGGACAATTGGCCGAAGTACGAACAACTCAACCCATTGCGAGAAATCGAGACTGAACGCGGCGGTGAACACCGGATTGTGACAATCAATTACCGTCCCATCATGGAGGACGGAAAGTTGCGTCGGATCATGGTGCTTGGCACGGACATCACTGCGCAGCGCGAAGCCGAGTATGCGTTGGACCGTGCCACGCGCGCCCGCGAGGCCGAAGTCGGGCGCATCCTGGCATTTGTACAGAACGAACGATCGGCGGTTGATTCGTTCCTCGAGGACACGGAAGCGTGGTTGGGCCGGATCGACGTGATTCAGACCGGAGATGATCTCATCAACGTTGAACCCGATTTCCTCCGCGAGCTCCATACGCTCAAGGGCAACGCCGGTTCGTTCGGGTTCTCAGGACTCGCCGAAATCGCCGAGAGAATGGAGGACGCCATCAAGGCTGCCCGGGAGGCTGACCGTCTCACCACATTCGACGGGTGGCTGCTGCTGACTCAGGACCTACGAGACGAATACGTCAAGATTACGGAATTTCGGACGCGACTCTTTTCGAGCGCCAAGGATCGCATGTCTATTTCTCGCATCGACTACGACCACCTGGTGGCCGAGGTTCGGTCGCGGGGCGACATTGAGGGGAAACACATCTACGAGCGACTCTACGCACTGGATTCGCTGCCGCTCGGCCTGTATTCTCAGAAGTTGCAGCGTGTCATCGAGCAATACCGCGACAAGCATCGAGTCGACATTGCCGACCTCGACGTCCTGACGCCCGATGCGCCAATCCACCGCACACACCGATCCGCGTTTGACGCTTGCCTGGTGCACTTGGTTCACAACGCCCTCGATCACGGGATCGAGAGCGACCAGGAACGCAAGGCTCGCGGCAAGGGCCCTGGCGTGATTAGTATCGCGTACGAGGAGTCCTCGGGCTCCGCCACAGTAACGGTGGCCGACAACGGCCGGGGCGTCGACCCTGCCTTCGTAGCGGACCGAGCCATCGCCCGAAGACTCATCACAAAGGACGAGGTCCGCTCGCTCTCCGAGCGAGAAAAGATAGATTTGGTTTTCTTACACGGATTCTCAACCAAGTCCCGGACCACTGGCACGAGTGGCCGGGGTGTGGGCATGGACGCGGTCAAAGCGTACATTGAGCAAGTCGGTGGCACTCTTACCCTGGTGTCGCGCGTCGGTACGGGGCTCGCGGTGAAGGTCACGGTACCGAGCAGTGGGCGGTCGAGAGATGGTTTAACCTCTGAACGATAGGGACAATGGCAAGCATTCTGATTGTCGATGACAGCAGCTACATGGCCAGTGCCGTGAAGCGCTTCATGGAGGGTGAGGGGCATGAGGTGGTCGCCACGGGCGAAGACGGATTCGAGGGCGTTGCTCTCTACAAGGAACACCATCCGGATCTCGTCATCATGGATATCACGATGCCGAACAAAGATGGTCGCGATTGCCTCGCCGAGATCATGGAGTTTGACCAAAGCGCCCGCGTGTTGGTCGTCTCAGGTTCGGTCAAGGAACTCTCCATCATCATGGAATGTCTCAACATGGGCGCGAAAGGCTACGTCGAGAAACCGCTTAAATTTGCCGACGAGCAGTTCTGCAAAGATTTCAGAAGCACCGTGCAAAAAGCGCTCAAGGACTGACGCCCACTTGACCGAAGCCAGCCAGCCGTCATCACGAAGCTCTAACGCGACCATTTCCCGGGCCTGGTCATGACCACGGCAGCCGCATCCCCCATATCGCAGGCAGCATCACCGCGAGTGCTACTGCCGATCATTCTCGACCGGCTTGCGACCGACTATTTGGACGCGATAGCCGGCATGACCGGCGTCACGGCCGAGCCGGAGGAATCCGAAGAGTACCGGCAGACAACCTTCTCCGCTCCCGGACACATGATCGCGATGTTGGATTTCACAGGCTCGGTCGTGGGATTCCTTGCGGTGAGTGTCGAAGAACAAACCATCGCCAATGCCCTCGGCATGGGTGAGTTGCCACCCGAGGACGAGCGAGACGCGCTGCGCACAGAATACGAGGGATTCCTACTGGAGGTGCTGAACAGCGTATCGGGAGACTGCCTCACTGTTCTGCGCGACGAAGACCACTCGATAACGATCCTCACGCCGAAGCTCATTTACGGTGTCGTCAGTTACCCAAAGGTCGCCAGTCTCACGAGGCGCATCGCCACGTCCATCGGCACCTTTTACTTCACCGTCACCATCGACACTATGCAGCTCGAGGTCAACCGGATGACGCGCCGGTTGAAGGCCTCGGAAGAAGAACTGATCAATTCGAAGCTCGAACTCGAGCGGACGGCCCTGGAACTGCGCAAGGCGCTGCAGGCGCCGTCAGAGGCGATAATCATTCACGACGACGGACGCGTCCTCGAGGTGAACGAAGCGTTCACCGAGATCTTCGGATACGACCAAGATGACGCGATCGGACGCAACGTCCTCGAGTTCGTAGAGCCAACGTCTCAGGACATGGTAACCGCACATGTGCAAGCCGGCAGCGAAGAGCCTTACGAGGTCGTCGCGAGGCGGGCGGACGGAACCACGCTGCCTGTCGAGGTCCGCGGAAGAGCGATCGAATACCAGGATCGCGTCGTTCGAGTCGCCGCCGTACGAGACCTGTCCGAGCACAAACGCGTCCAGAAGGCGCTGCAGGAAAGCGAGAACCAGCTCCGACACGCACAGAAGATGGAGGCAATCGGGAGATTGGCAGCCGGCGTGGCGCACGACTTTCGCAACCTCGTGTCCATCATCACAGCGCAATGCGACCTGCTGCTGGCCGAGCTCGGAGAAGGCAATCGCTTGGCGCAGCGCGTGGAGGAAATCCTGGCCGCCGGAGAGCGTGCGACGTCCCTGACGCAACAGCTACTGGCGTTCGCTCGCAAGCAGGCCGTGCAGCCCGCCGTACTG
>SMUY01361877.1_pt1 | contig 12538 bp, 13 predicted proteins | sample 2456441 | NCBI WGS metagenome assembly SMUY01 (sample SAMN11095931, study PRJNA526329) | marine sediment metagenome | biome: Marine sediment; feature: Surficial sediment; material: Deep marine sediment; isolation source: Hadal surficial sediment | place: Pacific Ocean | collected 2014-11 | depth...
ATTCGCGATCACCGAAAGAACGCTGCCAGCCTGCACGCCGTCCTGAGATTGCAGGTGATTGAAGATGCCCTCGAGACAGAAGCCCTGGGTGACTCGGGTCGCATCTATGTGGTCTCAGCCGATGGCACGATCCTGCTCCAAGCCGGAAAGGGCACGCCGCGCGGGAGACATGTGCGGGAGCTTCCGGCCGCCAACGTGATTCCGCAAATCGAGAACTACTACCACGAGGACGGCGAGCGAGTCGTGGGCAGCGCGATCCGATTTGGCCGCTTCGGCTGGTCCATCATCGTCGAGGAGCCTTACGGCGACGTCTTTGCACCGATCACGACCGTGAACCGCAAGAGCATGGCCATCAACCTCGGGATCGTCGTGATCTTTGGTCTGATCGCCTACCAGATCGCCCGCTCGATCGTGCGACCGATCATGGCCCTGTCCGACGCCGCCTTCCGTATCGCGACCGGTGAAACCGACGTCAACCTGCCGGAGTCGAGCAGCGAGGACGAGATCGGTGTCCTTACCCGGGCATTCAATGAAATGACGGTGCAGCTTCAGGAAAATCAGCGAGAGCTGGATGACCGCCGGGTCGAGATCGAGGAGGCGAATGCCCGACTCGTCGCCCAGAACCGCGAGCTGCAAAGGGTGAACGAAGTCTTCCAGCAACTCTCGATCACGGACGACCTGACGAAACTTCACAATCACCGTTTTTTCCAGGATCATCTCCCGCGAGAGATGAAGCGCAGCGAGCGGACGGGTGAGCCGTTGTGCCTGATCCTGATCGACATCGACGACTTCAAGGCCCTGAACGATCGCTTCGGACATGCAGTCGGTGATGCGGTGCTTCGCCGGGTAGCCGACGTCATGCAGCGATCGATCCGGGAGATGGACCTGCTGGCCCGGTACGGAGGCGAGGAGTTCGTGTTGCTCGCCAGCAAGACCGAGCTGGAAGGCTCCGTGGCGCTGGCCGAAAAGATCCGACAGGCGATCGCAGCGGCGCGCTTCTCTGTGGTCGACCTCGATGGTCCCAAGGAAATCTCGATCACGGCATCATTCGGCGTGGCCCAATACCGCGGCAACGCGAAGGCGTTCTTCAACGACGCGGACCGTGCCCTCTACCGCGCCAAGGATGCGGGCAAGGACTGCGTGGTCGTTGCTGATTCGGCCGAGGCGGGATGACCCGCCGCAGCCGCTCGCGTCGGCTTCGCCGCCGCTGGAGGAGGTTGTGAGGCGGCAGTCGCGTGGCAGGGAGTTAGCGGGGGCGGAGTAGCGAGGCGTGTAGCCAGCCGACGGGGCCTGCGAGGGTTCTCACCCGGATCCAGCCGCGACTTCGGGTCTCGGCGAAGACAGGCGTCGACTCGGTGAGAACTTCGATGATCGCGTGCTTGGTCGAGGGGCCGGTTCGCAGGTTTGCCAGCGGGGTACGAACGATGCGGGCCGTTGAGCTTTGGGCGACGCGTTCGACTTCTTCCTGGAGCGAATCCGCGAGGCGCCGCGCTCTAGAGGCGAAGAAGACAGCGGAACCGGAGTGTCCCGCCTTGAGTTGGCGCTCAGCTTCATTGAGTTTGACGATGGCTTCTTCGAGTTGAGACTGTCGCCAGGTGACCTTCCGACCGACGCGTTCGACGGCGATCCGCGCCTCGGCCAACAACGAGACCGTGTGGGCGCGGGTGTGAGTGCCGCGCAAACCGGATTCGATGTTGATCATGGTGGTCTCCGCGTGGACCAGGTCGGCCTTGAGGCGAGCAACTTCTCGTTCCAGGTAAGCGGTTCGTTCGTTGCCACCGCTGTTGGCCGTGCCGAATCCCGCGTAGGTCGTGCAACCGGGCAGGGTGGCCAGGCCCGTCACGGCGGTGACGGAGATGATGAGGGCGTGGCGTAACTTCTGGGAGAAGCGCCGATCCATGGGGTCCTTTCGCGATCACCCGCCGCGCCCGGTTCCGTTTCGCGTAGGTCCGCGCGCGTCACCGCGCCCTGGCAGCTAGACCGAGCCGGCGAGTCTCTGTGGATATCGACCGATGAGAAAGGGCCCTTGAGGCGCGCTGGCACTGACTCCGAGTCAGCTGCGCAGGACGCCCATTCAAGGACTCCCGCACTTGCGTGTACAGTCTGGCTGGAACTTTGGACTCTCGAGTCAGACTCTCGAGTCGAACCGGAGCGCTCGCCCGTGCCCGTTATTGCCAGCCGTCGGTTGCTCCCTTGATCATCGCGAACGGACCGACCGGCCAGTTGTAGCAGTCGACCATCAGCTGATTCACGTCTTCGGAAGAGGCCACGCCTTCGTCCACCACTCGCTGGGCCTCGCGAATCATCGCGAAGTAGACGCGGTTGGCGACGTATCCCCAGGACATCGGCGCGTCGTTGACCACGATCGGATTCTTTCCGCAGCTTCGAGCGATCTCCTGAATCGTCTGGACCGCGTCCGGGGAGGTTTCGGGTGTCACGACGATCTCTGCGAAGGGCATGATCACGGGCGGCGAGGCCCAGTGCCAGCCGATCACCTTGTCGGGACGCTCGGTCATGGCGGCCAGCGCGGAGATCGAGAAGCCCGAGGAGTTGGAGGCGAGGATCGTTTCGGGGCCAGCGGCGGCTTCGAGGTCACGGAAGACACGCAGCTTGAGATCGAGCCTCTCGGGAACGCACTCGAGAACGATGTCGGCGGTGGCGGTCTCGGTGAGCGATTCGCTGAACGACAGACGGTCCAAGGCCGCGCCGGCATCTTCTTCGCTGATCTTGCCGCGCTCGATGGCGCGTTCGAACCCGTAGCGTCCAGTTCGGACCTGGTCCTCCGCTGTTTTGAGGGCATCCGGTGAGACGTCGCAACAGGTCGTGTAGTAACCTGCCGTGGCCAGGGTCTGTGCGATGCCACCTCCCATGACTCCAGCGCCGATGACTCCAATTCGCATCTCTTTCACGACGTTTCTCCTTTCTCGGCGTCCCATGCTACGAGCAGGGAGCGCAGGGTTTCTTCCGAATTGAGGTTGGGGTCCTCGGTCGCCCGTTTCGTGAGGTAGCGCAGCGCCTGCCCCACCACGGGGCCTGGGCCGGTTCCGAGGATCTTCATGACGAACGCGCCATCGATGGCGAGCCTCGTCCGCTGACAGGTGACCGTTCCTTCCTGGAGCAGTCGCTCGATGGCCGCTTCGATCCGGTTCAGCCGCTCCCGAAGTGCGGACACGTCCTTTCCGACCGGGTTTGCTTCGACCTCGAGTTCGGCCCGGCGCAGTGCAATCAGGGACGCCACGGCTCTGGCTCCGGCGCGTTTGAGCAGGCGTCGCAGAGAGGCTTCGCGTTCGGGCAGGGCGTGGCCCTCGATGGGGTGCCAGTTCAGCAGGTGCTCGACACGACCGCTGGTCGTACGCGGAAATCGCATCTGGCGCAGGGTCCGCAGCGCCCGGGTCCCCCGAAGCCAGCCGGCGAGACGAACCTCGAGATCGGCCGGAAGCAGACCGACGACGCCGGGAGCGCTCTTGGCCGTGTTCGGCGCCAACTGCCCGGCGATGCCGGTGCGATACAGCAATTCGAGACCCCGGGTCGCGCCGGGCGCGAGAATCAATGTGCAGAATTCCCAGCGGAGTCGCGTGGCGGGGATGGTCGGTACCCGAGGCGCCACGGCGGCCATGGCCTGCTCGAGCTGTGGCTCGGCCTCGAGATCGAGCGTTGCAACGAATCGTGCGGCTCGCATGGCGCGTAGCGGATCCTCGGCGAGGCGCTCCGCCGCGGAGCCGACCCCTTGCAGTCGACCCTTCATCCAATCGGCGCGACCTTCGAAGGGATCGATGATCACACGGGAGCAGGGATCGTACGCAATGGCGTTCAGGGTGAAGTCACGATGGGCCAGCTCGGCTTCGAGGGTTTCATGGAGCATCGGGACGATGTCGACGGGCCCGCCGGCTCGCGGGAGCATCACGATCCCGTGAACCGCGTGAGTCGGTACGGCCCTGGGAAACAGGTCGACGGTCTGCTCCGGGAGCGCGTTGGTCAACAGCTGAAACTCAGTTGGCTCGATGCCACGCAACAGGTCGCGGACGCTCCCACCCACGAGGAATGCAGTGTGGCCGGCAGCCGCGAGGGTCTCGGCGATGGACACGACGTCTTCGGGCACGCTCTTGAGCGTGACCCGCATGTCGGCGCCGGGTTCGTTGGCCATCGGGCGATTGTAACGGTCTCGCCTGGGGTTGGTGGCGGCAGCTGCGGTATTCTCGGAAGGCGCGCCCGGGGCGTGTCGGCGGGCGAATCGGAGGTGCAGGCAGCGTGCAGGATCTCGAGATTCCGGCAGACGGAGGAACGCTGCCCGCGTATCGGGCCGTGCCCGCTGCGGGTTCCGGGCCCGGTGTGCTGGTGCTTCACGAGGCATTTGGTCTGGTTGGCCAGATTCGCGAAGTGTGCGATCGACTCGCGCGAGAAGGCTTCGTCGCCTTGGCTCCTGACCTGTTTCGGGGCGACCGGCCGTCCGACCTCGATGCGGCGCGCACTCGCGCGGCTGCGCTCGAGCTTGATGCCGTCAGCGCCGATCTCGAAGCCTCGATCAACGAATTGCTGAATGATTCCACTGTCGAAGGTGCCCGGGTGGGAGTCGTTGGCTTCTGCCTCGGTGGCCACCTCGCACTGCTGGCCGCTTCGAAGTCGCCCCGGGTCGCGGCGGCCGTCGATTTCTACGGCTTCCATCCCGGTTTGAAGATCGAGTTCGAGGCCATTCAAGGATCGGCGCTGGTGATCCATGCGGAGCTGGACGAGTTCATTCCGGCCGAGGTAGTCGACCGGCTCGAGCAGGAGCTCGAACCGCTCGGCCCTCGCGCGACGCTGATCATCCAGCCCGGCGTCGGCCACGCCTTCATGAACGATGCACGTCCGGACCGCTACGACGCTGTGGCGGCGGTCGAGGGTTGGGAACGGATGCTCGCCTTCTTGAGGGCCGAACTCGAGTGAGTGACGAGGCTCTGATACCCCTGGGTCGGGCGACGACGGCGCGGATTTCGAGCTGGATGCCCCGTGACTGGCGCAATCTGGTCGACGACATCGATGAGCGGCTGGCGCGTCTGCCGACGCGGCTGAACGAATACGGCTACGACGGGTTCGGCTACGACCCGCAGTTTGTCCGAAACATGATGCCCGTGGTGTCGCTGATCTACCGCTACTACTTTCGGGTCGACGCACACCGGTTGGAGAATGTTCCAGAGGGGCGCGTCCTCCTGATCGCGAATCACGCCGGAAATACCTTTGCATGGGATGGGATGATGCTGGCATCGGCGTTGTTCTTCGAAGGCGAACCCCCGCGCACGGTGCGCGGCATGGCCGAGTACTATCTGACGACGATCCCGTTCTTCAACATCCTGATGCTGCGCTCGGGCTCCGTTGTCGGGACCCCCTCCAACTGTGTGCACCTGCTCGAGAACGAAGAGGCGGTGATGGTGTTTCCCGAAGGCCAGCGCGGCTTCGTAAAGACCTACCGAGAACGCTACAAGCTCCAGCGCTTCGGGCTCGGATTCATGCGCTTGGCGCTCGAAACCGGCACACCTATCGTTCCGATCGGAATCGTTGGCAGCGAAGAACAGTCGCCGGGGCTCGCGAACGTCCGCGCATTGGGAAAGCTGATCGGAGCTCCTGCGTTTCCGATCACGCTGACCTTTCCGTGGCTCGGAGTGGCTGGCTTCGTACCGCTCCCCGTGAAGTTCCACCTGCGCTTTGGCGAGCCCATGCACTTCTCGGGCGATCCGACCGATGAGGATGCCGCGGTCGAAGCGAAGGTCGAGCGAGTGAAGCAGGCGATCCGGGGCCTCATCGCCGATGGCCTGGCCAGTCGGGAGACCTGGTTTACCTGATCAGCGGCGCGGGAATTTCGGCGGGCGCTTCTCCAGAAAGGACGTCACGCCCTCCTTGAAGTCGGGGCGCTTGAAGCTTTCCAGCATCAGCTTCACACTTTCCTGCTCCGACGGTCCGAGGCTGGCGTTCAGCTGCTGGTAGACCTGGCGCTTCATGATCGCCATCGATGCCGGCGAGCACTGGTTTGCAAGCTCCAGCGCGTACTCCTTGGCCGTCTTCATCAGCTCCTGGTGGGGGACGACCCGGTTCACGAGACCGAGCCGTTCGGCTTCCTGGGCGTCGATCTTGCGCGAGGAGAAGAGCAGGTCGAGTGCATGGGCCGGCCCTACCAGACGGCCGAGCAACCAGCTCACGCCCCATTCCGCGACCAATCCCCGCTTGGAGAACGCCAGGGTGAACGACGCCCGGTCCGAGGCGAAACGGATGTCGCAGGCCAGGGCGATCGGTATGGCCATGCCGGCAGTCGGCCCATTGATGGCGGCGATCACGGGCTTGGCAATCGACATGGGATAGGTGTAGTGGCCCCGGAAGTCGTCGCCGAAGGACGGATCGCCCGGGTCTGCATCGAGACCCTCGGTTGTGTCGCCCGCGCCCTCGCCGGTACTGATCGATTGGAGCTGCTTGAGGTCGGCGCCCGCGCAGAAGCCGCGGCCGGCGCCGGTCAAAATAATGGCCACCACACGGGGGTCCTTCTCGGCCTGGGCGAAGGCGTGCTTCACCTCGACGCCCATCCGATTCGTCCAGGCGTTCAAGACCCGAGGCCGGTTCAGTGTGATGCTGGCGATCGGATCTTCCACCTCATAGAGAATCTCTTCGTACATGACTTCTCCGCTCCAGCGCCCGCCGGGAATGGTGGACGCCGGACATTCTACTCGAATGCAGCGAACCCTTCCCCCTGGCATTGAGCGTCCGGACGTCGAGCTTGCGCCGATCGATCCTGGAGCGTCGACGCGCCATGGATGGCTCTCAGGACGGAGTCAGCTTCGGAGCGTTCGGCGTTGCTCGAAGCGAAAGCTGGCGCCCTTGCTGATCTTTGCGAGCTTGAGCTCGTACGGCGGCCCCTGCGGTTTCGCAGCCGGGTCGATCACCACGTCCCAGGCGAGCTGCGCGCCTTCGGGATTCGCGACCGGGTAACAGCGCGCGCGCGCGTTCACGCTGACGGCGATGGCATCGAGGGCCGGGTGGGGTGCTTTGCCGAGGCCGGCAAACCAGGAGTACGCATCGGCTTCTTCGAGGGCCGGGCAGTCGCGAATCGCGATGCGCGCGCTGTGGGATCCCGTGATCTCGACACGGAAGTCGATGTAGGTCCGCGGATGGAAGCAGGGGTGGAGCTGGAACAGCTTGGCGACGGCTTCGATGTCATCGCCCACGATGCCCAACGGTTGACGCAACCGTTCGGCCGTCAGCGCGGCGATGCCCGTCCACTGGGCGACCCCGAGCTCGGCCGCCGCCGCGTCATCGAGTCGCTGAGCGACGCAGAGCATGAAGGCTCGAGCCAACAGATGGCTCTGGACTGCGAACTCCTGATTCACGGTGACGAGGGCCCGGTGGGACAGGTCCTCGAGCTGGAAGTGCGGGTCGAATTCGCCCGCATAATCTCCCCAGCCGCCGGCCTCTCCGTCCTTTTCGGAGACGTCGATGGCGATCGTCGCCAACTTCGAAGCGCGGACGCTCTCGAGGTTGGGGTGATGTTGGTAGGGCTCGGCCTCGTCTCCGATGAACACCGACCAACGACAGGCCGGGGTGCGGCCTGCGGGCAGACGCGGCGGTCGGTGGATGGGTCTCATCTTCATGTTCGGATGGGTTGCGGCCGCCGTGGCATCGAAGGTCGGGTCCTCGATGTCGTGGCACATCAGCTTCACGCGCCGCTCGCCGAAGGGCTCGACGTCCAGCAAGGCTCCGCAGTGGGGCAGCCAGAACTCGCCGTACTCGGGACGGTCCAGGCGGAACTGGAAATCCATGAACTGGTGGGGCGCACCGATGTCGAGTTGGAGATTCTTGAAGACGGTGCCGACGTCGTGTCCCGTGAACCCCATGGCGCGCTGCATGCGCAGCGAATAGATCGGGCTGGCACTCACCCACTCCTCGATGGCGAACTGGACATAAGCGTCACCGCCGAAGCGCTTCGCTACCAGCGGTAGACCGACACGATCCTGAAGGTGGCCGTTCAACAGGTACTCGCGACCCAGGTGGGCCAGCAGTTGACGCGAAAAGCTCGCGAGGCCTGCGTCAGGATCAAAGGGTCCAGCGTAATCGCTTCGCAAAGACACTCGCGCTCCTCGTGGACTCGGGCTGCCAGGCACCGTAGGGTACAGCTTCCACGAGAATCGGCTCGATTCGTAGCGTGTACGTGTCGGCTCGCCGCTCCGCTGGACCGCAGCGAATCTGGTGGCTGTTCGAGCGTTACACTGTCCTGGACCGGGGAGGTCATGGGTTGTATGGAAGAGTTGCGCTTCAAGGTTGAAGTCATGCGGCGGGCGACACTCGCTCCGATCGGCGACCGATGATGGGGGCCGGATCACCCGACACGACGCTTGAAAGTTTCCTGCCCCGATCGAGCCCGACCCGTGGTCTGGGCTCTCGGGTGGCGATACGGTTTCCGGAGTGTCGGACGTGCTGGGCACGTCCCCACAGGATCGGGGGGCAGATGATGGTACGAAGCTTGGCGATTGTGATTGGGGTGGTCTTCTTCGCGACTCCCGCTGCGGCGGAGTTCACGAAGTGCAAGCTGACCTACAACCTCTCGGGCTGGTCGGTCTTGTACAAGAAGTATGACGGCAGTGGCCGGGTGACCTGCGACAACGGCGAGAGCGCCGACGTCCGCATCGTGTCGCGAGGCGGAGGAATCAGCTTCGGGAAGTCGGAGGTCGACAATGGCCGCGGGACGTTCTCCCGGGTGAAGGACATCAGCGAGATCTACGGCACCTACGTCGTGGCCGACGTCAACGCGGGAATTGGACCGGCGGTGGACAGCGCGGCCATGACGAAGGGTGCGGTCTCGCTGGTGCTGAGCGGCACGGGCCGGGGTACGACTCTCGGGTTCTCGTTCGGGGGCTTCACGATCAAGCGGATGTAGTGACCGCTTCGAGGCCTCCGCGTCGCTACTTGCATGCGCCGGTCGACCCTCGCTGGCAGGGAGGCATGATGCCGTTCACACATCGATCTCGAGCCCACAGACTCTTGCTGCTGTCCACCCTCGTGTGGGCGTCGGCATGCGTCGAGCCGGCCGACCGCCGCCCGGGGACGTGGCTCTCCGGCGAGATTGCGACGGAGGCGGTCGGCGACTGGTCCTTCACCGACGCACATCGCGAGATCCTGATCGAGACGCGCACGCTCTATTGGATCCCGCACTCCGTGACGATCGTGTGCGCGGCGACGGACGGGAAGCTCTATGTGGGCGCCCGCAATCCCGACGGTAAGCGCTGGGTGGCGAACGTCGACCGCGACCCCGAGGTCCGGCTGAAGATCGGAGATCGCGTGTACGAGCTACGACTTGTGCCTGTCGAGTCCGCCGACGTGCGCGAGGCGGTGTTCTCAGCCTATTCGGCAAAGTACGGCTGGTCGGCCTCCGCGCCCGAGGAGCGGCCTCCGTTCCGCTCCTGGGAGGTCGTGGAGCGGGAGGCGGGCTGAGGATTCCTCGCCCGCAACCGCGATCTGGTCGGTTCGACGATCCAGGCCGGCTGAACCTCCGCAGGCAGCGGGCGGGCGCAGGCGCCCGCTCACTCGATCCCGAACCGCTTCATCTTCTTGTACACGAAGCATTGCGTTCAGCGCAAATGTCGAGAGATGAAAGCTCACGAGGCGGTACTCGATTTGCGGCGCCTCGCGGTTGAGGGAATAATCCTACTCCGCAGCGAGATCTTCCCGGCGAAGCCCATGTTCGACGAAACACTCGAAGTCGCAGTCGAAGGACGCGAGCGTTGCGCCTCGCGAGATCGCGATCCCCGCTAGATGCGCGTCGTCGATGGCGTTGCGCAGTGCGCGAGGGGAGGCTGCAACCAGTTCCGCAAAGAGGTTCCAAGTGAGATCCGAATCCGAGATGATCTCGACTCCGGCTTCTGCCCACTCCTCGATCCAACCGATTGCTTCGTCGTCACTCATGTAACCGGAGAACGTGAGGTTCGTGCCCAGACGCAAGAACTGCTGGACGGTGGGCCATGCAAGACCGACAGGTTCCCGAGCGTTGATTGCATCTTCCAACCAGCCAGCCGCCGTCGCGTGTTGATCGGCGGTCGGGTCGATTGCGTAGAAGAGGACCTGGACGTCTGCGATCTTCAACGCTCACCCAGCAGCTTCTTCAGCGTCGCGGCGTCCGCCATTTCGGTGGCAAGCCTGCTCGCCTGCCCGACGTCGAAGCCGAAGCCGACTTTGCGCGGCTTTAGCCGATAACGCCGACGATGCCCCGGCTTCTCGCGATCGTCGGGGGCCTCGCGAAGGAGGCGAATCAGCGCCTCATTCATCGAGATGTCTTCCTGGGAGGCCCGTCGCTCTACCTTGCGGCGAGCGGCGGGGTCGAGTCTCACGGTCATCCGGGCACCGCTGGCCATCGGGGTCGTCTCCAGGGAGGGTGACAGCATAGCTGTCACCCGCTTTCCCGCAACTGAACCCTGGGTCTCACTCGATCCCCAACCGCTTCATCTTTTTGTACAGCCCCTCGCGGGTGATCCCGAGCCACCGCGCCGTCGCGGCGCGTCGGTTGCCGTGGCGGGACAGGGCCTGTCGGATCAGCCAGGCTTCGATGCGGTCCATGGTTTCGCGCAGCGTCTCTGCGGCTCGCAGATTGGCCTCGATGGGTTCGAGGATCCCCGAGAGGGTTTGGGAGAAGTGACTCGCGGTGAGCGCCTCGCCGGGCTCAGCCAGCGTCAGGGCCCGGTGGATCTCGTTCTCGAGCTCGCGGACGTTGCCGGGCCAGAGATGGGATTGGAGCAGGCGGGCCGCTTCCGGGCTGAGGCTGATACCCGGTCGCGCTTCGCGTTGGCCGTAAAGGGCCAGGAAGTGCTCGGCCAGCGGGACGATGTCAGCGGGGCGTTTGCGCAGCGGTGGCAGATGGATCGGGAAGACCGCGAGTCGGTAGTAGAGGTCGCGTCGGAAGGCGCCACCGTTGGACACGTGGAGCAGGTCCCGGTTGGTCGCCGCGAGGACGCGGACGTCGATGCGTCGGTTGCGAGAATCGCCCACGCGTCGGATTTCACGCTCCTGCAGGACGCGCAGGAGCTTCGCCTGAAAAGGGCCCGAAGTCTCGCCGACTTCGTCGAGGAAGAGCGTTCCGCCCTGAGCCTCTTCGAACAGGCCCGTCCGGTCCCGGTCGGCGCCCGTGAACGCGCCGCGTGTATGGCCGAAGAGCTCGCTCTCGAGCAGGGTCTCGGCAAAGGCCGCACAGTTGATCGGGATGAACGGTGCTCGGTGCCGCGGTCCGGATTCGTGGATGGCGTGAGCCACCAACTCCTTGCCCGTCCCGGTCTCTCCAGTCACGAGAACGGTCGCCCGTGAACGGGCGGCCACATCGATCAGGGCGTAGACCTCGCGCATCTCGGGACCCGAACTCACGATGCCGTGAACGGGCGGGTGCAGCCGGGGTCGTTTCGCCGGGGTTCGCCGGGCGTTGGCCCGGGGCAGACGATCGATCAGTTTGAAGAGGTCCCGATCGCCTTCGCGATCGGGCGCGGCCGGGAGCACGTCACTGGCGCCGGCGCGCTTCAGCTCGGGAATCCGGTGAGCCTCGTCCGGATCGATGCGCACGATCACCGGTACCGCCGCTCCGACCAGGTGGGCGAGCCCTTCGAGCGCTGCATCGGCCCGGGCCGCGTCGAAGACGACCGCGTCGAACTCCTCCAGGCAAAGCCGCGCCGCGTCCCGCGGCTCCCGCTCCCACACCACATCCAGCAGCGGCGCCTCCGCGACCTGCTCAGCGGCAAAGCGATCACCGCGTCCCACCCACAGAACCGTTCGATTCCCATTCATCGCAATCCTCCTCTTCCCCTTCGCCCCTTCGGAGGGGTCGGGAAGAGCAAGGAACGTGCCGGCCGTGGGGCGGCAGATTCCACGGCGCGCTGATTCGCATCGGGTGCAGGGCGGTTTCGGGGCGGTACCTCGCCACAGTGTCGGTGTACATTCGGTCACGGCCCGGCTGTCTGGCCCCAGCTCGAACGCGACCGATTCCGCACCGCAATCGAGCTTCAGCGCCGGCGTCTCTTGGTGGGCTGGCGCGTCGTAGCGTTGATCGGATCCCCCCAGAATGGTTCGCGCCCAGGCCCCGATGGAATCGGAACCTGGGCGCGCGGGGTCGGAAGCGAGGGCTCTCTAGGTCAGTGCCGCGTCTCCGCGCTCGCCCGTGCGGATGCGGACCGCCGCCTCCACCGGGATGACGAAGATCTTGCCGTCGCCGATCGAGCCGGTGCGTGTCGCCTCACTGAGCGCCAGCGTGACCTTCTCGACCAGGTCGTCGGGCACGACGACTTCGAGCTGCACCTTGGGCAGAAAGTCGACCACGTACTCGGCGCCGCGATAGAGCTCACTGTGTCCCTTCTGTCGGCCGAAGCCCTTGACTTCGCTCACCGTCATGCCGACCACGTCGATCTCGGCGAGCGCTTGCTTGGCATCGTCCAGCTTGAACGGCTTGATGATCGCCTGAACTTTCTTCATGGTGGATCCTCCTACCAGCGCTCGGCTAGTTCTCGCTCGTGGCGAGCTGGGTGGCCGGGACAGCGCCGACGCGGGCGCC
>SMUY01067367.1_pt1 | contig 12533 bp, 9 predicted proteins | sample 2456441 | NCBI WGS metagenome assembly SMUY01 (sample SAMN11095931, study PRJNA526329) | marine sediment metagenome | biome: Marine sediment; feature: Surficial sediment; material: Deep marine sediment; isolation source: Hadal surficial sediment | place: Pacific Ocean | collected 2014-11 | depth 0-1...
AGCCAGGGCGGACGACAACTGGGATCGATACCTGCGGGCGGCAGCGGAGACTGAAAATGTCCGCAAGCGGGCTTCAAGAGATGTCGAGCACGCACGCAAATACGCACTGGAAGGATTCGGCACGGAAATGCTCGCCGTAAAAGACAGCCTCGAATTGGGACTAGAGGCAGTGGAGTCGGCTGATGCTGACAGCATTGCCGAGGGCAGCAAGGCGACGCTGAAACTGTTGTCGGCCGCACTCGAACGATTCGGAATTGCGGAAATCGACCCAATGGGCGAGCCATTCGACCCCGAGCGGCATGAGGCAATCAATATGCAACCGTCCGCTGACGCCGAGCCGGGCTCGGTGTTGAGCGTCGTACAGAAAGGCTATTCGCTGAATGGCCGTCTGCTGCGGCCGGCAATGGTCGTGGTGGCTTCCGCACCAACCGTCGAATCATCAGACGATTCAGCGTCGGACTAGGCAATGATTCTCCATGCTTGGCTTGAAACAAGCATCTGCGGCCCCACGTATCAGCCAGATTTGAAGAGTTATCCACAGAATTCGGAGTAGAGGAATGGCAAAAATAATCGGTATTGACCTGGGAACCACCAACTCCTGCGTAGCAGTCATGGAGGGGGGCGTACCCAAGGTCATTGAAAACAGCGAAGGCGATCGGACGACACCGTCGATTGTGGCGTTCAGCAAGGACGACCAGGTTCTGGTCGGCCAATCCGCCAAGCGCCAGGCGGTCACGAATCCGACCAACACCCTGTACGCCATAAAGCGGCTGATCGGCCGCCGGTTTGAGGACGACGTGGTACAGCGGGATATCAAGATGGTCCCGTATACGATCGCCGAAGCTGACAACGGCGATGCCTGGGTCGAAGCGAACGACAAGAAGATGGCACCGCCGGAGATTTCGGCGCGCGTGCTCATGAAGATGAAAAAAACGGCAGAGGACTACCTCGGCGAAGAGGTCAAAGAGGCGGTAGTCACGGTGCCTGCCTATTTCAACGATTCGCAGCGTCAGGCGACCAAGGATGCCGGCAAGATCGCGGGTCTTGAAGTGAAACGCATTATCAATGAGCCGACCGCAGCCGCATTGGCCTATGGCATGGACAAGAAGCGCGGTGATGTAACGATCGCAGTCTTTGATCTGGGCGGTGGCACATTCGATGTGTCGATCATCGAGATCGCCGAAGTCGATGGAGAACATCAGTTCGAAGTGCTCGCGACCAACGGCGACACCTTCCTCGGCGGTGAAGATTTTGACATGCGTGTCATCGAGTATCTGGCCGCTGAATTCGAGCGCGAGAGCGGTGTCGATATCACGCAGGACCCACTTGCGATGCAACGCCTCAAGGAGGCGTCCGAGAAAGCCAAGATCGAGCTTTCGACACAACAGCAGACAGAGGTGAACCTGCCGTACATCACGGCCGATTCGAGTGGTCCGAAACACCTCAATTTCAAGCTGACCCGGGCGAAGCTGGAGTCACTGGTTGACGAGTTGATCGAACGCACGATCGGCCCGTGCAAGATTGCGCTGAACGATGCCGGTCTCAAGGTGAACGAAATCGACGATGTGATTCTCGTCGGTGGCCAGACGCGAATGCCTAAGGTGCAGGAGGAAGTGCAGAGCTTTTTTGGACGTGAGCCCCGAAAGGACGTTAATCCGGACGAAGCCGTTGCACTCGGCGCGGCCATCCAGGGCGGGGTCCTGGCTGGTGAAGTCAAGGACGTCCTGTTGCTCGACGTTACGCCTTTGTCACTGGGTATTGAAACGCTCGGCTCCGTGATGACCAAGTTGATCGACAAGAACACGACAATTCCGGCAAACGCGGAGCAGGTGTTCTCCACTGCTGACGACAACCAGACTGCAGTGACGATTCACGTGCTACAAGGTGAGCGCGAACGCTCGGCGGACAACATATCGCTGGGTCGTTTCGATCTGGCAAATATTCCGCTTGCGCCGCGTGGCCTGCCGCAGATTGAGGTGACGTTCGATATCGACGCGAATGGCATTCTCAATGTATCGGCGAAGGACAAGGCGACCGGCAAAAGCCAAACTATCGTGATCAAGGCGTCCAGTGGATTATCGGACGAGGAAGTTGAGCAAATGGTCTCCGACGCCGAGAGCCATGCGGAGGAAGATCGCAAGTTTCGCGAGCTGGTGGACTCACGTAACCAGGCAGACAGCTTGATTCATGCGGCCGGGAAGACGTTGAGTGAACTGGGCGAGAAAGCCAGCGGCGAAGAACGCCTGCAGGTTGAGAACGCGATCGCCGATCTCAAGACGGCGCTTGAAAACGACGAGAAGGAGCAGATCGAAGCCAAGACAGCTGCGCTCGCAGAAGCGTCCGGCGGCCTTGCGCAGAGACTTTACGAGGAACAGGCAGCGAAAGAAGGTGCTGATTCCTCAGGCGACGCCGCAGCCGACGATGATGTTGTTGATGCAGAGTTCGAGGAAGTCGACGACGATAAGTCGAAGTCTGGGTAGACTTCAGCATCTTGACGAAATCCAGGGGCGCCGCTTGCGGCGCCCGTTTTTAGAGAGCCATGGCTAAACGCGACTATTACGAAACGCTTGGAGTCTCGAAATCGGCGTCCGCTGTCGAAATCAAGAAGTCGTATCGTCGTCTTGCGATGAAGCATCACCCTGACCGCAACACAGACGATGCCAGTGCCGAGGCGAAGTTCAAAGAGGCCAAGGAAGCCTACGAAGTACTTAGCGACGCGGACAAGCGCGCAGGCTATGACCGGTTTGGACATGAAGGTCCGAGCGCACGGTCTGCCGGGCCGGGCGGATTCAGTGCGGACGGTTTTGGCGACATATTCGGTGACATCTTCGGTGACGCGTTTGGCGACATTCTTGGCGGTGGTCGGCGACGTGGTCGTCAGGTCTATCGTGGCGCCGACCTGGGCTATGAGATGCGTCTTGATCTTGAGAGCGCTGTTGGCGGTGATTCGGTCACCATCGATGTGCCAACCCAGGTTACCTGTGAGACCTGCGATGGCAACGGTGCGAAGAAGGGCACCCAACCGGTCACTTGCTCTACCTGTAATGGAGCGGGTCAGGTCCGGATGCAGCGTGGACACTTTTCGATCCAGCAAGCTTGCCCGGCTTGCAAGGGTGTCGGAAGCGTCATCGCAGATCCCTGCACCGATTGTCACGGCCGCGGACGCGTGCGCAAGACCAAGACCTTGTCGGTAAAAGTTCCTGCCGGTGTGGATGACGGTGACCGCATTCGACTGTCGGGTGAGGGTGAGGCAGGCCGAAACGGGGGTCCTCCAGGCGACTTGTACGTCGAAATACGCGTGAATCCGCACAAGATATTTACCCGCGATGGCGCCGACCTTGCCTGCGAAGTACCCGTCAGTGTCGCCATTGGTACGCTTGGCGGCGAGGTCGAGCTGCCCACCCTCGATGGCAACGTATCGCTCAAAGTTCCTGCCGGCACCCAGTCAGGCAAGACATTTCGTCTGCGGGGCAAGGGCGTGATCACAGTGCGCGATCCGCGTAAAGGTGACTTGTTTGCCAAGGTCGCCATCGAAACGCCGATCAATCTGACGCCCGAGCAGAAAGAACTGCTCGGCCAATTCGACGAGTTGATTCGTGCCGGTGGTGAAAAGCACAGCCCGCGCGCCGGCGGTTGGCTCGACACAGTCAAACGTTTCTTCGATCGCATCAGTCAGTAAGGACAGCCCTATCCATTCAATCAATGTAGGAATATCCGGAGCGGGCCGCATGGGGCAGGCAATCATGCAGGCAATCGATGCTGCGGATGACGTGCAGGTCTCGGGGGTGTGGGCGAGAGGCGAATCCATCGATGAGGTTGTGGCTGCAGCGGACGTCATTATCGACTTCAGTCTTCCTGATGCGACTGCAATTGTGCTTGAAGCAGTGTTGAGCCATCAAAAACCGCTCGTGTGTGGTGTCAGTGGGCTCAATGATTCGTTGTGGAAGGCGCTGGAGCAGGCCGCAACCGTGATACCTCTCGTGTATGACCGAAATATGAGTCAGGGTATCGCCGTGCTGGACGATCTTGTCAGCCGGGCGGCCCGGTCTCTGGGCGCGGAATTTGCCGTTGAAGTCCACGAGACGCACCACATTCACAAGGTCGATTCGCCGTCAGGTACTGCGTTGCAGTTGGGGGAATCGATCGCTGCCGCGAGACCACAGGATACCGCCGAGAACGCGGTTCGATATGAAGTGGAGCGGCGTGGCGAAGTTCCCGGTGAACATACCGTCATATTCTCCAGCCCGACGGAAACCCTGACGTTGGGACACAGCGTTACGACCCGCCAGGTATTCGCTGACGGCGCTCTCCGCGCCGCCAGATGGGTTACCGGTCAGCCGGCCGGTCTTTATCGGATGCGCGACGTGTTGTTCGGTGGTGGATGAGCGCAAAAAACTGTCGTCTAGTCTGGCGCGACCTGTCGCGCTTCAGTAAACTACGCCAGATCGCTGAGCGGTCAGCGAAATCGCGAGCGGGAGGCCATGTCCTTCCGCTTTTGTGCATCTGAAACTGACACCCGCTTGCGATCTCGGGTTCGGAATTGACTGAGGGTCGCTTTTGGTAACGCCTGCTGTTCTGGCACTTCAAGACGGAACAACCTTCCGCGGAATTTCTATTGGAGCCGATGGCAAGACTATCGGCGAAGTCGTTTTCAATACGGCGATGACCGGCTACCAGGAAATCCTGACTGACCCCTCTTATTGCCGCCAAATCGTCACGCTCACTTATCCGCATATCGGCAATACCGGCACTAATAGTGACGACATGGAATCGGCGCGCACGCATGCATCCGGACTCGTCGTTCGTGACAGTTCCATGATTAACAGTAACTGGCGATCTGAACGATCTTTGGGCGATTTCCTGCGCCAGAGCGGCACGGTGGCCATCGGAGACCTGGATACCCGTAAACTAACGCGCATCATTCGGGAGCGGGGCGCCCAGTCAGGCTGCATCATGACGGGTGATGTAGACCCGGAAACCGCGATTGCACATGCACGCAAGTTCCCCGGAATCGCAGGCATGGACCTGGCCAAGTTCGTCACAACGGACACTGCGTATCAGTGGTGTTATGGCACGACATTTGGTCGTGGCCCACGCATTTTCAGCCGGCGAATCGCGCCGTATCATGTCGTCGCCTACGACTTCGGCATCAAACGAAATATTCTGCGAATGTTGTCCGATCTCGATTGCCGCATGACGGTGGTGCCGGCGACGACTACCGCGGATGAAGCGATGGCGCTAGCCCCGGACGGCATTTTTCTGTCGAATGGACCCGGTGATCCGGAACCCTGTGACTATGCGATTAGTGCGATTAAGGAATTTCTCAATCTCGATATCCCCGTGTTCGGAATCTGCCTGGGTCATCAGTTGCTTGGACTGGCGGTGGGCGCGCGTACCAAGAAGATGAAGTTTGGCCATCACGGTGCAAATCATCCGGTGCAGGATCTCACTACTGGACAGGTTTTGATCACCAGCCAGAATCACGGCTTTGAGGTCGATGAGGAGAGCCTGCCGGATAATGTGGAGACAACGCATCGCTCTCTTTTTGACGGCAGCCTGCAAGGGATTGCTTGCAAAGACCGGGCGGCATTCGGCTTCCAGGGGCATCCTGAGGCCAGTCCGGGTCCACACGACATGTCGCCGTTGTTCGAGCACTTTATCCGGGCGATGGATGCCAAAAAGCTTACATCCAGGCAAATATCGATCTCTTAATAGTATTATAAAACAATTGGTTATATTATTAATCTAATGTTAATTATGATGATGAAACATGCCCAAACGTACTGACATCGATAGTGTTCTGATCATCGGTGCGGGACCGATCATCATCGGCCAGGCCTGCGAATTTGACTACTCGGGCGCCCAGGCGTGCAAGGCGCTCAAGGAGGAGGGAATTCGCGTCATCCTTGTTAATTCAAATCCTGCAACGATCATGACCGATCCGGAAACCGCCGACGCAATCTATATAGAGCCAGTGAACTGGGTTTCCGTGCAGAGAATAATCGAGAAAGAACGTCCCGACGCGCTATTGCCAACCATGGGCGGTCAAACAGCACTTAATTGTGCGCTGGATCTTGCTCGAGAGGGCGTGCTCGAGAAATATGACGTCGAGATGATTGCCGCGTCCCGGGAAGCCATCGATATGGCCGAGGATCGACAACTGTTTCGCCAGGCGATGACAGAAATCGGGCTGGAAGTCCCCAATGCTGATATCGCGCATACCCTCGATGAAGCGCTTGAAAAACAGCCAGGCATAGGCTTTCCGACGGTCATCCGGCCGTCGTTTACGCTCGGTGGAACCGGCAGTGGCATCGCGTACAACCCGGAAGAATTCGAGCGGATGGCAGCTCACGGTCTCGAAATGTCGCCGACGACAGAGATCCTCCTCGAGGAGTCGGTCGTCGGTTGGAAAGAATTCGAAATGGAGGTTGTTCGAGACAAGAAAGATAATTGCATCATTGTCTGCTCAATCGAAAACCTGGACCCGATGGGTGTACATACGGGAGATTCGATCACGGTGGCACCTGCGCAGACGCTGACAGATAAAGAATATCAGCGGCTGCGTAATGCATCGATCGACGTGTTGCGAAAAATCGGTGTAGACACGGGTGGATCCAATGTGCAATTTGCGATCAATCCGGAAGACGGTCGCGTTCTGATTATTGAAATGAATCCGCGGGTTTCGCGCTCGTCCGCGCTGGCTTCGAAAGCGACTGGCTTCCCCATTGCCAGGGTTGCCGCCAAACTTGCGATTGGCTATACGCTCGACGAACTGAAGAACGACATAACGGGCGGCGCGACTCCGGCATCGTTTGAGCCAACAATCGACTACGTTGTCACCAAGATTCCACGATTCACTTTTGAGAAATTTGCGGGCGCGAGCGACCGGCTGACAACGCAGATGAAATCGGTCGGTGAAGTGATGTCTATAGGCCGTACGTTTCAGGAATCATTTCAGAAAGCCCTTCGTGGCCTCGAAACCGGCATGACCGGACTCAACGAGAAGATATTCTCAATTCCTACTGATGCCGACCGGGATCAACTGCGCCAGGAGTTGCGGATGCCGGGCCCGGATCGAATTTGGTATGTGGCGGACGCGATGCGGCTGGGTTTTTCGTTCGAGGATGTGGCCAAAATAACGGGGATTGACCGTTGGTTTCTGGCGCAGATTGCGGACCTGCTGAACAGCGAGACGGAAATTCGCGATGCGGGTTTGGCGGGCCTCGACGAAACACAGATGCGTGCGGTCAAGCGAAAGGGATTTTCGGATGCGCGAATCGCCGAACTGGTCGGCGCGACCGAGTACGCAGTCCGCGAACGGCGGCTGCACCAGAATATTCGGCCTGTTTTCAAACGAGTCGACACGTGTGCCGCAGAATTCGAGACGACGACAGCGTATCTCTATTCAACATATGAGGAAGAGTGCGAGGCAGCACCGAGCGATCGTCCGAAGATCTTGATTCTCGGCGGTGGACCAAACCGAATAGGGCAAGGCATTGAGTTTGATTATTGCTGTGTGCACGCGTCGGTTGCTCTGAAACAATCCGGCTACGAGACCATCATGGTCAATTGCAATCCAGAGACCGTGTCGACTGATTACGACACGTCAGATCGGCTGTATTTCGAGTCGCTGACATTTGAAGATGTCATGGAGGTCATTGACAAGGAGCAGCCAAACGGCGTTATCGTCCAGTACGGAGGACAGACCCCTCTGAAACTGGCGCGCGAACTCGAAGCCGCAGGTGCCCCGATAATTGGTACAACGCCGGACTCAATCGATTTGGCGGAGGACCGTGAGCGGTTTCAGAAACTGGTTGAATCACTGGGCCTCAGGCAGCCGCCCAATTGCACGGCACGCAGCAAGAGCGAAGCGCTGGCATTGAGCCCGGATGTCGGGTATCCACTGGTGGTTCGACCTTCCTATGTTCTGGGCGGTCGGGCGATGGAAATAGTCCACAATGAAGAAGATCTTGCGGTCTACATGGATGCTGCGATCAATGTGTCCAACGACAGTCCGGTCTTGCTGGATCGATTCCTCGATATGGCTACGGAAGTCGATATTGACTGCGTCTGCGATGGCCAACGCGTTCTTATTGGCGGAGTGATGGAACATATCGAACAGGCGGGTGTGCATTCCGGAGATTCCGGATGTTCGTTGCCGCCATTCAGTCTGTCCGATGAGGTGCAGCAGGAAATGATCGCACAGGTCATCAAGCTGGCCCATGGACTGAATGTTGTCGGATTGATGAATACCCAATTTGCGATTCAGAATGACGTTGTCTATTTGCTCGAAGTCAATCCTCGGGCATCACGAACAATTCCATTCGTGTCGAAAGCGACCGGTGTATCCCTGGCGAAAATTGGGGCCAGAGTCATGGTTGGCGAGTCATTAGAGACGCAAGGATTCGTAAATCAACGAATACCAGAGTATTACTCTGTTAAAGAATCGGTATTCCCGTTTCTCAGATTTCTGGGTGCGGACCCGATTCTTGGACCAGAAATGAAGTCCACAGGTGAAGTGATGGGTGTAGGGCGTTCTTTTGGCGAGGCATATGCAAAGGCGCAGCTGGCATCGGGCGTAATTTTGCCAACCCAGGGTGCGGTACTTCTCAGTGTGCGCGACGCCGACAAAGACGGTGCCGTCGAACTGGCGAAAATCCTTGCCGAGCGTGGCTTTGATATCATTGCCACACATGGAACGGCACAAAAACTACAGGAAGCCGGCGTATCATGCCGACGTGTGAATAAAGTTCGCGAGGGACGGCCGCACATCGTCGACATGATAAAAAATGGCGAAATAGATCTGATCGTGAATACGACAGAGGGAAAACAGGCCATCATGGAATCGCACTCAATTCGCGCTGAGGCAGTGCGTAGAAACGTCACCTACTACACGACGCTGGGCGCTGCGGTAGCAACCTGCACGGCGATTGAACATCTGGAAAATGCCGAAGTGAATCGATTACAGGATCTGCACAAAGAGGTCGCAGCGTGAACAAGGTACCGATGACCGTGCGTGGCCACGAACTGTTGCAAGCAGAGCTCAAACGATTGAAGAGTGTCGACCGGCCCACAGTGATTCAGGCAATCGCCGAGGCAAGGGCGCACGGTGATCTTAAGGAAAACGCCGAGTACCATGCTGCGAAAGACCAACAGGGTTTTATTGAAGCTCGCATCAAGGAACTCGAAGCCAAATTGTCCAACCTGCAGATCATCGATGTCACGGCAATCGATGCCAAGGGTAAAATCGTATTCGGGTCTACGGTGGAGTTGCTCGACGAAGGATCCGGCGACGAGATTTCCTACAAGATCGTCGGTGAAGACGAGGCAGACATCAAGCATGGATTGATTTCATTTACCTCACCGATCGCGCGTGCACTCATAGGCAAGAATGAGGGTGACGAAATTACTTTTTCTGCACCGAGCGGCGAAAAGCAATACGAGGTTATCGAAATTAGCTACGTCTGATTATCGCTTGGGCAGGGTTATTTTTTTCTTCTTCTTCGGATTTTCCCGATAAAGCAGGGCGATGTTACCAACGCGTTGCACGAGCTCGGCTGACGTCCTGACACAGAGTGCGTCGAAAATTGCGCCACGTGCCGAGCGATCCCCGACTCGAACGCTGACCTTGATAAGTTCGTGGTGCGAAATAGTGGACTCACATTCCGCAAGCAGCGATTCTGACAAGCCCGATTCCGCAATCATGATGACAGGTTTGAGCTGGTGTCCAAGCCCGCGGAGGAATTTTATTTGTGCGTTACTGGATGCCATGGACGCGAAGTGTAACAGCGTGTACCGTCGGTTGCCCTGACCTCAGGTGGAGTGAGTTGAGCAAGCCACGAGGCACCGGACTAAGCTGGCGCGAGCGCCAGGAGCGCGATCCGTATGTCCAACAGGCACGACGCGACGGGTGGCGGTCGCGAGCCGTCTACAAACTCGAGGAAATCGACAAGCGGGAACGATTGTTGCGACCCGGTATGACAATCGTGGATCTGGGCGCGGCCCCTGGCAGCTGGAGCCAGTACGTAAGCAAGAAGCTCAAGGGCAGGGCGCAAATTTTCGCAATCGATCTGCTACCGATGGATTCCTTACCAGGGTTGGACTTCATTCAGGGTGATTTCACAGACGATGCGGTGCTCAATGCGTTACAGCAGCAGGTAGGTGATCGCAAAGTCGACCTTGTAATGAGCGACATGGCCCCCAATATCAGCGGAAATCGGTCGATTGACCAGCCCCGCGCAATGCTGCTCGCAGAGCTCTCGCTGGACTTTGCGCAGCAGGTGCTGGGCGGTCGCGGAGACTTTGTCTGCAAGCTGTTTCAAGGTGCCGGATTCGACCCGTTTCTGGCCGCCACCCGGAACTGTTTTGAGCGGGTCAAAGTCAATAAACCCAAGGCTTCCAGGGCAGGAAGCCGTGAGGTGTACTTGGTAGCGAGAAACTATCAATTGTAGTAGTGTCTAAACCGTTAGAAGCTATCTAAAAGTCTGTTTCTAACGCCTAACCCGCGGATTCTGAATGTGAATGATCTGACCAAAAATATACTCGTTTTCATCGTAATAATCGTTGTGCTGCTTTCTGTCGTACAGGGGCTTTCGGGTGTCAGCAGTGGCCAGCCACAGGCAATGGGTTACTCGGAATTCCTGTCGCAAGTCAGGTCGGGTCAGGTGGACCTGGTCGAGATCGATGGCCAGCGCATCAATTTTGGGAGCCGCCCGCCACTGGCGTATTACACGATCAGTCCGGAGACCGACAACAACACGCTGATCGGAATGTTGGACAAGAATGGCGTCAAGTTCGGTGCGGCCGAGCCCAAGTCACAAAGCCTCATCGGTCAGCTGCTGATCAGTTCATTTCCAATCTTATTGCTGATTGGCGTCTGGATCTATTTCATGCGCCAAATGCAGGGAGGTGGCGGAGGACGAGGCGCCATGTCCTTTGGCAAGAGTAAGGCAAGGCTTCTCGAAGAGGACCAGGTTGGCATCACATTCGGCGACGTAGCGGGTGTGGATGAAGCGAAAGAGGAAGTCGCCGAAATCGTTGAATTCCTCAAGGACCCGAGCAAATTTCAGCGTCTTGGCGGTAAAATTCCGAAGGGCGTATTGATGGTTGGGCCGCCCGGCACGGGCAAAACATTACTGGCAAGAGCCATCGCCGGTGAGGCAAAAGTCCCGTTCTTCACGATATCGGGCTCCGATTTCGTCGAGATGTTTGTCGGTGTTGGTGCCTCCCGTGTTCGCGATATGTTCGACCAGGCCAAGAAACAGGCACCTTGCATCATCTTTATTGACGAACTCGATGCCGTTGGCCGTCATCGCGGTGCCGGGCTCGGCGGTGGACATGATGAGCGTGAGCAGACGCTTAACCAGTTGCTCGTTGAAATGGACGGATTTGAGGGCAGCGAAGGCGTCATTGTCATTGCCGCGACCAATCGGCCGGATGTTCTGGATCCGGCATTGCTTCGACCTGGGCGGTTTGATCGTCATGTCGTCGTGCCGCTCCCCGACATACGTGGGCGGGAGCTGATACTGAAGGTTCACATGCGCAAGGTTCCGCTCGACGACGACGTCGTTGCCAGCGTTATCGCGCGCGGTACGCCTGGATTCTCTGGCGCTGATCTCGCCAATCTCGTCAATGAATCGGCACTGTATGCGGCACGCGCGAACCGGCGTGTGGTGAGCATGGAGCATTTCGAAAAGGCCAAAGACAAGATCATGATGGGCGCCGAACGGCGTTCCATGGTCATGAGTGAACAGGAAAAGCTGAATACGGCCTATCATGAGGCTGGTCACGCGATCATTGGTTATCTCATGCCCGAGCACGATCCGGTTTATAAGGTGACAATCATTCCGCGGGGCCGGGCATTGGGTGTGACGTTGTATTTGCCTGAAGAAGATCGTTACAGCATATCCAAGCAACGTCTCGAAAGTCAGATATCGAGTCTGTTTGGCGGACGAATCGCCGAAGCCATGATTCTTGGCAGCAAAGGTGTAACGACGGGGGCGTCGAACGATATTGAGCGCGCAACCGAAATCGCGCGCAATATGGTGACGAAGTGGGGGCTTTCAGATCGACTGGGTCCACTGACATACAGCGAAGAGGATGGCGAAATATTTCTTGGTCGATCGGTGACTCAGCACAAGCAGGTCTCGGACGTTACGGCCAATGCGATCGACGAAGAAGTTCGTCGAATCATCGATTTGAACTACGCTCGCGCCGAAGAGATGCTCAAGAAAAACGTCAAGAAGTTGCACGCGATGGCCGAAGCACTCGTCAAGTATGAAACGATTGACAGCGGGCAGATCGAGGACATCATGAACGGCAGGGAACCGCAGCCGCCCGAGGATTGGAACGATTCGACGGATGTGAAGCCGGATCAGGACACCCCGAAACCGGAACCCGAGTCGACCGAGTCGACTGGTTCGATCGGTGGTCCCGCGAGCGAACACTAGGCGCGTTGGGAAACCTCTCCAAGACCAGGGCGCCGGCCTGACACCTGCTTATGATCGTTCGATTGGGCAGTATCGAACTCGATA
>SMUY01335004.1_pt1 | contig 12533 bp, 11 predicted proteins | sample 2456441 | NCBI WGS metagenome assembly SMUY01 (sample SAMN11095931, study PRJNA526329) | marine sediment metagenome | biome: Marine sediment; feature: Surficial sediment; material: Deep marine sediment; isolation source: Hadal surficial sediment | place: Pacific Ocean | collected 2014-11 | depth...
CTCGTCGAAGAAGCGCAGCGCGTTGGTCGCCCGGTACTTGAGGATCACGGTGCGGGTGGCGTTCTCCGCTCCGGGGACCCAGATCTTGAACTTGCGGTAGTGTCGCTCGCGGCTGGTCTCGACTTCCAGCGAGTTACCCTCGCCGTCGGTTACACTCTGGAGTTCTAGTTTCAGGGTCCAGTTGAAGCCCTGCGGGGTGTGGTACTCCACCGGAATCATCCGGGAGATGCCGTTCCACGATCCGGTGAAGCGCGGCACGATGGTCTCGGTCACCTCGATGCTGCGGTCGGTGTTGACCGTTATCTGGGAGTGGAACCGCTCGATGACCATCGAGCGCTGGGCCGCCGGCCCGGCCGTGGCCAGCATGAGGGCGAGGGTGAGGCGGAGCGTCATGATGATGACCCCAGGTCGACGTTCGGCGCCGCGGCCTCGGCATCGTCTTCCAGGCCGAAGAATTCGCGCGGCGTAAAGTGGAAACCGTTCGCCACCAGGTTATAGGGCACCTGGGCGATCTTGGTATTGAAGTCGCGCACCACGGCGTTGTAGTAGCGGCGGGCGTTCTGGATGTCATCTTCGAGATCGGTCAGCGTCCGCTGCAGCTCGAGGAAACTCGCCGCGGCCTTGAGGTCGGGATAGGCTTCGGCCAGGACCAGCAACTGACGCACGGAACCGGCAAGGGTCGCTTCGGCCGGCCCGCTCGCCGCGGGTCCGGTGGCGCCCATGGCCCGGTTGCGGGCCTGGACCACTGCCTCGAGCGTGTCTTTCTCATAGCCCGCGTGCCCCTTGACGCTCGCCACCAGGGTCGGGACCAGATCGTGGCGTCGTTTGAGTTGCACGTCGATGTCAGACCAGGCGTTGTCCGCCAGCAGGCGCAGGCGTGCCAGGCTGTTGTAGGTGATGACCGCAAAGACGACCAAGGCGGCGAGAACGGCGAGGGCTGGGCCCATCGGCAGGCTCCTGGGCGGGGGCGATGGTGGAGGCGGGACCACCTAATCTGTTGCTACCGCGGCGTTTTCCGCTAGGGACGAGGTAGACCCAGCGAGACTCGCCGCGAGGAGAAACCGCCTGGCGGCATCGGGTGACGAAGGCGGACCGCTCAGGATCCCAGCAGCTCTCCACTCTGGATCATACCAATCCCGGCGTCGCGCATTTCCTGCAAGGCGGCGTCGACATCGCCGGGCTTCAGATTCACTCCCCGACAGCCATCCTCTACGACCCAGGCCTCGAACCCCAGTTGACGGGCATCGAGAGCCGTGTACTTGACGCAGTAGTCGGTCGCCAGTCCGAGAATATAGATCCGGTCAATGCTTCGGTTACGGAGGTAAGTCTCAAGGCCGGTAGCCCGCCGATGGCCGTTGTCGAAGAAGGTACTGTAGCTGTCGATATCCGGATCGATAGCCTTGGAGATGATTTCATCGATCTGGGTCATGTCGAGATCGTTGTGAAAGGCCGCACCGCGCGTTTCCTGGACGCAGTGGACGGGCCACACGATCTGCTCCAGGCCCCCAAGGGTCGTTAGGTCCCCGACCGCCAGATCCTGATGGGCGGTGACGAAGCTTCCGTGGTTGGCCGGATGCCAGTCTCGGGTGGCGACAACCGTTTCGAACCGCCCGGCCAGCGAGTTGGCGACCGGCACGGTAGCATCGCCATCCACCACGGCCAGGGCGCCACCGGGCATGAAATCGTTCTGCAGGTCTACCAGAATCAAGCCGTCCATGCATTGCTCCGTCGTGTCCCTCGCCAGTGCCATGGTCCAGGTGGGACCAAACGGTACCAGTGCTGGAACCAGGCTGCGGTTGAGGAAGGTGGACGCGCCGGCCGGAAGCGGTCGGAATAGCGCAACAAAAGCTAATACCGATGCCAGGCCGCAGATCGCCGCCAGCGACCCGGTGCCGTCGGCTCCCTCCGCGGCCGAGCCGGATGAAGGCAACAGCTGGCCGTACCACCTCGCTGCCGGCGGCGATGAATCAACAGAATGGCCCCAAAGAGGGCAACCGGCACGATCAGCCGGCGTGAGCGACCGGGCTGGTATCGGGCGCGGAAGGCGATGACGACGGCATGCCGCAAGGTGGCGCCATTGGTGGGTTCGAGGCACGCCGCAGACATGCTCACCGGCTGCGGCATGACGGGAGACCGGGCATCCTGGGTTCCGGGCGCTAGTTCCCCAACATCCGGGCAACCGGCAGGGACAGGTAGGCAGCGGCAAAGCCAACCAGGTACAGTCCCAGGACACCCCAGTACAGGCGCCGCATCAAGCGTCCAAATGGGTGTGAGATGTGGCAGGCGCCTCCCGGCCGACAGGCAGCGCTCGTAGAGCGATACAGGACCCAGAAATTACCCACCAGCAGAACAGCCGAGAAGCCGAACAGCCACGCCTTGTGCTGGGAAAGGACGACCAGCCAGGGTGCGCTGGCGACGAGCGACGCCATTACCGAGCCGGCGCCGAGGGCCACGAGGGTAATTGGCAGGGCACAGCACACCAGGGTGCCGAGTACCGCGACGGGCGCGGTGGTGAGGAGGGCTTCGCGCCAGCGGAGGAACATGGTGGTCGTCACCAATCAGAAAAACAGGAATCGGGCGCCGAGCGCAGGTCGTACTCCGACCGAAGGCTGGGTGCCGTTGAAGGTTTGCAGCACGGGAATCTGGATACTGCCCTCGACCAGCAATTGCGGCAGCACCACCCACTGTACACCTGGGCTCAGAAAGGCGACGTGGCCGCCGGAATTTGGGACGGGAAGCCCGCGCTGCTCACTGCGGTCGGTAACGACTCCGTTCCATTCGAGATAGAGTTGCACCGTCCGGGTACGGATGGTCTCGACGCGGTCGGGGATCCGGAATCCAATGGCCACGTCATATCGGGTCGCAGCTCCAAACTGAAAACCGCCGTGTGCGCCACTGCGAGCATGCCCCACATCGAAGTTCAGTCCCCAACGGCCACGAATGATGGTGCCGGCCAGGGCCGCACCCAGGGTAGCGGTCCCTTTCCCCAACTGCAGTTGGGGTGGCGCGACCATGCCGTTCTCGAAGGCGGCCCCGGTGGCGCCGGTGGGGAGGGTGCCGGAGACAACCACCGCCAGACGAGTGGTTCCGGCCGGCCTGTCGCGCACGTGAAAGGCCCACTTTATCGCCAGGGCGACATCGCCCAGTCCGGTCTGACTGTAGCTGGAACCAGTCGTCTCAAAGCCCTTGTGGACTAACGGCACCACTACCCTGGTAGTGACGCGGTGGTGGGGCGCCCACGGCAGAATCACCAGCGGCGTGGTCACGGTCGTCGCGTCTCCCCGCCGGCCCACCATGGTAAAGGCACGGAGTCCCCGTTCCTCGAAGGCGGTTGTCAGCGCCGATTCGGTGTGGAACGGGAGCCCTTGGGCCTGTGTTGCAAACGGGATCGCCAGCAGTACCGCCGCGAGCGATGCTCGGATCACGTGGTCTCGTCGCGTACGATTTCACGTAGGCTGAATCCTGCGTCGGTCACGGTCTCCTTCAGGATCTCGTCCGAAAGCACCTGTCCCTCGACTTCGCGGATCTGGACCAGACCGTCGCTGATTCGTACCACCACCGAGTCGACCGCATCGAGCGCGGTCAAACGCTTCTCCAAGCCGTAGGCGCAGAAGGGACAGCTCATGCCATACACCCGCAACGTCACGGTGGTGCCGCCCAGCAAGGATTCGGGCAGCACCGCTCCGGGATCGTTCTTCACCGAGTCGGCCGTCTGGGCAGCCGCCGGGGCGGCCATGGTCATGGCCCCCAGGGCGGTCAGCCCCAGGACCAGGTTCTTGGCCTTCTTGCCTAGTGACATGGTATTCTCCTGCCTCACTTGGACTTACCGAGCGTAGCGTCGAATCGTGCCACGCTCGATCGGTTGACGGTTCAGTGACCTGGAACCAAGATACAGCTTGGAGCGTACTCCAAGGTCAAGAGGCTGTCTTTGCCACTGCGAGATCGAGGATCGGGACATGCGAATCGGTGATCTGGCGTTTCGGACTGGGCTCTCGACGGACGCCATCCGCTACTACGAAAAGGAAGGCTTGTTGCCGTCCCCCAAGCGAGCCGACAACGGGTACCGCGATTACGGGCCCGAGGCGGTGGACGACCTGGAATTCATCCGCAAGGCTCAGGTCACGGGGCTCCGTCTGAAGGACATCCGAGAGGTGTTGGACATCGTGTCGGGCGGAAGCCCGCCGTGTGATCACGTACGCTCGGTCCTGCGGGAGCGCTTGGAGGACGTGGACCGCAAGCTCGCCGAACTGAAGGCACTCCGCACCACGCTGCGGCAGAGCCTGGTTCGGCTGGATGGCGCACCTGCGGAAGCTGGTTGTCGCTGTGCGGTGATCGAGTCGGCGTAATACCGCTGCATCCGTGAGTCGGCCCCCGTCCTTTGGCAGCATCGCCATGTCCGACACTGAACAGCCCGCCGGGTGGCCCGGCCAGAGCCCCTTCTGCGCTCGACTCGTAACGAGTTCCGCACAGCGGTTCCTCACAGAGCCTCCACGGTCCTCGAGAGGCTTCTCCGGCGCCACAAGTAGTACAGCACCGGTATCACCACCAGCGTCAACACCGTCGATGTCACCATGCCGCCGACCATCGGTGCGGCGATCCGCTGCATCACCGATGCCCCGGTCCCATGGCCCCACATGAGCGGCATCAGTCCGGCCATGATTGCAACGACCGTCATCAACTTGGGCCGCACCCGAGCTACCGCGCCGTGGTCGATGGCGTCGACCAACGCCGCCGCCGTCACCGGACCTCTTGCCACCGCGGCGTGCCAGGCCTGATCGAGGTACAGCAACATGATCATGCCGGTCTGCGTCGCCAATCCCGCGAGACCGATGAAGCCGACGGCCACCGCCACCGAGAGGTTGTAGTCCAGGAGCCAGAGCAACCAGACGCCCCCGACGAGAGAGAAGGGCAGCGACAGCATGACGATGCCGACCTCCACCAAATTGCCAAAATTGAAGTACAGCAACAACGCGATAATGGCGAGGGTAAGCGGTACGGCCACATACAGTCTGCGGGCGACCCGTTCCATCGCTTCGTACTGGCCGCTCCACTGCAGCCGGTACCCCGGCGGCAGGGTGATGCTGTTCTCGACCAGCTCTCGTGCTTCGGCCACGTAGCCGCCCACATCACGGTTCCTGACGTCAATGAACACGGTACCGACCAGTTGGCCGTTCTCGCTCTTGATCATCGGTGCCCCCGTGGCGTACCGCACATCCACCAGCCGGGTGAGCGGTACCTGGAACCCGGCTGGGGTGGCAACGAGAATACGGTCCAGCCGGTCGGGATTTTCCCGAAACGCTCTGGCGTAGCGCACTTGTACCGGATAACGTTCCCGGCCCTCTACCATGGTGGTGATGTTCCGCCCGCCGAGGACGGTAGCGATCGTCTCCTGCACATCACCCACGGCGATACCGAATCTGGCGAGCGCATCCCGATCGGGAACGATGTCGAGATAGCGGCCGCCGAACGAGCGCTCGGCATAAATACTTGCCGTTCCCGGCACCGGGGCCAGCAGTTCCTCCAACTCGGCGCCGATGGACTCGATGGTGGCGAGGTCCGGGCCGAAGACCTTGATCCCCAACGTGGTGCGGATGCCGGTCGAGAGCATGTCGGTCCGGTTTTTGATAGGCATGGTCCAACTGTTGATCAGGCCGGGGAAGCGCAGCGCGCGGTCCATCTTGGCGATTAGTTGGTCCTGGGTTAGCGGTTCGGGCCAGTCCGCGGGATCGCGCAGGTTGACGATCGTTTCCACCATCGACATCGGCGCTGGGTCCGTCGCGCTCTGGACCCGTCCCGCCTTGCCCCACACCGACTCGACTTCGGGGAACGTCATCAGGATACTGTCTTGCTTTTGCAGCAACCTGCGTTGGGTCGCGATCGACACGCCCGGAATCGAGTTGGGCATGTACATGAGAGAGCCTTCGTCCAGTGGGGGCATGAACTCGGTGCCCAACTGACGGAGGGGCCAGGCGGTCAGGACGATGACTCCCGCCGCACCCAGCAACACCCAGTTGCGCCATCGGAGGGTCCAATGGAGGACCGGCCGATAGAGAGCGATCGCGATCCGACTCACTGGGTTGGTGCTTTCGGGACGCAGTGGGCCTCGAATGAACAGCCCCATGAGGACCGGGACGATGGTGACCGACAGGAGGGCGGCCGCGGCCATGGCGGCTGTCTTGGTCAGGGCGAGCGGCCGGAAGAGCCGCCCTTCCTCCGCCTGAAGGGTGAAGATCGGGAGGAACGACAAGGTAATGATTAGCAGCGATACAAATAGCGTCGGTCCGACCTCCCGGGCGGCCACCGTCACCAGCGTCCACCGAGGACGATCGGGCTCGTGCTCCACGTGCTTGTGGAGGTTCTCGATCATGACGATGGCGGCGTCGATCATGGCCCCGATGGCGATGGCGATGCCGCCGAGCGACATGATGTTGGCGTTGACGCCCAAGACGCGGGTGGCGGCAAGGGCAAGGATGATCCCCAGCGGGAGGGTGGCGACCGCCACCAGCGCGCTGCGGAAGTGGAACAGGAACAGGGCGCTCACCAGGGCGACGATGATCGATTCCTCGATGAGCGTTCGGACCAACGTGCCCGCGGCACGACGGATGAGCTCCGAACGATCGTAGGTGGGCACGATCGTCACGCCGGGCGGGAGACCAGCCGACAGTTCCTCGAGTTTTGCCTTGACCGCGTTGATGACCTGGAGGGCGTTCTCCCCTTGACGCATGATGACGACGCCTCCGACGGCCTCTCCCTCGCCATTCAGCTCCGCCACACCCAGACGCAGGTCCGGACCGATGGTGACATCGGCCACGTCATCCACCCGCACCGGTACGCCCTGGTCGGTCGCGGTGATGGCCAACGATGCGATGTCGGACACTCCCCGCAGATATCCCCGGCCGCGGACCATGTAGTCGCCGGCCGCCACCTCTACGGTCCTGGCGCCGACGTCTCGATTCGATGAACGGATGACGCTGACCACCTGTTCCGCCGTAACTCCGAATGCCAGCAGCTTGATGGGATTCAACAACACCTGATACTGCTTGACGTAGCCGCCGACGCTGGCCACTTCCGCCACCCCCGGCACGCCCTGCAGGCCGAACCGCAGGTACCAGTCCTGGATCGACCTCAGTTCATCGAGGCGATAGCCTGCGCCCTGCACGGCGTACTGGAAGATCCAGCCGACGCCGGTTGCGTCGGGTCCCAACCGGGGGCGCACGCGATCCGGCAGGTCGGCCGCCGCACTGTTCAGAAATTCCAACACTCGGCTGCGGGCCCAATAGAGGTCGGTCCCTTCATCGAACAGGACATAGACGAAGGACAGGCCGAACATCGACTGCCCCCGGATCACACGGGCACGGGGGACGGTGAGGAGGGCGGTGACCAGTGGATAGGTGATCTGGTCTTCGACCACCTGCGGTGCTTGCCCCGGAAATTCGGTAAGTACGATGACCTGCGGATCGCTTAGATCGGGGATGGCGTCGATGGGCAGCGTGCGCAAGACGAACACTCCACCGATCAGGATCACCACCGCGACGATGGCGACCAGGCCACGCCACTTGACGCTGAGTTCGACGATGGCGGCGATCATGGCCGACCTCCCCCGGTCGCAGAGTCCGGCATGACCATGTCACCCATCTTCGGATCCTCCTCCATGTCCATGCCACCCATGTCGAGGCCCATGCCCATGTTCAGCATGAGGCCCTGCATCGCGGCGGCCAGGCTCGACTCCGAATCGAAAAGGAAGGTGGCGGAGGCGATGAGGGTGTCTCCCACAGCCACCCCAGACAGAATGGTCAAGGTACTGTCCCCGCGAGACCCAACCTCCACCGGGGTTGGTACGATGCCACCATCGCGGAAGACGAACGCGAGGTTTTGCTCGCCGGTGGGAAGCACCGCCGTCAGCGGTACCGTTACCCCAGTGACACCGCGCGCCCGGAGCGTCACGGTGGCATACATCATAGGCTTCAGGCGATAGTCGGGATTGGGAATCTCGATCCTCATGCGGACGGCGCGGGTGTGGCGGTCGAGTACCGGCTGCATGAACGTCACCCGCCCGTGGAACACCTCCCCCGGAAACGCGTCCAGCCGCACTTCGGCACGCTGCCCGACGGCAACGAATTGGAGATCCCGTTCGAAAATGGCGGGTTCGACCCACACCGTTGACAGGTCCGCGATCAGAAACAGCCGGTCGCCGGGATGCACCATCTGGCCTTCGATGACGGATTTCTCCAGCACGTGCCCGGTGTAGGGGGAGAGTATTGGGAGTCGGCGCCGCGGCCGGCCGCTGGCCTCGATTGCCGCAACGGTACTCGAGTCTATGTTCCACAACCTGAGGCGCCGCCTGGCGGCTACCACCAGCGAATCGTTCCCGCTCCCCGGTCCCAGCCGTTTTGCCAGCAACAGCTCCTCCTGGGCCGCCACTACCGCCGGCGCGTAGATCTCGAATAGCGGTTCGCCGGCTTGCACCAGCCGACCGGTTTCGTTGAGCAGCAATCGCTCCACCCATCCGTCGACTCGGGCATTGACTTCGCCCAGCAGCCGCTCGTCAGGTACCACCTCTGCGAAGGCGCGGATGGTCCGTTCAGTAGCGGCCCGAGTGGCGATGGCGATGGTCACGCCGGCGAGCTGCGCCTGGCTGGCGGTGATCTCGAGAGGGCCTCCATCCGACATCTCCATGCCCATGTCCGTGTCTTGCGAGGGCGACACGGCGACCGTGACCTTCTCGGACTCCGGGTCCTGGGCCGGCGTGGCCCGGCATGCGAGGGCCAGCATTAGTAACGTCGCGTATCGATGTGACCAGGTCATTGGTACCACTCCTCTCCCAAAGCGGCCGCAAGCCGAGCTCGGGCCGCTCCGTAGTCCGCCAGCAGTCGTGCCTGGGACAACCAGGCACGATACAGGTCGTCCGCCGCATCTAGCACGGTAGTGAATTCGACTTCGCCAACTCGGTACTGGGCCAGAGCAGACCCGTTTGCGGCCGCCGCCAGCGGAACGATCTCGTGGGCCAGCAACTCCAATCGTTCCTGCAACGCCCGAATGGTTGCCGTCTGGGCCTTCAGCTCTCCCGTCAATCGTGCCCGCGCGTCGTCCAGTCGCTGCCGAGCCGCTGCCAGGTCCAGTTCGGCCGCCTCGGCGGCCGGCCGCTGTTTTCGGCCGGCCCACAAAGGAATGGAGACGCCCAGCAGGGCCGTGGCGAACGATTCCCGGCCACCGAAGCGAAAGCCGTTCTGCAGGGTGACGGTGAAGTCCGGGCGGGCGGCGATCGAGAAGGCATGCGACACCGCTATGTGTCTCCGCACATTGGCGGCGTGCACCTGCAAGTGAGGGTTCGCCTGTGCCAACCGCTGGATCAATAGCGAATCCGCCGGGAGGGCATCGGCCTCTAGCGCGAAAGGTAGGGTGTCGCCGAACGCGGTCAGCAGGGGCCCTACCAGCGTATCCTCAGGCTCGCTGGTTCCGCCCCGCAACGCGTTTGCCTCGGCTCTGGCCCCGGCGAGCAGTGCGGCAAAACCCTGCCGCTGCTCCAGCAATTGCGCCCGCCGGAGCCGAGCCCGAAGCAGGTCCGTTTGCGGCGCCTGGCCGGTTTGGTAACGGCTTTGGGAGGTGCGGATGGCCTGCTCCGCGAGGACGATCCGTTGATCCCATACTGAAAGGATCGTTCGGGCAAACCCCAGACGGTACCAGGCCGTGGCCGCCGTGGCCGCAAGATCCTGTTTGGCAGAGACCGCCGTCAGGCTTGCCACTCCACTGTCGGCGCGAGCGATCTCCGTGGCGGCACCCTGCTTTCCGGGAAAGGGAAACCGCTGCCGCACGATGATTGGCAGCTGAGTCATGGCCTCCCGATCGAAGTCGAATGACGGCCAAGGTACCGAGATGACGCCCACGGTGACCGTCGGATCGGGTAAGGCCCCAGCCGGTCCGATCCGGGCGGTGCTAGCCGCAATGTCGGTCACCTTGGCCTGGTGGCCACTGTTCTGCAGCAACACCTGCTGCACGTATTCCCGGAGTCCGGGTGCTTGGAATACGGAGGTGGTGCCTTGAGCCGTCGCTTCCGCGGAAGGCGTGAATGTCAGCGTCGCCAGCGCCAACACGCCGAGACCTTTCTGCATGCTTCCCCCTGACCAGCCGTTGGAGGGCTGGATCAAGCCTTAGTGGGCGACCGGCTCGGGGCCGACCGCGCGTGGATGTACTCGTGTGGCTAGAAGGAGGTCAGGCTTGGGGAGGGGGCGTCAGCAGGGAGTGTGGTGCCAGTGGGGGATCGTCTGAATCAGTAACCGGAAGCGCGTAGGCGGATGGCGGTATCACCGGACAACAGGCGGGCGCCAGAATCGGGGTGACCTGGACGAAACCGCAATCACTCAAAGGGCAAGCCCGCGACGTGTCGCCACGGTCCGACCAGGCGGCATCGTGTTCCATCACTTGTTCGGGAGCGCAGGGCCGGTCGGTCCAATGACAGATTGCGGGGGCCAGCCGTGGCAGCATGATGGCCCCGAGGAGGAGCATGGCGGCACCGAATCGAAATACCTGTCGCATGAGTTCAATGTAAGTGCATCGCGGATGCAGAGAAAGCCTGTCCCGCCAGGATGCATCCGGTTGGGGAGCGTACCCCACAGCTGGCCTTATCACGAGCCTTCATGAAGGACGTTTCACCGGTGACGACGGAGGCGGTCATGGCCACTAATCGACAGAGCCTGCGATTCGGCGTGCTGCTGGCCGCGGCTATCTTTCTGGTGGTTCCGGACCTGCCGGGCCCTTCAATTTCGGCAACGTGAGCGAGTCACTCATGGTGATGCTGACGGTGCCGTTCGCGCTGGTGGGTGGCGTGTGGTTCCTGGGCTACAACTCCAGCGTGGCCGTGTGGGTCGGGTTCATCGCCTTGGCCGGCGTGGCCGCCGAGACGGGCGTGGTGATGCTCATCTATCTGGACGAGGCGTATCAGCGCCAGGGAGCCCTGGGGCGGCTGCGTCCGGTGGTCATGACGGTCACGGCCATCGTCGCGGCCCTGACGCCGATCATGTGGAGTTCCGGGACGGGCTCGGAAACCATGAAGCGGATCGCGGCGCCGATGGTGGGGGGGATGGTGACGGCGACGGTGCTGACGTTGGCGGTGATTCCAGCGTTCTACCGGTTGTGGCGGAGGGCGGGAAGCGGGGGCGGCGGGGGCAGCGAGGGCAGCGAGGGCAGTTGGTGGTGGTGATTGGATCCACTGCTGGGCACTATCGGCGTTTCTGCCAAGTCCGCATATTGGCCTGCATGCCAGACCCGCTCGAGGGACTGCGGACCGCCCTGGCGGATCGCTATCAGATTGAGGAGGAACTCGGTCAGGGTGGCATGGCTACCGTGTATCTGGCGCGTGACCTCAAACATGACCGTCAGGTGGCGGTCAAGGTATTGCGTCCGGAACTATCGGCCGTCCTCGGGGCCGAGCGATTCCTCAACGAAATTCGTGTCACCGCCAACTTGCAGCATCCCCATATCCTGCCGTTGCACGACTCCGGTGAAGCCGGCGGATTGGTGTATTACGTCATGCCGTACGTGGAAGGCGAGTCGTTGCGCGACAAGCTCGATCGTGAGAAGCAGCTCTCCATCGAGGAGACGATCGAACTCACGACTCAGGTGGCCGGCGCCCTCGACTACGCCCACCGGCACAAGGTGATTCACCGGGACATCAAGCCGGCCAATATCCTGCTCCACGACGGGAATGCCGTGGTAGCCGACTTCGGCATTGCCCTGGCGGTGAGCCAGGCCGGCGGCACGCGGATCACCGAGACCGGACTGTCGTTGGGTACCCCACAATACATGAGCCCGGAGCAGGCCACGGCCGACCGGAAACTCACCCCGGCGAGTGACGTCTACTCGCTGGCCTGCATGACGTACGAGATGTTGGTGGGCGACCCGCCGCATACGGGAAGCACGGCCCAGGCGATCATCGCCAAGGTCATCACCGATACTCCGGCTCGGGTGACGTTGCACCGACCCAAGGTGCCGCTCCACGTCGAAGCCACGATCATGAAGGGGTTGGAGAAGCTGCCGGCGGATCGGTTTAGCGGCGCCCAGGAGTTCGCCGAGGCGCTCCGGGATCCGCGGAAGGCTCCGATCTCTCTTGGAGTAGACGGGCCAAGTGCTCCTGGAACAGCCAGCTCGCGGCCGTTCCCCAAGCTGCTGACGGGAGTGCTGGCCGTGATGCTACTCGGCGCAGCCGCAGTTCTAGGATGGGTGTTTCGTGGTCCCGCCGGCAGGGCAAGCCGACAGGTGGTGCGGTTCAGCATTCCGGTTCCTGAAGGCCTGAGGCATAGCATCGCGTACCTCTCCGTGGCGATATCCCCTGATGGGCAGACCATCGGGTACGTCACTCGGGAGGGCCTCTACGCCAGGCGGTTGGACAACGCCGAGCCGGAACTGCTGATCAAGTCCGACGATGCTTCTGTGCCTTTCTTTTCGCCCGATGGCGACTGGCTTGGGTTTGCCGAGGGCGGAGTATTGAAGAGAATCCCCATTGGGGGAGGCACGGTTGCCACGATCGGAGTGATCAA
>SMUY01410007.1_pt1 | contig 12531 bp, 11 predicted proteins | sample 2456441 | NCBI WGS metagenome assembly SMUY01 (sample SAMN11095931, study PRJNA526329) | marine sediment metagenome | biome: Marine sediment; feature: Surficial sediment; material: Deep marine sediment; isolation source: Hadal surficial sediment | place: Pacific Ocean | collected 2014-11 | depth...
CATTCGCATTTCCGGTTCGGCTCCAAACATTAAGTAAATTCAAATGACCTTTTTCAGGGATATAATTTATGGCAAATTTAAATCGCTGATAATGAGCACCGCCAATGTCATCATTGGCGACATCATAGATCTCGCTCACTTCATCCCAAAATTGCCGAACTTCGATTTCAGAGAACTTATTCCGATACATGAATCTGTCTCCGAATCGAGGCGGTTTGATCAGCCAGCATGCCAAAAAAGAAAAGAAACATACCAAAGACCATCAAAATCACCGAACTGTTTGGAATGCGTTGAAAAATAACAACGCCGTATAATCCCAAAAGCACCCCAAGAGCAAAAGTTAAAACTGAAACCGGGAAAAAAATCTTCAGGGGATTAAACAGCATAATAACGCGAGTAATCAGCAATAAAGTTCGAGAGCCATCTCTGGCAAATTTAACAGAGCTTTTTCTACCTTCTCTTTTCTCGGTCTCAATGTCAATATATGCGACATTGAACGCTTCCTTTAAAAAGGCAAGCGTCGAGGTTGTCGAAAACGAAAAGCTGTTTGGCAGAATATTAAAAAACGGAACGACTTTGCTCTTTTTAAATATTCGTAAACCGGAGTTCAAATCTTTTATCTTTGTCCCCATAAGGTACTCGGCTGTTTTGGTTAACAAAAACTTACCGGGAACCCTGGTTTTGACTTGGTAGGCTTCGGTGGAGCGTGCGCCGATCACCAGATCATAATCGTCTTCACCAAATTTCTTGATGATGCGATGAAAATCTTTAATAGAATGCTGTCCATCGCTGTCCATTAAAAGAATAGCTTCATTCTTTGCAGCCCTTATTCCGGTTTTTAAAGCCGCGCCATATCCTTTATTATAAGGATGTTTAACGAGTTGAATCTTCTTATATCCTTTAACAATCTCCGCGGTTTTGTCGGTCGAGCCGTCATCGACCACAATAACTTCCCAGCCATTTTCAAGATTTTCGATCAACTCAGGTAGAACTTTGGTCAACCCGTGCTCTTCGTTGTAAGCTGGGATGACCACTGTTAAATTTTGCATCGTCAATACTCCCTTATATCCAATGTTTGATGTTTTGAAGAATCAAAAGCCATTTTATTAATTCCCTGATCCTTCTTTAAGGGACGCTGCAAATAGATTCGCACTGTATTATCTTTTGGTCCTTTATTTGCCTTAAACTCTGCTACCATATTTGTCTTCAGTGAGACCCACTCATAAAATCCGGTTGAATTAGGCGGCAAAGGTTTACCAATCGTGACCACCCAAATTCTTCTTTCTCGGTCAAGTTCCTCAGGCGTTTCAGGAAACAGGATCTGTTCATCTTCTATGTGAAAATCAATTAATTCAGCGGTTGTTTTTAAATAATCTTGAGCCCTCTCCGGGTTCGGAAAAAAATAAAGCGGAAAAATCTGATCAGTAGGATGCCATTTTTGCTGAATATGTTGAACAGCCTCCGTTAATCGATCGCGGTTACCATAACCACTGGAGAAGTACAGAAAATCTGTTTTTAAAGAAGGAATGGCAACCAATCCAATGATGGCGACTGAAACAATGGCTTTGTACTTTTGAGTTTGATCAATCACGTAGATGCACAAAAAGCTAGCTCCCAATAACAAGGCCGGGAGCGTAAAGAATATATATTTAGTGCTGATGTTGGTTTTTAACAGAGCTGCTAAAATCAGCAGAGCGCCCGGGAGCACGGCGAAAATTGAAATAAACAATCCCTTTCTGCCCCCTGAAAATAGTAAAAGGATAAGCCCAAGCAGCGACGCAAAGCCCATCGTTGGGGTCAGGTGGTACAGAACTTTTGAGGCAAAGTTTACCGGCGTGGTTCCCCAGTAACCATCCCTTAACTGAATCTCATTCCAAACTTTCACAAATTCAAGGAACTTGGGCATTAACACAATTGCGCCCAAAATCAAAACGATAAAGAGGATATTGATTTTCTTGGTATCAAATCGCTCCGGTTGCATATTTTTTATTCGAGACAGGGAAAATAAGTAGGCGACTCCAATCATAATGATGAATCCAGCGGTCAAATGAAGCATAAATGCAAACAAAAAAGTTATGATTGACAGAATGAGATATTTTAATGAATTGCGCTCGATAAAAAAGTAAAAAGAAATCAAAGCAGCAGTGCTAATAAGTAAGAGCAACGAATACCATCTCGCGAGTTGTGAAAGATAAATATGCCATGGGGAAATCGCCATAAAAAAGGCGGATAGTAACGCAACCCTCCTACCAAAAATAGCTTTGAACGGAAAGTACAACGCGACAATTGCTAAAACTCCGAAAACAAATGGCGGCAATCTTAAAGAAATTGCACTGATCCCAAAAGAGTCTAATGACGTCTTGGTGATGAGCCAAAACGGTTTGCTCAAATTCTGCAAATAGGGTCTGAGAGACGATTCGAGTGAATAGTACTCATCGATCCAATAGCTCCATGCTCCAAGTTTATAGAATCTTAAAAACGCAGCTGCAATGGTAATCACCGCTAAGACGGAATATTCAACCCATTGACTATTTTGCCAGTTCTTTTTCATGCTTACCTGTTGGATGTGTCTTTGCTTTTAACATTATTCGACTCAGGAGCCTCGCTTTCATTTTTAGTCTGAAGTTCATTCTTTAAAAGGGCAACTGCTCCGACACGTCTCAAAAACGTTGTTTGATAATCATTTTTATCAAGGTATCGTGAGCCAATAACAACATCAAATTCTTCCTCAGTTAAAGGTTTTAATAACTTCTCAATTTCAGAAGGAATATGCTGCCCGTCAGCGTCGACTTGAATCGCATAATCGTATCCGTTTCTCAATGCAAACGTGAACCTCGCCACCGATCCATAAATTAAAAGGTAGAGAAACCACTGGAACATCATTTGAGCGAGCAACTTCAGCAGTTGCACCTATTGAAACCATCGTCAATAATTAGGACATCTAAATTAATGCGGCAATTCTGAAATTCCTTTATTGTAGTGCTAATGTTGTTTTCTTCATTAAATGCCGGAACAATGGTAAGTCCTTTAGACTTGTTGCTCAAAAACCTGCTCCACTTTTTTCCCCTGAGTTATCCTCACTTTATCGCCAACCATTTTGAAAAACAGCGCCTCATATTCAGAAGTAACTTTTTCCCAGGTGTAATTTTGCTGAATTCTTTCGAGCGCTAACTTCCTTTTCTCTTCAACGACATCCGGATTATCTAAAAGGAACTGCATCCGGTTTTTTAAATTGTCCCGGTCCTCAGTATTAAAATAAACACCGGCATCTTCCAAGACTTCGCGGTGTTCTGGAACATCATTACCGAGAACACAGTTGCCGTGTCCCATGGACTCCAGCAACGCAGGATGAGTACCGCCAACCTCAGTTGCCTGAACATAGAAATACGCGTTCGACTGAAACTCGCGATAGCCGTTCCCGAAGACGTATCCGGTAAAAACTATTCTTGGATCTTTTGTACTTTTTAGTTCTTTGATATACTCCGTGCTGTAAGGCGCATCTCCAACAATCACCAATTTCAAATTTGTTTTTACCTTCTCAAAGGCCTTAATCACTAAATGCGCATTGTTCTCAGGTTCGAGGCGGCTTACATAGAGGACATATTCGTCCGGCTTTACGCCAAACAGGTCAAGTGCATCTTTTGTGTCCACCTTTTCAACCGGGGAACCATAAGGAATGTAAGTAGAAGTTTTTTTGTACTTCTGAAGATAATAATTCTGGATGATTTTGGCGTCCGTGACGACGACATTGGGCGAGAAGGTTGCTACGAATTCTGATAGTTTATAATACCATTGTCCCAACTTGTTCCATTTCGCTCGCTGCCATTCGAGACCGTCCACGTTTAACGCAATCTTTTGACCGATTAACCGCGGGATAAAAGCGAAGATGCTGTTTGCACTATTACACATTAAAATGACGTCAAACCTCTCTTTCAGGGAGTGCAAACTGCACAGAAAAGTATGGGCCACAGTGTCGAGGTATTTATGTGTAATAGTAGGCAGTATAATGAGTCTGACTCCCTTATAGTACTCATCTTTATAAGTAACGTTTTTGGAGCGTCCGTAAACAGTTACGTCGTGTCCTTTTTCAACCAGAAGCGGTGCTATATGCTCTGCAAAAGTTTCGAATCCACCATAATTCGCCGGGATACCCCGGATTCCCATAATCGCTATTTTCATTTGACATTTATAAGTTTAAGTAACAATTGAGCCAAATAAAAGAAATTGGATCAATCTACTCCAGAATCTCTTCTATCGAATATTCTTTTAAATCACGCGCGTGTGTAAAAATGATGATTTCACCAATCAAGCCGATTGATATCATTTGAATTCCGATGACCAGAAGCAAAGCTCCGAGCAACAGCATAGGCCGGCCTGCAATGCCGTCTACTCCGGTCATTCGATCAACAAAAAGATACAAATTTATAAACGCGCCTGCAAAGGTAAAAATAAACCCGAGAAAACCGAGAAAATGCAGCGGTCTCTTTGAGTAATTCATTAAAAAAATAACTGTTATAACGTCTAGAACGCGTTGGATGTACTCGGAAACAAATTTTGATTGGCGAAATGACCCGCTAAGTTGGTCGATTTTTTCTTCCCCAACTTTAAACCCTTTTCGAGCTGCCAACACAGGCACAAATATATTCATGTCGCCGTAAATGGGTACTTCTTCAAAAATTTCACGCTTTGCGACAAACACCCCGCTGTTGACATCATTTAACTTCACCCGGTAGAGTTTTTTCACCAGCCAGTTAAAACCCTTTGAAATCACTTGATTTAATTTTGAATCTGCGCGATGGTGGCGCCACCCAATGACTAGATCGAATCCCTGATCAAGTTTATTCAGAAGGTTGGGGATGCCTGCGGGGTCGATTCTTTTTCGGCTGCTCATGAAAATAATTTTATCGCCATCGGAATTTTTGAAGCCGGCGTCAAAGGCGGCCGCTTCTCCGCTATCTGCCCGGAGACGAATGGCTTTGACATCCGCGTCCTTCTCCGAAATCGCCTGCAAACGTCTCCAGGTCTGATCGGAGCTGCCATCGTCTACGAATACAATTTCCAGCGAGTCGTTAAGCGGTTCCAGGTGTTGCTTCAAAGACAAATACGTTTCGTCGATTGATTCCTCGAAATTCTGAACCGTGACAATAATGGTCATTTTCTTCTTAATCAATTTCGTTTCCTCGACCAAATTTGTCACGAGGGTTTCTGCTTCACTTACAATTGGTGTTTCCATCAAAGCAACCTTGTTTTAATTCAACTTTTCCGTAGATCCATTTTCAACATTCCGGACACTTTTCCGGTCGCCGGTTTGAACCGCCATATTGGCCAACAAACCAAAAAACAACGACTGAAAACCACCTGCAATAAATATAAAAGCTGTCGAAAGCAGGACGTTAACTTCCTCCAGTGTGTTGTTCAACACCAGAACAGAAAAAGACATCGACAGCAGAGCAATCACTCCAAAGAGATTAAATACAATCCCGATAGTGCCAAAAAAGTGCATTGGGTTTCTTAAATACTTAAGGAGTAAATTCAAAGTCGTTAAATCCATTATGACTTTCAAAGTTCTAGTGATATTATACTTAGAACTTCCGAATTGACGGGCATGGTGATTTACCGGAACCTCACCAATCCTTGCGCCCTCAATTCGTGCCAGAGCCGGGATGAATCTGTGCAGCTCGCCATACAGCCGGATTTTCTTCACGATTTCTTTTGTATAAGCCTTTAAAGAACAACCGGTATCTCGAATTGGCACCTGAGTGAAATGTCTAATCAAACCGTTGGCAATTTTTGAAGGAAGTTTTCGTATGATCACTTTATCCTGGCGATTCTGGCGCCAGCCGCTGACAATATCGTATCCTTCGTTCAGCTTCGAAACCAGTTTCGGAATATCCTTTGGATCGTTTTGTAAATCCCCGTCCATGGCTATAACGATTTCCCCCGAAGCGTACTCAAAACCGGCGCCCATAGCCGCTGACTGTCCAAAGTTTCTTCTAAACTTGATGACTTTTAAATTTTTATCCCTTTCGTGCAATTTTCGCATAATTTCGAAAGTCCGATCCGTGCTGCCGTCGTCAATGAAAACAATTTCGTAGGCCTCTCCCATTGAGTCCATGGCTTCGATAATTCTATTGTAAAGCAGCTCAACATTTTCCTCTTCGTTCATAAGCGGAACTGTGACAGAATATTCAATTGTTTTTTCTTCGTTCATTCCTAAAAAATTAAACTGGTTGAATTTTCTTTTTTACGAACTTAGTCAAGTAAACCAGCAAAACAAACGGCCCTAATATGAATATTTCGCGAAAGACCGTCCAGGCATTTTCAGTGACAAACAAGCTTTGAAAAAAAGTTGCGCTGGAAGAATCCTTATGCACACTTGAAAACACTGAAATTGGAGACAGATAGTACTTAGCGCTTAGGGGCCAAAAAATTGGCACGCCTTGCGGCGGCGAAGTGTCTACCGTCAAAAAATCTAAAACAACATGGGATAAATATAATAAACCTGAAAACACGAAGGGTGTCCAAAATTGATTTCTCTTTGCATAAAAATAAAAACCGAAAACCAGGCCGGTCACTAAAGTTGCCCCAAGACTGTGAGTAACCCCGTGATGAAAACGATTTGGATTCCCCAGAAAGAGTCCTGGTAAAAAATCGATATCAGCCAGATTCGCTAAAATGACTGCAACCAGAAGCGACTTTAAAGCGGTATTTGCGGGGGAAAATATCTTTGTTTCTTTAAGAAAAATCCCTGCGAATGTATGACCAATGAACGTCGGCATCTTTATAATAATCAATCTGTAATGAATCGTAACCGGAATTTAATTTTACATCGGTTTCAAACTCATTTACTTTAGCAAGATCGATGCCATGAACAGCTACAAATGCACCCAGTGAGTAAGTGCCACATTTTACTAAAATTAAGACGGTTAAGTTTCCGTTTTTTAGTTAAATCACGCATCTATCGTGTGCCAGATTGAAACGTTGTCATTTTTTGGCACAGAACGGCAAAGGAAGTGCTTAAGATGAGAAGTTTTCTCGCTCCAATCTTTTTGTGGGAAGTAAAACAGTGGATGTTGCAGCGTCTATCCGATGTCTGGCAATTTACTCTTTTAGCCACGCGGAAATTTTATCAACGAGCTCGTCAAAAACCTGCTTATGATAAAAAATTAGGGGGCCTAAAGCCTTAGTGTTGCTGTAATGATTACTGCCTTCGGCAGTGAAATATTCTTTAGGCGGAACCAATTCTTGATAAATATTTCTCAGAAACTCTAAATCCTCTGGCTCTTCGAGACTGCCGTCGATGAGAAAAAGTGGTTTGTGATCCTCGGTCTGAAAATAAGGAACATATGTGTCCATCATTGCGTTGATTGAGATTTGACGATACGTCTCCCAAGAAAGGGATGCAGTTAACTTTCTATCCCGGGCAAACCGTTCGATAAAATATTCTCGATTTTCCGCCTGATCGGACAAAACACGCTCTTTAACTCGCCGTGATGGACCGATGGCCACTATCTTTTTGAGTCGATTGTCGTGAATACCGGCAATAATAGCCTGGTTTGCTCCTGCAGAATGCCCAACGATAAAAAGAGCGCTCGTATCTACAGTTGCATTTTTAATCAGAAAATCGACGGCCTTGCTCACGTCTCCTTTGCTTTGCCATGAATCCACTTCGTCGACTAATTTCGGATCTTCGGATTCGCCGAAACCGCGCATGTCCATACTCAAAACATAGAACCCTCGCCTGGCAAGTTGTTCGCACAAAAGCAAACAAAAAGCCAAATTTCTGCCTGCAACCGAGGAGCCGTGTAAAAAAATAACACCAGGCGCATTTTCTTTGGCACCACTAAAAATCGTTCCTGCTATTTTTACGCCATCCCCCTCAAAAAAAACCTCTTTACCCTTTGGAGTACCGGTGAAGCGCAGCTTGTATAATTCGGTTGCACTTTCAAGCCCCCAGTGGTAACGCAACAGTTGCTTCACTCGGCTTGATTGGCTGAACAAAAATAAGCTAAGAAAAATAAGAAGTGAAAGCAATATGAAGATACGAGAGCGACGCTTCATTTGAGAAGGTGCATTTAATTACTGCCATTTACAACTTCAATGTTTCGCGGTGGGGTTGGCGGGACTCTATCTGCAATTGAGCCAAATATTCGGTTTGCGAGCTCATCAATAACAGCTTCTTCTGTAGAATCCAAATTTTCAAAAAAGGTGCTGTTTTTTAGGCCGAAACCGGCGGCTGTGTGAAAAACCCAGGCGGCGGCGTCTAAATTTACTGCATCCTCAGCAGCTTTGAAGAACTCGCCCTTGCTGGGGCCGGTATTATCTTTACGGCGATTTTCTTCCTGAAGATAAACCGGAATATTTTTATTAATAGACTGCAGATAATTTTTGATTGCGGCGAGACGCGGCCCCATTTTCTCGGCCCAATCGTTACTGCGGAGAAAATGCGGTGTCAGCACATCAACATTGGCTCCATCGATTTCCGCTCTGATATTGTCCGTATCAATGTTATTAATATCGGTGCAAATTATGTGACAGCCGGTACTCGAAATCGTAACCAATCTATCGGGATCGATTTGTTTAACCAGGGCGCTCAAGTTAGCTGCGTCATTGTGAGTCAATTGCGGCGCAAAGCCCGAGTGATCGTGTTCATTAGCGAGATCAAATAAAACATTTCCCTTATTCTTAAGAAGATTGGTGACATTTTGAACGGCCCGATTTCGACCCGACTCACTATTTCCAAAGGCAGCGTCATCATCCAAAATGGTAATATCTACGATCAGTCCGTGGCGGCGGGCAAAATCAACCAGACGGAGTAAATCTTGATCGGCCCCGGAACGCCAGTTTCCGTTTTCATCAAGATAGGAATCTTCCCGCCAGTCCAACCAGACTCGGATTAAATTAAAACCTTTTGCGGATAATGCAATAAGATCTGACTCGTGGTAATTTCTGCCATCAAAATAGCTTGCGCCGAGAAGAAAAGCCGGAATATTATTAACGGTGAACCGGTCATCAGCGGCTCCAAGAACCAAATTCGACTGCGCCAATAATGGTTGGCTGATGTTGGAATCACAACCCCCGGCGAAAAAACCTATTTTCAGCGAAAGCAAAATAATCAAATATCTCACAACAGAATCTACTGTTACCACACTTGGTTTCTGAAAATATTTCATTATTCCCCCGGAACAGAATTAGTTACTGTCGACTTTAACATTTGCCGGAGGCGCAGGCGCCTGCCTGTCTATTACAAAACTATTCCGTGGCCAGCCGTTGCGACCATCACCATCCGGTAAATCGATAAAGCTAAAATTATCACTTCTCGGCAAGGTCGAATCCTTGATCTCATCCCCGGGCTCGTTATGCCAGGAATCAACTGTTTCGAGAAAATCCTGAAGTGCTTTTATATAATTCAGAACTTCTGCTTTCCCGGTACCGCATCTCGCAAAATGGAAAGGTGTCGAAGGATGGACGCCATTTTTAGTAAGCAAAGCTTCACGAATAAAATCATTTACCTTTTCCGCATCGATACATCCGGCACCGTAGAGGCACTCTTTGTCGGCAGGATTGCCATTGCAATCCCATGGATCGTATCCAATGACTACCCTCGGCTTACGGTTAGTATTACTTCCGATGGCCCTCAGATTGGGATAGGCGCCGCTGCCCCAGCCAACAATGCCCTCATGTTGTGAGCCATTGATATTCTCGGCAATATCCGCCATAAAATCAGCGCTATAAAGTCTCTGGATTTGTGAACTGGGACCCACCTCTCCCGTCATAACGATTCGATTGCGATCAAAATGTTGATGGATGTAACCTGCGAACCAGTTCGCCCATTTCTTGGCCTTCTCGTAATCGCCTTGCCACTGGTCGTCGATTTCCCACATGACGTTAAACATCCAATTATCCAAATCACCCATCTCAGCCATAAACTTATTCAGGATTTCTTCCTGGCGATATTGAACCCTTCTCTCCAATGGCCAATTTTTATCATAAATTGAAAATTGTGATGTGAGCCGGTTAGAATAATCATAGTTTTCGAAACTTAGAAACTGTTTGAGTCCTCCAGACGATTTAGTGCCGCTTTGTTGAAAAGGGCAGCTTCCAATATCGATTGGGCCGCCTAAACAGGCGTTCCAGGGGTTTTGGCCAAAACGCGAACCCGGTGTTCGATCGGTTTCCAAAGCCGTTCCCTGGTACAGAATAATTGTCACTGCGATCCCTTTGTTCTGAGCGCTGATAAGCTCAGACCTGAGTTGTGAAAAATAAGCTTCATCAAACTTTATATTGCCGTTGCTTGGAAAACGATTTCCAGATAGCATGGGCGCCACGCCGTCGTACCACATATGAAGCAGCTCATAGTGATTCATTTTGTAGCTTGCCATCATTTGCTGTGGTGCGCCATGATTGTTGTTTGCCCAGGTAATAAGAAAACGTTTTTTATAAAAAAGCAAGTAGGGATTCTCGGGGTGAATGACCAGCCCATCCAGCTCCTGACCTCGGAGGGAAAATGGGCTGGCCAGCAATAATAACAGCGAAACTAATTTAACTTTAGAAAAAAATATTTGCTCCAGGCAGGAGCTTCGAAATGCTCTCATATTAATCAAACCTCACTTGCTTAATCAAAGTTTCGGGTTTAAAGTATCCTTTCGAAAAAAATTTAATAACTTCCACGAGAATAAAGATAGCAATTGTTTACCTTTTAATATAAAGACAACTAATAATCAAAATTTCTCTCCATAATTTAAGTGCTGCTTTTACAATCCTCTTCCTTTTTTGCATATATCATGCCAATGTTGGAGAAGCGTAAATTTTGATTTTTTTCGAAAAAACCTAACCTAACTTTAAAATTATCAATATAAATTTCAAAAGAACAGAATTCTTTTTTTAAAAAAAGAAGTTAACTCAAAAAACTAATTTCAATTAGGAAATTATGGTTACTACCTGGTAATACTATTGGAGCAATTTAGGAAGATTGCAAAAAAACGGATTCGCTTTTCAAATTAACAAAAGGTTCCGAACCACGTGCCAATACGAATTAATTACCTTGTTAAATGTTTTAATGAAAGAGAATAATTTTTTTTGTGCCAAATCTTCACGCACCGTGAAAATACCGACAGTCAAAGTTTCCCTGTCTTTTGTTTTTCTAAATTTTTGGACAGTACTTCGTTTTTCAAGTATTGAAGGTAAACTTTTGAGAACAGACAAATTGGCTCTAAAATACGTGCCGCCTTGCTTTTTGACTAGCATGAATCCCAACAAAAAAAATTCATATAAAATTATCGCAGGAAGAATAAATATTAAAGTTCTCCAGGCGTAGGTTTTTAGCATAAAATGCCACCTGTTTCGAACCTGATAATAAACTTTTGAAACCCCGCGCTTTCCATACGGATGATAAAGTTTTGCGCAAGAAACGGAGAGGGCTTGATATCCTGCCAACACTGTTCTGTAAACAAAATCTCCATCGGTCCAGCCAAAAAGCAAATCTTCATCCCAGCCATTGACCTTATCTGCTACTTTTTTTCGCACCAGGAGACACGCCCCGCCAAGAGAAGTCACAACATTGGTATGCGCATCGTTGTTTCTAAGATGGATCGCAGCACCAATGTAATGAATCAAGGTTCCATTAAATTGAACTCTGGAATGCTCATCATAGTCCATAATTTTTGGAGCCGCAACTGCGGCCCGTTGTTCGGAATCAAGCGCTTGAATCAGTTTTATCACAACATCATTTTCAAGGACGACATCGGCATCCAGAAAGAGTACGTACTCGGTTTTTGCGGCTTTCAGAATAAGATTTCGAGCCGGATTCGGGCCCCCATTCTCATCAAGTTTGATGATCTCCAAATCTTGAGAATATTTCCGCTCGATCAGCTCTCTACTTCCGTCGGTAGAGGCATTATCCACGAAAATCATTCGATACGGACCACCTAACTGAGAAATGGTAGACTCAACGCACTCGTTTACCATTTTGAAGTTGTTAAAATTTACAAAGCCTATGGTAACACGTTCTGCATTTTTTTTCTGCTTTTTCTCCATATTCTCAAATAAGGTATTCAATTAATAAGAAAAGCATTTTCCCCGGTTTAGTAAAGCGATTCTTTGCCTAATCTGCGTCTGAGTTTTTGTAGAAGAATTTTGGATAATGATTTTCTGCCCATGCCAGGTAACCGAAAGATATAATCATCTTTTAGCCGGCTGCAATAAAACGGATCGTTGCCCGGTTGATTGAGCGGTTTGCCAGGAATGACTGCCCAAAAATTTGTAACATAGCCGGTCTTCTTCGATTCTTGGATGGCTATTTCAGATCCGATGCCATAAGGATGGCAAAGATGTGTAACCTTTTTGCCGCGCAGTTTTTTTTGAATTAATTCTTTTGCTTTGCTCAAATTCTCAAAAATCTCGAGTTTCGTTTCCCCAGGAGATTGAAAACCATGCAAATCATCATTTGAGTTTTTTCGAAAATTCTCTACCACATCGCTTAGCTCTTGCCGCCAAGACGTCCTTTCGAAAAACTTTCCCCCGCCATGCTCA
>SMUY01180971.1_pt1 | contig 12529 bp, 11 predicted proteins | sample 2456441 | NCBI WGS metagenome assembly SMUY01 (sample SAMN11095931, study PRJNA526329) | marine sediment metagenome | biome: Marine sediment; feature: Surficial sediment; material: Deep marine sediment; isolation source: Hadal surficial sediment | place: Pacific Ocean | collected 2014-11 | depth...
CCCCACCCACGATTTGCCGGTGCCGGTCGTGGTAGCGGCATCTCCCCCTCCGGAGGTGCCGGTATCGGTTGAGGCCGCCGCCGCCGATGTCCGATCAGCGGCGTCGGACGAAGCGGCCGCCGACGAGTTCGGCAGTTTTCTGTCTGAGGTGGCGGCGACCGTTTCCCACCAGGTCGAATCATGGCGGTCGCGCGTGGCGGAGCACATTCTGCGATGGGAAGGGCAGGGGTATCGTACGGCGCGGCTCGAGGCACTCCTCGAGGAAGACGTGCCGGCCGATATCGATGTGGTGCTGGAAGCATACCAGCGGGACATCGACCGGCTCCAGGAATTGGCCTCGGAGGCGGAGGCGTTGGCGAGCGACATAGCCGGGTCGGCCGTGTTCCGCGACCCGGATCAGGTGGCCGCTGCCGAAGACCTCGTGGCCCGGGCGCAGGAAGGGGTCACCTCGCCACCGGGTCCGTCGCCCTTATGGCAACTCGAAGACCTGGTGGAAAGCGGCGGCAATCGAGTCGCTCTCCGCAGCGCATCGGCCGTGGCGCAGGATCCCGGTGTCAAATACAACCCACTGGTAATCGTCGGCGGCAGCGGGCGGGGGAAGACGCATCTGCTCCATGGCATCGGCAACGTCCTTGCCGCGCGCGAGGGCGCGGTGGTGGCCTGCCTCGATGCCGCCGATTTCACCAGTCAACTCATCGACGCCCTGGAGCAGGAGCGAGTCGCCCAGTGGCGGACCCGCTATCAACGGGCCACGGCACTCCTGATCGACGACGTGAATCTCCTGGCCGGCAAGGAACGCACCCAGGAAGAACTGTACCTCCTGTTCAACAAGTTGCAGGCCGATGACCGGCAAATGGTATTTACCTCGGCGGTGCCGCTGGCCGAGTTGACCGGGATCGAGCCACGGCTGCTGACACGTCTGGAGGGTGGCCTGGTGGTCGAACTCCCGGCACCGGAGCGGGACATTCGGCTGGCGGTCGCGGACCGCCTGCTGCGCGCCAAGCTCGACCTCGAGGATGACGAATTGGCGGCCTATCTCGCCAGCAGGCCGGTGGAGAGCGTCCGCAGTCTGCACGGACTGGTGCAGCGCGTGCTGACCGCCGCCGAGGTCCAGAACACCACGCCCACGGCGGCACTTGCCCGAGAAGTGCTCGAGGGTCCACCCGGTCGTCGCCCGGCCCGCCCGCGGCGGGTGCGCTCGAGCGGGATAGTCGCGCCGACGGCCGGCGGCCCGCGCAGTCACGAGAAGATGGTGTGGACTTGGCCCGACGCCGGCGACCGGGTCATCGAGGAGTGGCGCTGATGGCCATCAAGGGCAGTCTCAAGGAGGCGAGCCTCCCGGACGTCATCCAGCTCTTGTCGTTGGGCAAGAAAACCGGCTGCTTGGCTGTCGCCGATCGGCAGAATTTCGGCTACATCTACTTCGACAGTGGGCTCGTCAGTTACGCCTCCATCGTCAACCGCCGTGACCGCTTGGGTGACATCCTCGTCGCCAGCGACAGGATCACCGCCGAGGAGTTGCAGACGGCCATCAAGGCCCAGGAGTCGTTCCGCGACAAGAAACTCGGCGAAATCCTCGTCGACCAGGGAGTCATCGAGCGGAATGAATTGGAGGAGTACATCCAGCTCCAGATCGAAGAGGCGGTGTACTTTCTCTTTACCTGGACCTCGGGCACCTTCAATTTCGAGGTCGGCGTGGTGCCGGAGAGCGAAGACTTCCTGGTCAAGATCAATTCCGAGTCGCTGCTCCTCGAGGGCGCCCGACGGATCGACGAGTGGAGCCTCATCGAGAAGAAGGTTCCCAGCTTCGATCTGATCTTCGCGGCCGAAGAGGATCGCCTCGACGCCAGCGACGTGGCGCTGTCACCCGATCAGCAGAGAATCCTTCAATTGCTCGACGGCGAGCGGGACGTCCACCAGATCCTGGAGGAGTCCGGCCTGGCGGAGTTCGATCTCGGCAAGGGGCTCTTCGGCTTGATCACGGCAGGCTTCGTCCATCGCGTCGGTACGTCCAAGAGCCGGGAAACCCCGCGGGTCAATGAGGCGCGTGTGGAGGAACACCGCAATCTGGGTATCGCCTTCTACAAGACCGACATGCTGGAAGAAGCACTGCGGGAGTTCCGCCGGGTGGCGGACCTCCGGCCGGCCGAGGGGAGCGCGCCGTTCTTCCTGGGGCTCATCGCCTTGAAGCAGGCGCGCTGGAGCGACGCCGTGGCCTGCTTCCGCGAAGCGGTCGACAAAGGTGGCCCCCGGCCGGGAGCGCTGCACAACCTCGGGTACGCGCTCGAACGGGTCGGCGAACTCGAGGAGGCGGAGACGGCGTTCGCCGATGCCGTCAGTCGCGCCCGGGACGATGCCAGGGCCATGATTGGGTGGGGAATCATTGCCCTGAAACGGGAGGAGTTCGGGGTGGCCACCGGACGTCTGGCGCGGGCCCGGGAACTGATTGGCGAGGTCACGCCGCCGAAGGTTTGGTACTGGGCCATGACGTTGGCGTACACCGGCGAGGGGGACCTCGACGCGGCTCTCGCACTGGCTCGGGAGGGTGGGGCGGCCTATCCGGAGCACGCGGTGCTGGCCAACAACGTCGCAGTACTGCTCGAGGGAGCGGGAGAGGTATCCGAGGCCGACGAAGTCCTGCAGGCCGCGTTCGAAGCCGAGCCGACGTTGCCCCAACTGTCGAAGAACTTGGGCGACCTGCGTTACCGCGCGGGGAATTACGACGACGCGCAGTCGGCCTATGAGCGCGCGGCCAAACTGAACCCGGATCTCGGGGACGACCTCTACTTCAAGCTGGGAAACCTGGCGTACAAGCGCAAAGACGCCGATCAGGCCAAGAGCTATTGGGAGCACGCCACCGAGCTCAACCCCGGGCACCAACTGGCGCGGGCCAATCTCGACATGCTGGAGCCTGCGGAATGAATCCGGGAGACGACGCCAGCTTCCAGTCGCTGACGCAGCAGATTTCCGATGTCGAGGGCTTGGCCCTCCACGCGTACAAGGAGAAGTGCCTTCGCCGGCGGATTGCCGTCCGCATGCGGGCGCGTGGGGTCCACACCTACCAAGACTACCAGTCCTTGTTGCAACAGCATCCGGAGGAATACCCCAAGCTCCGAGACAGCCTGACGATCAACGTGACCAAGTTCTACCGCAACGCGGCCACCTGGGAAAGTTTGGCGGACAGTGTGCTGCCGGAACTGTTCCAGGCCCGCGAGGGACGCGTTCGGGTGTGGAGCGCCGGCTGTGCCTCCGGCGAGGAGCCGTACACGCTGGCGATGGTGTTCGCCGACCTGGCCGACCGCCTGGCGCGGCGCAAGTGGCTCAACCGGGTGACGATCGATGCCACCGACATCGACCGCCAGTGCATGGCCCGGGCGGAGGCCGCCCGATACCGGCCGACGGTATTCGAAGAAGCCCCCGACCATTTTCGGGAGGAATACTGTGTTCCGGTGGATGATGAGTACCAGGTAATCCCGCGGCTGCGCGCGCTGGTACAGGTGCGCCACGTCGATCTGATGCGCGATCCGCCCCTGACTTCGGAATACGATCTCGTGGTGTGCCGCAACGTCGTCATCTACTTCGATCGCCCCACCCAGGAGCAGCTGTACCAGACGTTCGCCGATGTGCTGCCGGAAGAGAAAGGGGTACTCGTCTTGGGAAAGGTGGAAACCCTGTTCGGACCCGTCCAGAAACGATTCACACTGCTCGACGTGCGCGAGCGCATCTACCGGCGGTGCGCGTGACCTCGAACGAACTGGTGGTGAAGGTTGCCGACGCCAAGGTCGGCATGGCCGGCGACGTCTTGGTGACGTACGGCCTCGGAAGCTGCGTGGCCATCGTGTTGTACGACGCCACGGTCCTCGTCGGCGGGATGGCCCACATCCTCCTGCCGACGCCGTCCCTCGCCAAGCCTGGCGCCAAGCCGCAAAAATTTCCTGAGACCGCCATCCCCCACGTGTTGGAGGAAATGGCGGCCATCGGCGCCAACAGCCAACGGGTGACGGCCCGCCTGGTGGGTGGGGCGGCCATGTTCGGCAATATGGTACCCGCTGGCTCGATCCAAATGGGCGAGCGGAACCTGGTTGCCGCCCGGAGGGTACTCAACGCACACAACATTCCGGTGGTGGGCGAGGCGGTCGGCGGCGACTTTGGACGAAACGTCCACTTCCACGTTGACACTGGAGTGGTCAGCATCTCGTCGGTGAAGGCCGGTGTCCACCAAATCTGAACTCCCTTCCGTGCTGGTCACGGACGACAGCGCCTTCTTCCGGCAACTGCTGAGCCAACTCATCGACGACTCGGGGCGGTTCCGCGTGGTGGCCACGGCACGGAACGGTGCCGATGCCTTGCAGAAGGTGCACAAATTCCAACCCGACATCATCACCATGGACTTGGAGATGCCCGAGTTGGATGGCCTCGGGGCGATCGGGTACATCATGTCGGAGATCCCGCGGCCGATCATAGTAGTCAGCGCCTACGCCGGGCAGGGCACCGCGGCGGCGATCAGGGCGCTCGAGCTCGGGGCCGTCGAGTTGGTCGCCAAGGAAGAACAGCGAACCCATGCCGCGCAGTCCCGCCTGGGTCACCGGTTGCTGACGGCGCTCGAGGCGGCCGCCTCGGCGGAGTTGAACCGTCTTCCGGTACTCGCTCGCCCGAGGCGGGTGGAGGCCGCTGCGGTCGAACCGTTGTTCGCCGTCCCCGGGCGACCGACATGCTGCGTGGTCATTGCCGCATCGACCGGCGGACCGCGCGCCCTGGCGGAAGTGTTGCCGCGCATCGAGCCAGGTCACCACGCCGCGATCCTGATTGCGCAACACATGCCGCCCAAATTCACCCGCAGTCTCGCCGAACGCCTGGACGGGCAGAGCCGTCTCAAGGTGGTCGAGGGTGGTGACGGTGTTCCGCTGGCGCCCGATACGGCGTACATCGCGCCGGGGGATTATCATATGCAAGTGAAACTCGGCGCCCAAGGCCCCAGTCTCGTGCTCGATCAGGAGCCACCCCTGTGGGGTGTCCGGCCCGCCGCCGATCATCTATTCCGCTCCGTAGCCCGCGTGTTCGGGGAGCGGGCCATCGGCGTGGTACTCACGGGCCTCGGCCGCGACGGCGCCGAAGGGCTGGCGGCAGTGCGGAAAGCCGGGGGCTATGGCGTGGCCCAGAACCGGGAGAGTGCCACCATCTACGGCATGCCGAAGGCGGCGGTGGAAATTGGTGCCGCGAGCGACATCCTGGGTATCGACCAGATCGGTCCTCGAGTCAGCGCCTGGCTGGCGGCGCTTCCCGCCAGGTAACGAGCGTGACTGACGTCCTGCTGGTCCGGATCGGTGACCGCCAAGTGGGCTTGATCGTGGATTCGCTCGTCGAGGTCATCGAATTGACCGCTCCGTTCCCGGTGCCCTCGGCCACGCCGGCGCTGCGCGGGCTCATCCCGGTGGGGGACCGACTCGTTCCCGTGCTCCACCTGGGTGCCGCACTTGACGGGGCGGCCTGCCCGGATCGGCTGGGCGAGATGGCGGTCATCGCCACGATCGACGAGCGGACCATCGGCCTGGAAGTCGACTACGCGTCGGAGGTCACGCCGGCGGTGATCACGCAGCTGCCGGAGGATCTTCTGGTACCCGGAGCGGTCGGCGTGGTGCAGCGGGACGGTGTGTTCGTGCCCGTCATCGACGTGGCGCTGTTGGGGGCCCAACTCATCGACATCGGAACGGCATCATGACGAGCACCGCCGAGGAAATTCAGGTCGTGATCTTCACGGTCGACGAGCAACGGTTTGCCTTCGAGATTTCGCAGGTCGAGCGCATCATGCGATACGTGGTTCCTACACCGCTGCCGAAGGCGGCGGCTTTTCTCGAGGGTGTCCTCCCGTACGGTGATGACCTCATGCCCGTAGTGGACCTGCGCAAGCGACTGAGTGTCGCACCGGAGATCGGCGAGGAGAGCCGACTGATAGTCATTCGTGTGGATGAACATCCCGTGGCGGTCCTGGTCGACCGGGTGCTCGATGTACACCGGGTTGATGTGGCCTCCATCAGCGCTCCGCCCAAGATGGTGCGGGGCCTCGCCGCACAATACATCGTAGGCATGTTGACGCACGGGAATGACACGGTCGTCATGTTGAACGCGGGGAAGCTGTTCAATTCAAGGGAGCGGCTGCAACTGGAAGAAACCGGGAACAGCCGATCCGCGGAGGACCCTGGCCAATGACCGAGTCCTGGCTTGCCGAACTGCGCGCGCGGTACGGGGACATCGAACGGCGGCTGGAACAAGCCGTTGCCCAGGCCGAACGTGAGGCGTTGAAGCGCGAGATCATCGCCTACTTCAAGGAAGTCGACGGCGCGTTGTCAGACCTCACCGGGCTCAAGGAGAACATCCGGACACTGGTGGAGCGCTACAAGCAGCTGTCGGGAACCGCTGACGGGGCGCAGGCCCCCCAGTTCACCGGCGCCAGGCCGGCGGTGCACGCCGACCATCTCGGGGCTTCCACCTACATCGAGAAGGGGTGGAGCCTGATTTCGCTGGGCGACCACACCGGTGCCATTCAGGCGCTCAACAAGGCACTGTCGTTGGCGCCGGACGATACCCAGGCGCGGTCGCTTCTCGGATGGGCCCAGATGCTCAACGAAGACTACGACGACGCCCTGGCGACGTTCTCCAAGGTCCTCACCAAGGAACCGGCCAACTCGCTCGCGCGGATCAACGTGGGGTATATCTGCCTCAAGAAGGGCATCTTCGGCGAGTCGATCGAGCATCTGTCCAAGGCCATCCGGCTGGCCAACGATCGCAAGGCAACACTGTACGCCCACTTCTACCTCGGTCTCGTCTACCTCGAACGCGAGATGTACCAGGACGCGCAGTCATTTCTCTCCAAGGCCCTTGAGTTGGGACCCAATCTTGTCGAGGCCTACTTCGAGTTGGGCCGTGCCCAATGGTTCGCCGGTGAGCGAGAGACGGCCCGCGAAACCTGGGCCGATGGATTCAAGGCCAACAAGTTCAATCCCTGGGGCAAGCGCTGCCAGGAAATGGTCGAGCTGGTCGATTCGGGAGGTGAGATCCCGCGCTCCAGTTCGTCCTGATTCTCGGTCTCCTGCAACAGCCGGCGGAACCGACGGCAACCCAGGTCGGGGACGTCACCGCCGTCAGTTGGGCTGGTGACGCCGATTTGGCCATTGCGCTGGCCGAGGTGGCCGACCAACCGGTTGAGTGGCCCGCGCTGGGCCGGGTCGATCTTGGTCCCGTACGGCTGATTCTCGTCCCCGACGACGACCAATTCAGCCGGCTGGCCCGCGGTCGCGTGCCCAACTGGGGAGTCGGCCTTGCGTTCCCCCGGTCGCGCACCATCGTGCTCCGAGCCGACGACGGTGCCGTCCGGCAAACTCTGCGGCACGAAATGGCACATCTGGCCCTCCACCAGATGGTGGAGGGACGAGTACCGCTGTGGTTCGACGAAGGCTACGCCGGTTGGGCCGCCGGCGAGTTCGGCCGCCTGGATGGCTGGGGGTTGAACCTGACGGTCATTCGTCGTCGGGTGCCGTCCCTAGGGGAACTGAACGCTGCGCTCAGGGGTTCTAGTTTCACGGCGGGTACCGCCTACGCGCTGGCCATCACTGCCGTCCTGGAACTGGCTCGCCGCAATCCCACCAGGACACTGGCGCCATTGTTCGACCGGCTGCGGGGAGACTACGGATTCGAGGCCGCCGTGATCGCGACGACCGGATATACCTCGGGTAGGTTCGAACTCGTGTGGCAGAAGAGCGTGCGCCGGCGCTACAGTTTTCTCACTTGGCTAGCCGCGGGAGGAATGTGGCTGATTCTCGCCGTCGTCGTCTTGGTGTCGCACTGGCACCGCCGCCGCCGTGACCGTCCCCGCCGGGCGGCCTTGGACCAGGGGTGGGATGTGGCCGAATGGCGGAGTGGTACGGCCACCTCTGACGGGGAGGGCGTTACCGTCCCCCAGAAAGGACAGTCTGGGCCGGACGACTGAGTGGCGGCTGGAGAACCGTACTGCCTAGGCATTCACCCGGTGGCACGTCCGTTGCCACCAAGCATAGGCAAGCGACTGCAGCGCGTGAGCTTAGGGGGCCCGGGCGAGTGGCGTCGAGCTTGACCTCGCCCTGACGGATGACTAATCTCCTTGCTTATGCCCAATCAGGCTCCTAGTGGTTCCACCCGTCGCTCCTCGCTGGGGCGACGCAACGTAGTTCTCCTCGGGGCGGCGATGATGTCTCTCGCCGGGGGATACTTGTTGCTGGGTGCTGGCAGCGCGAGCGCTGCCGCGGTACTGTTGGTTCTGGGGTACTGCGTGCTGTTTCCATTGGGCATCGCTCTGTAGCCTGCACGCGCGAGTGGTATAGAGGGCGCCGGCTGCCCGAACGTTCGGGCGAATAGCTCAGTTGGTTCAGAGCGCCTGCCTTACAAGCAGGAAGTCGGGGGTTCGAATCCCTCTTCGCCCATTTGGTCGACTCGGCAAGCCGTACTTATTGAGGTCGTGAACTTGTGAATCGTTCCCCGATGGCAGGCACGCCCGGAAGAACATCGGGTCCGTTGGAGGCTGATGGAATGCGATTGAATCGAATAATGGTGTTCGTGGCGCTTGGAATCGTCCTCGCTGCGCCGGTTGCGAGCCAAATCCCCTCCGGTGGCGGCCGCAGCGGCATGGTTCGGGCGGCGCCCAGGATGATGGTGGCCACACCGTACGTGTTCGCCTCGGCCGATTCGGCGGCCGCGGTTGCCGTGGGCGACGACCTCCGCGAGCGGATGAACCGGGCTGCGGGGAGCAACTTCCATGTCATCACTCGGGAGCAAATGAACGAGGCACTGGTGCAGTGGGGATACCCGCAAGACGCCATCCTGGACAACAACGTGGTTCTGCGGTTCGCCCAGCAGTTGAACGCGCGGACCATCGTCTTGAGCGCCATGATCCGCGAGCAGGACGGTCGCTACTCGGTGACGACTCGGTTCGCCGGCGTGAACGACGACGCGGGCTATGTCGTGCGCCGGACCCAGGCGGTGGGCGAAACGCTCGAGGAGTTCGCTAAGGACCTGGCCGACGATTTCAAGGAGCCGATCCGGGCGTACAAGGACGCCAAGGAGTGCACCAGTCTCGCCCGCATGCCGGACAAACAGCGCGACGCCGTTAAAGCGGCCGAAAAGGCCCTCAAGCGGGTACCGAACCAGGGGCTGGCCGAGGTGTGTCTGGCCGAGATGGCCAAGGCCTCCGGCCAGCCGGCCGATTCAGTCATCTTCCACTTGCGCCGCGCGGTTGAAGGCGACCCGCTGAGCCTTCCGGCCTACACCATGTTGGCCGAGGAGTACGAGGCCCTGGGTGACACGGCTATGGTGATCGAGTCGTTCCAGTCCATGTTGTTGATCGCTCCCACGAACGAGGCCCTGCGGCAAAACGCCATCAAGCTGTTCAACCAGTACGGGCACCCCGAAGCCGCCGTGGCGATCGCCGACGCCGGTATCGCGCGCGACCCCTTCAATCCCGATTTCTATGACCTGAAAGCCAACGCCCATGCCGTGGCCGGCCAGATGCCTGAAGCCCTAGCCGCCCTGGCCATGTTGTACGACATCGACACTCTGGCGGTTGACTCCACCTACTTCCTCAAGGTGATGGTGTTCGCCGAAGCCGCCGAAGATACCGTGCAGTTGCTCCGCTTCGCCCAGATCGGTTCCGGGCGCTTCCCGGCCAACGTAACGCTACTCGAACAGCTGGCCAGCGCCTACGCATCGGCGGGCGCACTCGACAGTGCCATCGTGGTCACGACCAGGCTGTACCAACTCGACCCCACATCGGTCACGGCATTCCTCAAGACAGCCAAGGCCCTCGCCGACGACCGGCGTATCATCGACGCAATCATCTTCGTTGATTACGCCGTCGCCCAAGGTGACGTGGCCGTACGGTTGAACGGCGCCACCATCCTGATCACCGGCGCGCTGCCGCTGTTGCAGGATCCGAGGGATCTCGAAGGGGCGGCCGAAGGATCCCGCAAGGCCATCGAGTTGGCCGCGGACGACCAACCGGCCATTACCCGAACCGCCAGCTACATTCTCGGGCTGTCGACCTTCCTGATGGTACCGGCGCTCGACGAAGAAGCGGAAGCCACCAAGTCCTGCGAGCTGGCGAGGCAGATGGATCAGTTGCTGACGGAATCCGCCGGCGCGTTGGCCGCCGGGCGCGAGACCAACCCGGATCAGGTGGACGAGTTCCTCGGCTACGTCGACCAGTACCAGCCCCGAGTCGAGTCCATGATCGGCGCGTACTGCGACGGTGCCGGCACGGGATCGGGCCGGTAGCGGCGGGGGTTCCTCCACACCAGTGCCCCGTCTATATTGCGATGCTTTCAGCCAGGGGGCTGTAGCTCAGCTTGGTTAGAGTGCCGCACTGTCACTGCGGAGGTCGCGGGTTCGAGTCCCGTCAGCCCCGTTCCTAGGACCAAACACCCCGCGCGGATGCCGTGCGGGGTGTCCTCGTATTCAACACTTCGTTCCGCCGCGGAGTCGTCGATCTGACCGCATACCATGAACCCGTGCTCCTCGACGAGGTGCTCCGGGCAGCAGAAGGCGCCACCCGCGTGGTGGATTGCACCGTGGGCGACGGGGGGCACCTAGTGGCCCTCGCGCTGCGGCCGGGGACGAAGATCCTCGGCATCGACCGCGACCCGGCTGCCATCGCCATCGCCGGCACCCGCCTCGGCCCAGGAGCCACCCTCCTGACCACCGTCTACAGTGACCCGGAGGCGCTCGACGCCATTGGGGCCTTCGGCCCCGATTTTGTCCTGCTGGACCTGGGAGTGTCCTCCCGCCAACTCGACGAAGATGCCCGCGGCTTTACCTTCCGCCCCGGTGCAGTCCTGGACATGCGCATGGGCACCGAGGGAGTGACCGCCGCCGACCTGCTCAACGAGTGGCCGCTCAGCGAGCTCGAGCGGGTGCTGGCCGAGTACGCTGACGAACGACGTGCCAGAAGGCTGGCCCGGGAAATCGACCGCCGCAGGACACGGCAGCCGTTCGCCACCAGTGACGATCTCGTCAATGCCATTCGGGCCGTCCTAGGGCCACGTTCGGGCCCCGGAGACTTTGCCCGAATCTTCCAGGGTATCCGCATCGCCGTCAACGACGAACTGGCAGGGTTGGCACGAGCACTCCCCCAGTTGCGGGACGCGCTGGTGGGTGGGTGTTTGGCCGTGATCAGTTATCATTCGGGCGAGGACCGGGTGGTCAAGCACGCCTTTCGGGAGTGGGCTCGGGCATGCGTGTGTCCCCCTCATCAACCCCTATGTACCTGCCGAGGCAAGCCCTTGGGACGGCTGCCGTCCCGGAAACCGATCGTGCCCGCCGGCGCCGAAGTCGAGGCCAACCCGCGGGCTCGGAGCGCCAAGCTCAGGATCTTCCAGGTGAGTGAGCATGAAGCCTAAAGGGCGACACTGGCTAGCATTGTGGTTGGGGCTGTTCCTGGCGATCGCAGGCATCGTGATCGCCCGTGACACAGCCAGCTACCGGACCGCCCGCCGGCTAGCCGAATTCCGTCAACAGCGCCTGACGCTGGAGGCCGAGCGAGCGGAGCTCATTCGTCGCATCCGCTTGGCGTCGAGCCGTGAAGTGCTCGTCCCCAAGGCCGAGCGCCGTCTGGGACTTCACCGCCCAAGTGACACGGAATACGTGCTGTTCAGACTGCCACCGGTCGAAGGTGACCGCTGATGGCCAAGCCCTCGAGCCGTATTCTGGCGTTGGAGGTCATCTTCGGGCTGGTGCTGCTCGGGGTCCTGGCCCGAGCGGCCCAAGTCCAGTTGGTCGAGGGTAGGCGGTGGACGGAGAAGGCGAGAGCCCAACTGTTGGTTCGCCAACCACTCCCGGCCCGCCGGGGCACCATCTTCGATCGCCACGGCGAGCCGCTGGCCATTACCCACGAGTACTACCACCTGGGGGTGGCGCCGCACGAATTGCAGAATGTCGATAGCGCCTCCCGCATACTGGCCCGGCAGTTGGGCCTGTCCGTGGGAAGCGTCCGACGGGATCTGCGGTCAGGGCGTGACTGGGTCTACTACCGGGGCCCCTACACCGCGTCCGACATCGAGCCGTTGCGCGGGCTTCGCGGGGTGCATCCCGAGCCGGAGCTGTTGCGGTTCCATCCTTCGGAAGATCTGGCACGTCCCATCATTGGGCGTCTCGACGCCGACGGGCGTGCCCTGGGGGGCTTGGAGTTGTTGCTCGACTCGCTCCTCTCCGGTGTGGCGGGTGAGGCGGTTCTTCTGCGCGACTCGCGTGGGCGGCGCTACTCCTCTCCCGGACGCACGGTCGACGATCCCGTTCCCGGGCATGATGTCTATCTGACTCTCGACGCAGAACTGCAGGACATCGCCGAGCGGGGACTCGTCTCCGTCATCGACCGGATGGAGGCCGAGGGCGGGGACGTCGTGTTCCTCGATCCGGCGACCGGCGAAATCTTGGCGCTGGCATCTCGAACCGCAGGGGGGACTACCGCGTCTCCCTCAGCCATCACCACCACGTTCGAGCCGGGGTCGAC
>SMUY01399960.1_pt1 | contig 12525 bp, 9 predicted proteins | sample 2456441 | NCBI WGS metagenome assembly SMUY01 (sample SAMN11095931, study PRJNA526329) | marine sediment metagenome | biome: Marine sediment; feature: Surficial sediment; material: Deep marine sediment; isolation source: Hadal surficial sediment | place: Pacific Ocean | collected 2014-11 | depth 0-1...
AGTCGCGCGGAGGCAAACGACCTGTGGCGCATGCGGCACGCTATTTCAGAAGCGCAAAAGAGAGAGGGTGCGAGTCTCAAGCATGATGTGTCTGTGCCGGTCAGCAAGGTCGGCGAGTTTCTGCAGGCGGCGGCAGCTGCAGTGCTGCGCCAGATGCCGGATATTCGTCCGCTGGCGTTTGGCCATGTGGGTGATGGCAATATCCACTTCAATTTGAGCCAGCCGAAGCATTGGACCGCTGAGGCGTTTCTGGCCGAGCGTGAGCGCCTTGCGAAAGTGATTTACGATGTTGTCGATTCCTTCGGCGGCAGCATTAGCGCCGAACACGGCATTGGGCAGGCTAAACGCGAGCATCTGCGGCATTATCGGGGAGAGACCGAAATCAAGCTGATGCGAGCCGTCAAATCGGCCCTGGACCCCGCCAATATCATGAATCCGGGCAAAGTAATCTGACGACCAGTTCCCATTGCCGCAGACTGTAGCGGGCTAAACTAGGGGAGGTGAACATAACCCCGCAGGTCGTACAGTCGATATTCGCGCTAGCTCATGAGTGGCAATTCTGAAAATCTTGGCCGGACTTATTCCGAGCAGCTCTCGGACCTCGAGAGCAGACTGCATAGTCATGCCGGCGACGAGGCAATGCTTGCAGAGATGCACGTAGCAATAAGGACCTTGCTGGCAGGCAGCGGTGATAGCGCGGCGGACATTGAGGCACTATTGGAGAAGCAATTCAGTGCAGGCCACCTGCGAGCGGAATCCTATGAGCTCGTAAAAAACATGCTCGACGAAATCGTTGCGCAAGACACAGCAAGTATGTTTGCAACGGATGAAATGATTGCGCTTAGCCGTCAGGATCAGTCCGCAAAATCGGATCAGACTTTTGTTCATACGGTCGCCCCTGAGACAACCGTTTCGACAGACGACACTGCGGAACTGCTTGCACTTGCTCCTCATGATGCAGCCGCGACCAGCGACGCATCTTTCACTGATACGACTGTTCTTGAAACGGGCGTTTTGCACGATGGCCCGGCCGACGAACGATTGCAGGTAGGTTCCGTCCTGCGCGACCGCTTCCTGCTACAGGAGCGCGTTTCCGGCGGCAGTATGGGTGTTGTCTACAAGGCCCTTGACCGGAGACTCGCCGAAGTTGACGAACGTAATCCCTACGTAGCAATCAAGGTCTTGAGTTCGCGGCTTTCGCGCAATGGCAAAGCACTGCGCGCGTTGCAGCAGGAAGCGGCAAAAGGGAGGTTCCTGTCGCATCGGAACATCGTTCGCTTCATGGATCTCGATCGCGATGACGATCTGTATTTTATCGTTATGGAGTGGCTGGAAGGGCGAACACTGGCTGACATCCTGGACGACAAACAAACTGAAAAAATGCCATTGGCAAAGGTGCTGGACATCGTCAGACAGATTGCCCGGGCACTCGACTATGCACATCGGCGTGGTGTTGTGCACGCCGACGTCAAACCAGGGAATATCATCGTTACACCAAGCGGCCTGGTGAAATTATTCGATTTCGGTGTGGCGCGTGTGCGACAAAAAGAACACGAGGGAAAGTCCAGGTTTGAAGCGGATCTGATGGAGGCGAATACCCCGGCTTACTCAAGCATGCAGGTGCTGACGGGTGAAGTTCCCGTGCCTGCTGACGACGTATTTTCCCTGGCATGCCTGATGTACAGGCTGGTCGCTGATTATCGTGTCTTTGGCCCACGCAATGCGGCAGATGCGGCGGCGGAGGGTATGGAACCGCAACGCCCACAAGGTCTTACTGATATCCAGTGGCGAGCACTGAAAAAAGCACTGGCCTATTCCCGGGTTACCCGTTTTGAAACGCCGACTGATTTTATCAAGGCGCTTGATCCATCTGCAGATATGCAACCATTGACGGACGAATTCGTTGTCGACGATGTCGATGATGATGAGCCGCGGCGTTTTCCCTGGCGAATCGCGCTGGCGCTCGCGACAATCTTTGCGTCGATTGCGGTAATCATGCAACCCAACTTGCCTGGCTTTGGCGATGATCTGACGGAAACCGATCCCACAGCGGTTGCAATTGTTGAGCCAGAACAGGGACCTGCGGTGACAGGAGGTGATCGACCACTTGTTATTGTAGAAACATCGCGACCGCCAGAGACAACAGAATCCGCACCACCACCAGCGCCGGTGTTGAATGCAGATGCCGATGTGCCTGTGGAGGAAGTCGTCATTGAAGAACCGGTGGTCGAGGTCATTGTTGCGTTACCGGTTGTGGTGGAGGAAACGCCGGCCGGGCCTGAGCCAAAGGCCGCACCGGTTGTGCCGGTAATCGATTTTTCCAAACTGCCACCAGCAACAGTAACAATACTGCTTGCGGCCAGCAGTGGTGCAACCAGTCTTGTGCTGCGTGAAGATGCAGCGCCGGCCATCGTTGATCTGGTTCGCACAACTGGCATTGCGGAGGTACGAACTGTCGTGCTTGCTGAATCAGGCTCTAATAGCATTGGTCCGTCCCGGGGAGGCGATCTGTACGTTCTCGAGAATGGCGGTGTCGTAACATTTGCTGCCGGCCAGGATCGGGCGCGTTTTCAGATAGCAATGACTTCTGACCAGTCGCGCGAGCCGGACAGCCAGGTGAGGTTGCAGATTCGAGACGCTGGCGCAGTGGTTGGTGTCATCGAATTGACTCTGGAGGACGATGAGCAAAGGGCATTTGATGCCCGGGTGCCGGCAAACACGGTTGGGTTCACGGAAACGCAGATATTTGCCAGTGAAAGTGATTCTGCAGTCCAGATTGACGTCATTCGATACAAAGCGGATGACACCGTGCTCGAAGTTGCGTACCTGGTTCGCGATGTGACCGCGACCGAGGGCGCTGACTATTTTGCGCCTGAATTGACGGTCATTCGCTTCGGCCCTGGCCAAAGCAGCGCCCGGGTACTGGTTCCCCTGACGCAGGATGCCGAACGCGAAACCGACGAAGTCTTCATGCTTGAATTGCTCACCGAAACACCATTGTCAGATCCTGACATTTTTCAGCGAATCGCGGTTATGATTCGTGATGATGACAGCGGTTAGTCCAAAAATTCTGACTTACTAAGAGCGATCCCAATGGAAGAAAAAGAACTGCGCCGCTACTCGCGGGTGGTGGTTGATGGCGTGGCGCAGGCACCCAGTCGGGCGATGTTGCGTGCCGTCGGCTTCGAGGAGAATGACTTCAATCGGCCGCAGGTCGGCATTGCTTCGACCTGGAGCATGATCACCCCGTGCAATATGCATATTCACGAGCTTGCAAAACACGCAGCACAGGGGGCGGACGCGGCCGGTGGCAAAGCGGTCATCTTCAATACCATTACTGTGTCCGATGGTATTTCGATGGGTACCGAAGGGATGCGCTACTCGCTCGTTTCGCGAGAGATTATCGCCGATTCTATTGAGGCGGTTACTTGTGCGCAGGGCTTCGACGGCCTGATTGCGATTGGCGGTTGCGACAAGAACATGCCAGCGTGCGTAATGGCGATGGCGCGGCTCGATCGGCCGTCCGTTTTCGTCTACGGCGGCACGATCAAGCCGGGTGCAAAACGGCGCGACATTATTTCGGTTTTCGAAGCGGTTGGTGCGCTTGCCGGTGGCAAAATTAACGACGCAGAATTGCTTGAGATTGAGCAGACCGCGATACCTGGCCCCGGGGCTTGTGGTGGCATGTATACGGCCAACACGATGGCCTCTGCGATTGAGGCATTGGGCATGAGCCTCGCCAACAGCTCGGCGCAGAACGCGATATCAGACAGCAAAGTGAGTGATTGCGAACGCGCCGGTGAGGCAGTTCTGAACCTCATCAGGAAAGACATCAAGCCATCGGACATCATGACGCGGGCAGCATTTGAAAACGCTGTTACGGTGGTTATTGCGATTGGTGGTTCGACCAATGCCGTATTGCATCTGATCGCAATGGCGCATGAGGCTAATGTAAAACTCGATCTGGATGACTTCACGAAAATTGGTGCGCGGGTGCCGGTGTTGGCTGACGTTAAGCCCAGCGGCAAGTACCTCATGTCGGAACTCATCGAAATCGGCGGCATTCAACCGTTGATGAAACGACTGCTGGATCATGGTTTGTTGCACGGCGAGTGCATGACGGTAACGGGCAAGACGATTGCTGAGAATCTCGCTAACGTGGACGACTATCCTGCAGGTCAGGACATCATTCGCGACTTTGATAACCCGATCAAAGCAGACAGTCATCTTGTCATTCTCTATGGCAACGTTGCGCTGGAGGGCGCCGTAGCGAAAATCTCTGGCAAGGAGGGACTGCGCTTTTCAGGTTTGGCGCGTGTGTTTCATTCTGAAGAACTGGCGATGCAGGCAATTCTGGATGGCGACATCAAGGCAGGTGACGTAATTGTCATTCGTTACGAAGGACCTAAGGGTGGCCCGGGAATGCGCGAGATGCTGAGTCCGACTGCTGCCATCATGGGCAAAGGACTCGGCAGCGATGTAGCGCTGATTACGGACGGCAGATTTTCTGGCGGTAGTCACGGGTTCGTTGTCGGGCATGTCACGCCTGAGGCGGCGACAGGCGGCCCGATTGCACTCATTGAAGACGGTGATCGCATCACCATTGATGCGGAAAGCAAACGCATTGATCTCGATATTTCAGATGATGAACTGGCGCAGCGGCGCGCTGAATGGGTCAGGCCAAAGTCTTCGGTAACCGGCGGAGCGCTTGCGAAATATCGCTCAGAGGTGCTTTCGGCCTCCAGGGGAGCCATCACTGTAGCGCCGCCCTGGGATTAGGAACGTATGCAAACTTGACCTGAGCGCCTTGGTCCGATTTACTGCTTTGGCGAACAAGTACTCTGTCAAGGTGACTCTGAAGCCGTGATCGTCGCCTTGACAAAGTACAAGCTATCCATCCACGTATTGTGCCGTGGTGTCGGTTTTGCCGATGCCCGATTATAATAAGAAACCAATGGTGCGCCAGAGGTATGTGGATGCGAGCGGCAGCGCAACCGGCCATATAATTAGAGCTCGGATGTTGTCATAAGACCCGCAAGGATCTCCGTGCGGGTTTTTTTTGCCAGGAAGAACCAGAAAGATGCACAACGAAAAAAGTAGTGCGTGGTGGATTCGTAAAAGAGCTGAGTTGCTCGATATTGCGAAGCACAATCTGAACGCGTACGTTTATGATCTGGGCGCTATCCGCGCTGCTGCAGAAAATGTTCTTTCATTATCTTCAGTCGATCGTGTGCTGTATGCGATGAAGGCCAACTTCAACACAGACGTGTTATGCACACTGGAGCATTCCACAATTGATTTTGACTGCGTATCGCAAGGTGAGGTGCAGCACCTGATCGATGTTTTACCGAAGCTCGATAAAAGCAGAATCCTGTTCACTCCAAACTTCGCGCCTCGCGAGGAATACGAATGGGGAATCGCACAGGGCATACAGGTTACGCTCGACAATCTTTATCCATTGCAGGCGTGGCCGGAAATATTTGACGGGCAGCGTTTGTTTATTCGCGTGGATCCGGGCGAAGGGCAGGGCCATCATGAGAAAGTAAGAACGGCGGGTGTGCAATCGAAATTTGGTGTGTCCCGATCCGAGATTGACGAATTGGTTCAGCTGACAGATAAAGCGAACGCGACGATCGTTGGCATACATGCTCACAGTGGCTCGGGGATTCTGGATCCTGGCAACTGGAAAACGATTGCCGATGAGCTGGTCAAAGTAGCGCGGCGATTCCCTGCGGTAACAGTATTGGATCTAGGTGGCGGTATCGGGGTACCGGAAAAACGCGGTGACGCTGTCTTTGATCTGGATGCGCTGAATGAAAGATTGCTGGAATTTCGTGGCATGAATCCGAAATATGAAATTTGGCTTGAGCCGGGGCGTTACCTGGTTGCAGAGGCCGGTGTATTGTTGACACACCTGACGCAGGTAAAGATCAAAGGAGAGTTGCAATATGTTGGCGTGAGTACCGGTCTCAATTCTTTGATACGACCAGCGCTTTACGACGCTTATCATGAGATTGTTAATTTGACACGTATCGATGATGAGGCGAGTGAATCGGTATCCGTTGTTGGCCCGATCTGCGAAACCGGAGACAGGTTTGGCTCTGATCGGCTCCTGCCACCATCGCAGGAAAACGATGTGATACTGATTGCCAATGTCGGGGCCTATGGGCAGGTCATGAGCTCACGTTACAATCTCAGAGATACGCCGCCGGAAGTTATTATTTGATTCTTCAATTCGACAGGATTGCTGCAATGAAATTTCGCAGGAGATCAAAATGCGTACAAAATGCGAATTCCTGGTCGCCGCGCTCGGCGTCGGAATTCTCAGCATGGGCAGGTCTGCACGCACCATTGCCCGGTCGCGCGCAAGCAGGGGCGGATTCGAAATTTTTATTCTCGGTGGCGACGGATTCATCGGACCGCATTTCGTGGGCTATGCCATGCAACGTGGCCATAAAATCACGTTGTTTAATGCAGGGTGTACGAACACGCATCTGTTCCCGGAGGTTGAAAAGCTTGTCGGCGATCGAAATGACAATCTGAGCGCGCTTGAAGGCCGGCATTTGGGTATACACCTGAGCAGGTGACATTGAGTGTCGCGCTGCCCAAGGATGCCTGTGACCAGTATCTGTTCACTTCCACCCGTTCTGTCTAGCACGACTTCACTGCTGAGTCGTGACCGTGAGGCCGAATTGTTACGTCGGTGGTGTGCATTGGATTAAAAATTATATCATAAACAAATCGTTATATGTTTCTATGATGACCATTTAATATGCACTGTTTCCTTGACGGTGCAGATCAATTGCGACTAGACTGGCCACAACTCATCGAGACCGGCTGAGGGAAAGGCCCATTGAAGCCGGGGCAACCTCCAGGATTAACCCTCCGGAAAGGTGCCAACTCCTGCGGTGCAACTGGTTTGCATCCGAGAGATGAGTGTCGTTGTAACGTGTATTTGAAGTCAGATTCGGCACACGGAGGGCACGGCACGCATTCTTGCGGGTTTCGCAGGATTCTGATGAGGGACAGGCGATTTATTTCGCACCATTGGAAACTTGGCGGAGACCTGATCATGACCTCTTCAATCAATCCTGCAACGGCAGCAGTCCGTGCATCGCTTGAGTCCGACACCCAGCATGGCGCGGTTGTGCCACCGCTGCACCTGTCCTCAACCTATACTTTTGCGGGACTCGGCGAGAAGCGCCAGTACGACTATTCGCGTAGCGGCAATCCGACTCGGGATTCACTGGCAGCAGCACTGACCGAGCTTGAAGGTGGCGCCGGTACGGTAGTGACTTCGTCGGGTATGGCTGCACTTAACCTTGTGTTGCAGCTGTTGGGTCCGGGAGATCTCCTGGTTGCGCCGCACAATTGCTACGGCGGTACTTATCGCCTGTTCGACAGCCTCGCGAAGAAAGGCTGTTTTGAAGTGTTGTTCGTCGACCAGACGGACGCAGCAGCAATAAGGGTGGCTTGCGCCCGCCGGCCGCGCCTGCTGCTGGTAGAAACGCCGTCGAATCCGTTACTGCAGATTGTTGATATCGAAGCACTTGCGGATGCTGCAAAGGCTTGTGGTGCCCTGCTGGCGGTTGACAACACATTTCTTTCGCCGGTATTGCAACAACCGATCAGCCTCGGTGCCGATATTGTTATCCACTCAACCACAAAGTATCTGAACGGTCATAGTGATGTTGTCGGTGGGGCCGTTGTTGCTGCAACCGATGAACTGGCCGAGACGCTCGCCTGGTGGGCAAATTGTCTCGGTATTACCGGGGCACCATTTGACAGCTACCTGACGTTACGCGGTATCAGGACCCTGCACACCAGGATGAAGCAACATGAACAGAACGCGAATGTGCTGGCCCAGGTACTCAACGAGCACCAGTCGGTCGAGCGAGTCTATTATCCCGGGTTGCGTAGTCACCCGGGGCACGCCATCGCGTGTCGGCAGCAAAGTGGTTTCGGTGGCATGCTCAGTTTGGAAATTGCAGGTGGCGAGACCGCGGTCCGGGCATTTGTTAGCAGCCTCAAATATTTTTCACTCGCAGAATCACTGGGTGGAGTGGAGAGCCTCGTCTGTCATCCGGCAACCATGACGCATGCTGCAGTTAGTGAAAATGTGCTACGCGAGGCTGGAATCCGTCACAATCTGATTCGCCTGTCCGTGGGTCTCGAATGCAGTGAAGATCTCGTCGTAGATTTGCTTGCGGCACTTGAGGCAGCCGAACAAGCGGTCGCGCCGACGCTTAGGGCAGTTGCGCAATAATCGCGTCGGTCATTTCCGTGGTGGACAAGATCGCGTCGTCAGCAGTGGCTATGTCAGCAGTCCTTGCTCCATCAGCAATCACCTGACGAATCGCTTTTTCTATGCACTCGGCTTCTTCGTCCAGGCCGAGACTGTGTTGCAGCAACATTGCGACGCTTGCAATCATGCCGCAAGGGTTGGCGATTCCTTTGCCGGCGATGTCGGGAGCAGAGCCGTGAATGGGTTCAAACAAACCACGAGACGATTCACCGAGTGATGCGGATGGCAACATGCCCAGTGAACCTGCGAGCATGGATGCTTCATCCGTCAGAATGTCGCCGAACATGTTCTCGGTCACGATGACATCGAAATCAGCCGGGCGATTAATCAGGTGCATCGCGGCCGCATCGACCAGCATGTGTTCGACGTTCAGGTCGGGGAATTCTGCGTTGAGTGTGTTGACAGTAATGTCTCTCCAGAAACGCGATGTTTCCAGCACATTTGCTTTGTCGACGGAACAAAGATTTCCTTTACGGCCTTGTGCAAGACGCGCAGCGACGCGGATGATTCTTTCGACTTCGTATTTGTGATAAACGCAAAGATCACTGGCGGATTCTTCATCGCGGGTTTTTGCGCCAAAATAAATACCACCCGTTAATTCGCGAACGACCATCATATCGACACCTTGCAGCCGGTCGGCTTTGATCGGTGACGCTTCGGCAAGTTGTTCAAGAATTTGCACCGGTCGCAGATTTGCAAAGACAGCGAGTTCAGCGCGCAGTGCCAGCAAACCCTGTTCCGGTCGTATGCTGGCGTTTGGGTCTGACCATTTCGGGCCACCGACTGCGCCGAGCAGAATCGCATCGCTGTCCCGACAGCTTGCGATTGTTGCTGCCGGGAAGGGATCGTTTTTGGCATCGATGGCAGCACCGCCAATCAGCTGCTCGGAAAATTCAAATTTGTGAGCAAACCCGGCCGCTATTTTGTCGAGTACCCTGGTTCCCGCCGCAGCAACCTCGGGGCCAATGCCGTCACCCGGCAAAACGGTTATCAGGGCGTCCAGGATCTTGTCTCCTCAAATTTCTCTATAGCCGCAGAATGTTGTTGCAAGAAGCCGAGCTGGTCGACGCCCTCAAGCAGGCAGCGTCGCGCGAATTCGTCGATTGGGTAGCTGACGTTACTTCCGTCAGGCAGCGATATCGTCGACGCTGCCACGTCGATTGTGATTTCACTGCCCGGGCTATTGATGAGTAAAGTGTGAGCTGCTGCATCGATTACAATCGGTAACAATCCGTTTTTCAACGCGTTGCTGCGAAAAATATCGGCGATTTCCGTGCTGACTACGGCGCGAATTCCATAATCCAACAGGGCCCACGGTGCGTGTTCGCGCGATGAGCCGCAGCCAAAGTTTCGGCCGGCGACTAAAATTTCACAGCCATCTGCCGCATCGTCGTTCAAGACAAAATCCGCGATCTCCTCGCCATCCGCATTGAACCGCCAGTCGTAGAAAAGTTTACTACCGAGGCCGTCCCGCGTGGTCGTCGTCAGAAATCGGGCCGGGATGATCTGGTCCGTGTCGACATCAGTGGCTGTCATTACGACAGTACGGGAGGATAATTTGTTGAATGCCCGCATCGGTTTCGTCTATAAGTAAGGGCGCGGGTCAGCTACGTGACCTGCAATTGCAGATGCCGCGGCAGTCATCGGGCTTGCCAGAATGGTGCGCGCGCCGATGCCTTGGCGACCCTCAAAATTTCGGTTGCTGGTGCTGACACTAAGCTCGCCGCTCGCGACTGTATCGCCGTTCATACCTATGCACATTGAGCATCCTGATTCACGCCACTCGGCTCCGGCCTCAATGAAGATTTTGTCGAGCCCGAGTGCTTCTGCTTCGTATTTGATTTGCTGTGACCCGGGAACCACCAACATGCGCACACCAGCGGCAATCTTATTGCCACGTAACACCTGCGCGGCCTGCTTGAGATCGGAAATCCTGGAATTCGTGCAGCTGCCCAGAAATACGACGTTAACGTTCGCCGCAGACAACGGTTTGCCGGGCGTCAATTGCATGTAGTCCAGCGCTTTGCGAAAACTTGCGTCGCCATTGCTATCGGGTACTGCATCGTTAACCGGAATCACCATGCCCGGGTTAGTGCCAAATGTGACCATCGGCGAGAGTGTGTCGCCCGCCATTTGTACGGTTCGATCGAAGCGCGCATCAGCATCGCTGTGCAAAGATAACCACCTGCTCACCGCGGCGTCCCACTCTGCCGCCTGGGGTGCCCGGGAGCGTCCGTGAAGATACTCGATCGTGGTCTCGTCGGCGGCGATCATGCCAGCTCGTGCGCCGGCTTCGATCGACATATTGCACACGGTCATACGCGCTTCCATATCCATCGCAGTGATCGCAGCACCCCGATACTCGATGACATGGCCGGTGCCACCATCAAGACCAATCTGACCGATGATGGCAAGAATGACATCTTTCGCAGACACGCCCGGCTGCAATTGCCCACTGACGTCGATCGCGAGTGTTTTCGCCTTGCGTTGCAGCAGGCACTGTGTTGCGAGAACGTGTCCGACCTCGGTCGTGCCGATGCCGAAGGCAAGCGCGCCGAACGCACCGTGTGTGCTGGTATGACTGTCTCCACAAACAATGGTCTTGCCAGGCTGAGTTGCACCGAGTTCCGGGCCGATGACATGCACGATGCCGCGTTGATCACTGTCCAGGTCGAACAGTTCGATGCCGAAATCCGCGCAGTTTTTCTGCATCTGCCGAATCTGGTTGGCGGCACCTTCACCGACAATGGCAAGATCTTTAAAGCTCCTGACCGGCGTCGTCGGCGTGGAATGATCCATCGTGGCAACGGTCAGATCAGGGCGGCGTACCGACAAACCCTTTTCGCGTAACAGCGTAAATGCCTGGGGTGTGGTGACCTCGTGAATCAGGTGCAGATCAATATAGAGAATAGCGGGCGTAGCCGCTGATTCATCCCTGACCAGATGTTCGGACCAGACTTTATCAAAAAGTGTTTGTGGGGCAGCCGGGCTCAAAGTGACAGTTTCCAGGTTGGTGATTCAGCACGTTGTGATGCAGGCAGCCGCTGAATTCATGATCCGGCGGCGGCGGCAACGGGTTGCGCATCGAGTCTTTCAAGCCAGCCTTCGGTGTCTTCAGTTTCACCGGAAAACAAACCGAAAAAAGCATCCTGTAACAGTTTGGTTATCGGGCCACGTTTGCCATCGCCAATCTCGATTCTGTCAACCGAGCGAATCGGCGTAATCTCCGCCGCGGTCCCGGTAAAAAACATCTCGTCGGCGAGATACAGGCTTTCCCGCATAATGGCACCTTCTTCGACAACCAGTCCAAGGCGTTCTGCGAGCACGATAATTGAATGGCGCGTAATGCCAGTGAGGATACATGAGCTCGCCGGTGGCGTCATGATCCTGCCGTTCTTAATGACGAAGAGGTTTTCACCAGCACCCTCGCTGACTGTGCCATCAGTCGCGAGTGCAATTCCCTCGGCAAACCCGAGTCGCTTGGCTTCCGTGCTGATCAACTGGCTTGAGAGGTAATTGCCGCCTGCCTTGGCAAGGGCGGGGATGGTATTCGGCGCAACGCGTTGCCAGCTGGAGATGCAGACGTCAACACCTTGCTCCATGCTGTCAGCGCCAAGATAGGCACCCCATTCCCAGGCCGCTATTGCGACATCAACCGGATGATCAGGCTTGGGCGCCAAGCCAACCTCGCCGTAACCGCGCAGGGCGATCGGGCGAATATAAGCACCATTCATTAACTCATTTGCAATGATGACTTCTTTGCATACAGCAATGAGCTCGTCGAGTTTGTATGGGATCGGCATGCGATAAATTTTCGCGGAATCATAGAGGCGTTGCATATGATCCCTCAGGCGAAAAATTTTTGCTCCGTCCGGTGTCTTGTAAACCCGAATGCCTTCAAATACCGAAGAGCCGTAGTGCAGGGCATGTGCCATTACGTGGATTGTGGCCTGGTCCCATTGAACCATCCGGCCATTCAGCCAGATTAGTTTGCCTCCCTCAAAACTCATTACTAACTCCGAAATTTGGTTGCTATTTTCAGGTTGCGTAGCTTAACAAGCAAGCCCGGCTTTGGCATCCGTAAATGCGACTAGTGGTCCAACCAGGTAGGTTTGATGGGTTCAGAGCCACCCGGATGATCCAAGACAAGGCGCAGTCTGCAGTGGCACGATTTTCATGTTTGCCAGTCCGTATAGTACAGAACACGACTCGGCTCGGCA
>SMUY01061903.1_pt1 | contig 12521 bp, 10 predicted proteins | sample 2456441 | NCBI WGS metagenome assembly SMUY01 (sample SAMN11095931, study PRJNA526329) | marine sediment metagenome | biome: Marine sediment; feature: Surficial sediment; material: Deep marine sediment; isolation source: Hadal surficial sediment | place: Pacific Ocean | collected 2014-11 | depth...
ATCTAAACTCATATTCAAGTGATTCTTGTTCTTGCTTTAGTTTACGCTCAATAGCATCTTTAATTGTTAATGGCAAGGTAACATCACGAATTAGAATTTCATTAAGCTGAATAAATTGATCTTCAACAATTTTTTTAGTTTCTTCAAAAATTTCAACTTGAATAACATCACGCTTACTGGAGTATAATTGCTCAGGAGTATAGCGTCCCACAACACTTCTCGCAGCACTACGAAGAGCTGGTTGCAATATTCTTTGCACATAACTTTGTCCCTTTTCCTTATGAAGAAGGCCCAGGCTAGCATAAGAGGGTTGATACCAAGCTGTGGCTTCTAATTCTATTTCCAGTCCATTTGAAGAAAGTACTTGCATTTTTTCAAATATTTCCTGCTGTCTTACTTCATATATGATTACTTTATTCCAAGGTGCAATAAGATGAAAACCTTCACTTAGTGGTGGTTCATCGGTAACCACACCAACTCCAAAGGTCTTAAACAATACGCCTCCTTCTCCGGCATCAATAGTGACAGCAGATTTTGCAATTAATATAATAGCCAGAATGAGTATGACAATTACGGGGATTCCAATTTTAGGTAATTTTTCCATTTTTGTTTTTATTTAATTTGTTATTTATTAATTTATATGAGTCCGTTATACTTACGAATAAACCATTCAAAAGCTAATGTAAGCACTATAAGAACAAGAAGGTATTTCCAATCTATTAAAGGTACAATTTTTTGTTCACTTTTTTGAATTTGATGAAAACTATCATCACTTAACAATTTTTCCAAAAGTAGTTCATTTTCTGAAATAAAATATGCTTTTCCATTTGTATTAGTCGCAACACGCACTAGTTTAGTTACATTGGCATTTAAGAATTGTTGCTCTACATTAAAATCCAATATTGTAAATGATCCACTACGAGCTACTGCTTCATTTTCTACAAAAATAGTATAATTATATTCCCCTGCCATCAAACTATTTAAATAAACTTCATAAAAATTATTTTTAAGCAGCATTGGAAATTCTGTTGTTTCATTTGTTTCGGAATTGCTTACTGTAATAAACAATGAAACACGGGAATCAAAAGTAAAGCTTTTATCAAAATACTGTGCCGAAATACGTATGGAATTATTGTTGTAGTAAAAAGATTCACTGGAGACCTCTAACCTGCTACGGCGTTTATTTGAAGCCAGATATTGTATTATTTTTCCTATAAAATTATCGAATTCTTCAAAGCTTTCATTATCCAAATAGGATTGGGCTCTCCATCTCCAAAATCCCTCTCCATCTAAAATAGCATCTCGCCTGCCGTCTATTTCTGTGGTAGCCAATAAAGCACTTTCAGTAATAATTCCACCGATAGATTGCGCTAAAATCACTTCATGCGGAACTATTATTTCCAGATCTCCAAATAATGTCTTCAAGGGTCTGAAATCGTTAAATCCAATATCTTCAATTGCAAAGGTGCTATAATTCAGATTTAATATACCTGCCACATCTTCTGCCTGATCAATTACTTCTTTTCTGAAAATATCCTGAACCGAATTTAAATAATTCCAATCGGTTTGTAATCCTGAAATAATAAAAGTGTTCTTCTTTTGATTTCTTATTTCTGAAAAAACATTGGCAAAACTTCGATCGGGTTGATACAAAACAATCAACTGAAAGTCGAGTAAATTCGCTGAAGCTTCTAACGGTTTTTTAAATGTTACCCTTCGCTGTTCGTTACTGGTGATGGACTTTTTGAGCATCCCTAGATCTGGATGTATAATTTTACTTACAATTAATACATTGGTTGCCTGGTCAATGACCTCTACAGCAAATTGTTTCTTGTTATTGTTTGTATTTTTTTCATCTTTGATGGGAATTAGTTGAGCAGTATATTTTTGAAGCCCAACACTGGAAGCCGGAAGTGTAAATGATAGTGTCTTTGTATTATCGTTTTCAGTAAAAGAAACGTTCTCTCGATACACTACGGAAGCACCTTGTCTTACTTCGAAATAGGAATTGACTTCATCGGTACCGTTAAATATCAAAATAGCCTCAATTGGGAACTGATTTTTTAAAAAAGCATAACGATTCGTATTCAGTTGTTCTATTTTCAGATCCACATACTTGATTGAATCTCCTACTATAATTGGGTACAAAGAGTTATTGAAAGTGCTTGAGCTAAATTCATAATCATTACCCAGCGTCTGATTGCCATCTGTAATTAAAATGGTAGGAGCAATTTCAGATTTGTACAATTCATTTACTGAAGATAATGCCTCAGAGAGATTCGTGTTTTTTTCTAAAAAGGTAAGTGAATCATAGACCTTAAAATTACTTCCGAAGGTATAATAAGAAATATTAAACTTATCGTTTAATTCTTTATTATTTTCAATTGATTCTACAAAATCTAAAACGGTTTCGGACTGATTCAATTCATTAACAGAGGCCGAATTATCAATCAAAACCGGTAAGTTAGGTTTCTCTATTGTAAAGGTTTTACTTTTAAATTTAGGGTTTATCAGCAAGACTAAAATAGAAAACAAAGTAATAAACCGAAGGGTACCTAAAATCCAACGTAATGATCTGGAATATTTGGTTTTATATCCATACATGAATATTGCCAAAATAAGAGCTGTCGCCCCGGCAATGATCATATAAAGTATGGTTTCTGGTGTCATTTATTAAGTAAGCATTCCTCCATCAATATTCAGAACCTGTCCCGTAATGTAAGAAGACATATCGCTTGCTAGAAATACACAGGTATTTGCAATATCTTCCGGGGTTCCACCACGTTTCAAAGGAATGGCTTCACGCCATTTTTGTACCATGTCCTCATCGAGATTTCCGGTCATTTCAGTTTCAATAAATCCAGGGGCAATAGCATTGCTTCGTATGTTACGAGACCCCAACTCCAGGGCCATAGATTTGGTGAAACCTATTATCCCGGCTTTGGAAGCAGCATAATTACTCTGACCCGCATTTCCTTTCACTCCCACCACAGAGCTCATATTAATGATAGAACCCTTACGCTGTTTTAACATGGTACGTTGAACAGCTTTGGTCATATTAAAAACCGATTTCAAATTTACCTCTATCACCCTATCGAAATCTTCTTCAGACATACGCAACAGTAAATTATCTTTTGTGATACCGGCATTGTTAACAAGAATATCAATACTGCCAAATTCATTTACAACTTCAGTGGCAAGTTCCTGAGCTTGTTCAAAATTTGATGCATCACTTTGATATGCTTTTACTTTTACACCTCTTTTAGAAATTTCATCTTCAATCGCTTTTGCCGCTTCAACCGACGAGCTATAAGTAAAAGCAATATTGGCACCATGATCCGCAAAAACTTCTACGATGGCTTTACCAATACCACGGCTACCTCCGGTTATTATTGCTGTTTTTCCCTCTAATAATTTCATCTTAATTATTGTGTTTTCTGACTAAACTCAAATATAGCAAATCACTTCGTGTTCACCATAAATAAAATCTTGCTTATTAACATGGTTTTTAAAAATTTATTGCAATATTTTTTTTGCCTAAAACTTCGGCAACTTTTTTACCGATTTCGGCAGGTGAATCTACAACATAGATACCGTGCTCTCTCATAATTTTCTTTTTTGCCTGGGCGGTATCATCACTTCCACCTACAATAGCTCCGGCATGACCCATAGTGCGCCCTACGGGAGCAGTCTCGCCGGCAATAAACCCAATAATTGGTTTTTTACTACCACTTTCTTTATACCATTTTGCAGCATCGGCTTCAGACTGTCCACCAATTTCTCCTATCATAACCACACATTCGGTTTCATCATCATTTATTAATAATTCTATTGCTTCTTTAGTAGTAGTACCAATAATTGGATCTCCTCCAATACCTATAGCCGTTGTAATACCATATCCCTGTTTTACTACCTGATCGGCAGCTTCATAAGTTAATGTACCGGATTTAGAGACCAAGCCTACTTTACCTTTTTTGAAAACAAAACCAGGCATGATCCCTACTTTAGCTTCTCCCGGGGTAATAACTCCCGGACAATTAGGACCTATCAAACGGCAGTCCTTATCTTTAATATAATCTGAAGTTTTAATCATATCGGCAATAGGAATACCTTCAGTAATTGTAATTATCACTTTAATGCCTGCATCAGCGGCTTCCATTATAGCGTCGGCGGCAAAAGCCGGTGGAACAAAAATGATAGAGGTATCTGCCCCAACTTGCCTGACTGCATCTTCAACGGTATTAAAAACCGGTTTATCAAGATGTGATTGACCCCCTTTTCCCGGTGTTACACCGCCTACAATATTGGTGCCATATTCAATCATTTGTTTGGCATGAAAAGTACCTTCACTACCCGTAAATCCCTGGACTATAATTTTTGATTTTTTATTGACTAAAACACTCATTCTGAATTGAATTTTTTGATGATATTTTGGTCTGATCCTATTTTGATAAACCGGTGCAAATATACTTTTTTTGTTTCAGCTTAAAAGAGAATTTAAACTTTAACCCTATGATTCGTCTTTCAATATATTTGATTGGTAGAAGGCTTTTACAATTTCCTTTGCATCATGACTCATTTTAGCTTATCTAATTTATCTATTATATCAGGAAGTTTTTTAAGATATGCCATTTCCCTTAACTTATCTCTGGCTTCCATTGCAGGAGAACCAAAATAGGTCTTGTTTTCAATTGTGGAATGTCCTATACCTGATTGGGCGTAAATTTCGGTTCCTGTAGCTATTATTACATCACTTTTTATACCTACCTGTCCCCAAATAGTAACAAAGTCTTCGATAATAACGCAACCGGATATTCCCACTTGTGAGGCAACCAGACATCTTCTGCCAAGAATAGTATCATGACCAATATGTACTTGATTATCGAGTTTTGTACCTTCACAAATACGAGTAGAATCACTTACTCCTTTATCAATGGTGCAAAGAGCTCCAATATCAACATTATCTTCAATTACCACATTGCCTCCACTTAATAATTTATCATATTTTTCGGGTCTGTTTTTATAATAGAATGCATCTGCACCTAACACAGTTCCACAATGGATAGTAACATTATTCCCAATGACAGTATTGTCATAAATACAAACATTAGAGTGTATTGTACAGTCATCACCAATTTGCACATTGTTCCCTACAAATACATTGGGTTGTAAAATAGTGTTACTACCAATAGTAGCAGTTTCAGCAATCATGGAATTTGCAGAAATAAATGGTTTAAAGTGGTTCGTAAGTTTATTAAAGTCGTTGAATGGATCTTTCGAGATCAACAAGGCCTTGCCTTCTGGGATATCTGCTTTTTTATTCAAAAGAATAATAGTTGCTTTCGAATTTAATGCTTTGTCATAATATTTCGGGTGGTCTACAAAAACGATATCCCCTGGTTGTACTATATGGATCTCATTCATTCCCAATACGGGAAAATCGGCATTACCAATAAAATCGCAATCGATGATTTTAGCAATTTCTTCCAGGGTCTGTTGGCGGGGAAATTTCATAATTACATCAAATATAAAAAATCCCTCGAAAAGTAAGACTTATAATATTTATTCTTTGATCCGTTCTTGATAATTACCTTTATCAGTATCAATTCTAATTTTATCTCCCTCGTTAATAAAGAGTGGAACATTAACACTCGCACCTGTTTCAACAATGGCTCGTTTGGTAGCATTTGTAGCTGTATTACCTCTCACTCCGGGTTCTGTTTTAGTTACTTCCAAGATAACATGAGGTGGTAATTCTACAGATAAGGGTAAATTATCTTCTGTGTTAATTAGAATGGTAACCACTTCACTTTCCTTCATGAACTCTGGAGTATCCAGTGCTTCTTTTTGCAATTGTATTTGAGAGTAATCGTCTGTATTCATAAAATGATAGGTGTCCCCATCCTTGTATAAAAATTGAAATTTATGGGTTTCAATTCGAACAGCATCAATTTTATGTCCTGAAGAAAAAGTGTTATCTATTACTTTTCCTGTAGTAATACTTTTTAGTTTAGTACGCACAAAAGCAGGTCCTTTTCCGGGTTTCACATGTAAAAATTCGATTATTTTATAAATGTCGTGATTATATTTAATACACAATCCTTTTCTAATATCTGATGTGTTCGCCATAACCTATTAAGTTTTTTTTTAATTTGAGAAATACCCTTTCATTATTCCTCGTTTAGAATTTTTAATAAACTGAAGGATTTCATCTCTTTCGGGAGTGGCTTCCATTTCAGCTTCAATAATTCTTGAAGCTTGGGTATTATTATGATTATTTTGATATAGTATTCTATAAATATTTTGAATCTCACTTATTTTATCGGCTTTAAATCCTCTTCTTCTTAAACCAATTGAGTTGATGCCTACATACGATAATGGCTCTCTTGCCCCTTTTACATAGGGTGGTACATCTTTACGCACCAAGGATCCCCCGGTTACAAAGGAATGATCGCCTAGTGTGCAAAATTGATGTACTGCAGTCATTCCCGCTAAAATTACATATTTGCCCACTGTAACATGACCCGCTAAAGTGCTATTATTCGAAAAAATAGAATTATCTCCGACAATACAATCATGAGCAATATGACAATAGGCCATAATTAAACAGTTATTACCTATAACTGTTTTGCCTCTATCGACAGTACCTCGGTTTATGGTTACATATTCACGAAGGGTAGTATTGTCGCCAATAACGGCAATGGTTTCCTCATCTTGAAATTTTAAATCCTGTGGTATCGCTGAAATTACTGCACCTGGATAAATATTACAATTCTTACCAATGCGAGCACCTTCCATGATGGTAACATTTGATCCAATCCAGGTACCTTCTCCTATTATTACATTGCTGTGAATTGTTGCGAATGGTTCAATTACCACATTTTTAGCAATTTTTGCATCGGGATGTACATATGCAAGAGGTTGATTCATTATATATTTTTTGTTTTAACAATCTTTGCCATAAGCTCAGCTTCGGTAACGATTACATTATTTACATATGCCTTTCCAGACATAAGAACTATACCTCTACGGATAGGCACATCAAGTTTAAGATCAAAAATTATGGTATCTCCGGGGATCACTTGTTTTTTAAATTTAACATTATTTATTCTTAAAAAGAATGTCAAATAATTTTCAGGGTCCGGCACTGTGCTCAATGCTAATATCCCGCCTGTTTGGGCCATAGCTTCAACAATAAGTACACCGGGCATTACAGGAGCCCCCGGAAAATGACCTTCAAAAAAGGGTTCATTCATGCTAACATTTTTAAGTCCTATTACATGATTTTCCGAAAGCTCTAAGATTTTATCGATCATTAAAAATGGAGACCTATGAGGCAACATTTCCATTATAGCATTTATATCTTTTACGGGTTTTTTATTTATATCGAATACTGGCATCTTGTTTCTTTTTTCTGCTTTAATAATTCTTGAGAGTTTTTTTGCGAACTGTGTGTTTACCATATGTCCGGGTTTATTAGCTATGACCTTACCTCGAATATGAGTGCCTATCAATGCCAAATCACCTATTACATCTAAAAGTTTATGACGTGCTGCTTCATTGGGTTGATGGAGGGTTAAATTATCTAAAATCCCGTTTGGTTTTACTGAAATATCATCTTTTCCAAAGGCTATCCGAAGTTTTTCCATAGTTTCAGAAGACAGTTCCTTATCTACATATACAATAGCATTGTTAAGGTCACCCCCTTTTATCAGTCCTTCATCCAATAACATTTCTATCTCGTGCAAAAAAGTAAAAGTACGAGCATTTGAAATTTCATCTTTAAATTCTGAAATATGATTGATAGATGCATTTTGTGTACCCAATACATTGGTCCCAAAATCTACCATGGCCGTAACTTGGAACTCATCGGCAGGCAAGACAATAATTTCACTTCCAGATTCTTCATCCAGATATGAAATATTCTCTTTAACTACATATTCTTCCCGAAGTGCATCTTGTTCTACAATACCGGCTTTTTCTAATATTTCTACAAAAGATTTAGATGAACCATCCATTATTGGAGGTTCAGAAGCATTTAATTCTATAATACAATTATCCACTTGCATTCCCACTAATGATGCCAAAACATGCTCACAAGTGTTTATGCTTACACCTTGCTTTTCCAGATTGGTTCCCCTTTGTGTATTTACCACATAAATTACATCAGCTTCTATTATTGGAGATCCTTCCAAATCTATACGAACGAATGAGAATCCATGATTTTCAGGAGCCGGTTTAAAAGTAATAGTTACCTCTTTACCAGTATGTAACCCTACTCCGGTAAGCGAAACTTTTTTGCCAATTGTGCGTTGTTTTACAATGAAATCAATCATTTTTATTTTTTTCTATTGTATTTAACCTTTCTATAATTTTAGGAAGATTTTTAAAATGCACGTAGCTCTTATTATAATCACCATATTTAAAAGCAGGCGATCCTTGCAGCATTTCGTTGTCTTTCACATTTCTGCCTATACCACTTTGAGCTTGTATTCGTACATTATTTCCTATAGTGATATGTCCCGTAATTCCAACCTGACCACCAATCATACAATTTTTGCCGATTTTGGTTGAACCGGCAATACCCGATAGTGCAGCAATAACAGTGTTCTCACCAATTTCGACATTATGAGCAATTTGTATTTGATTATCTAATTTAACTCCTTTTCTTATAATTGTAGATCCCAGTGTTGCACGATCTATAGTCGTTCCTGCTCCTATATCTACATTATCTTCTATTAATACATTACCGGTTTGAGGTATTTTGACGAATTCTCCCTTTTCATTAGGAGTATATCCAAATCCGTCAGCACCCACTATTGCTCCACTGTGTATCACACAATCATTACCAATTATAGTGTCCGAATATATCTTAGATCCAGCAAAGACTATTACATTATTCCCTAAAATAACATTATCACCTAAATATACATTGGGATAAATTTTAACTTTATCTCCAAGAGTAACGCTTTCACCTAAATAAGAAAAAGCTCCTATATATATGTCATCTCCTAACTTTGCACTTTTAGAAATAAAAACCGGTTCTTCTATTCCTGTTTTATTCATTTTTACCTGATTATAATATTCTAAAAGTTTAGAAAAAGCTTTATATGGGTTTTTCACACGGATAAGAGTCGTTTGTAATTCATTTTCAGCAACAAAATTATTTTCTACAATAGTAATAGACGCATTTGTGGTATAAATGTATTGAGTGTACTTAGGGTTGGCTAAAAAAGTAAGAGTTCCGTTACTCCCTTCTTCAATTTTTGCAAGCTTAGAAACTTCTACATCGGGATTTCCTTCTACTTTACCATCTAAAATCTCTGCTATTTGTGTCGCTGTGAATTTCACGCCTAAAGTTTATATAAATTAATTTTATTTCTGCAAAAATAGAAAAAAAGGATCACTATTTGGTTTTTGGGAAACACATATAATATTTTACAACTTTTGTGGAAAGTGCTTTTAGGTTCAAGTGGTCACTTGCCTTAGCCACATCAATAACTTTTCCTGTATTGGTTAACAGATTAATTGTATCCTTATCCATACTGTATGCTTGATTTATAATCTTCCCCTGAAAGACAAAATACGATGCTTCATTTTGAGTAATCCCATGTTTTTTCATAAACTCTGCTCTTGTCTTAACAATTTTTTCTTCTGAAAATGGCTCCGATTTCATTTTTATTTTAAGTAAATCTCTATTAAGCAACATTTTTGAAAGGTTACTAAGCACAAAATCATCTTCATTTACCCAAGTCTTCATCCCCGAAAAAATATCGTAATCGTCCAATTGCGCAAAAGTGGAAAGAACCTTATTGCTAAAATTTTTAGTAGTTATGGATGTATTCAGAAAAAAAGATAGAGCATCACTAGCTGGAATTTTAATACCTTCTATGCTTAGCTCTTTAGCTCTTTTAAGTACTCTAAGCAATAATTGCTCTGCTACCAAACCCGTTTTATGCAGATATACTTGCCAATACATTAATCTACGTGCAATGATAAATTTTTCTACTGAATAAATCCCTTTCTCCTCTACTACCAAACTATCGTGATGAACATTGAGCATACTAATTAAACGCTGGGAATTTATAGCACCTTCTGAAACACCCGTATAAAAACCATCTCGTTTTAAATAATCCAGGCGATCCATATCTAATTGACCCGAAATAAGCTGATAAAAGAATTTTCTCTTATACTTATTTTTAAAAATATGGATAGCTAACGTTAATCTATTATCAAAGACACCATTCAATGCTTCCATAAACAGAAGCGATATATGTTCGTGGCTTACGTTTTCAACTATACTATGTTCCATCGCATGCGAAAACGGACCGTGGCCAATATCATGTAACAGGATAGCTATATATAATGCTTCAGCTTCGTCATCATCAATTTTTACACCCTTAAACCGAAGTACTTGAACAGCTTTTTGCATTAAATGCATGGCTCCTAATGCATGATGAAATCGAGTGTGATGTGCCCCGGGAAACACCAGATAAGACATCCCCATTTGTAATATTCTCCTCAGGCGTTGAAAATATCTATGCTCTACAAGTTCAAAAATGAGAATACTAGGAATAGTAATAAAACCATAGATTGGGTCGTTTATAATTTTGAGTTTGTTTTGTGAATTCAAACTTTAACTTTTAATTAATACTCAGATAATACATTTTGAAGTATTTCGGAATTATTTTTGTAATATTCCAGAAATTGATTTTTATAATTACTTCATTTTAAAACAAACAAATATACATATATGAGCGACATTAAGGTTCTTTGGGTAGACGATGAAATAGATTTATTAAAACCACATATTATTTTTCTTGAAAAAAGAAATTATAAAGTAACTACAGCACAAAGTGGTACAGAAGCTCTTGAGGAAATAAAAAAAGAAAATTTTGATATTGTATTCTTAGATGAAAATATGCCGGGCTTAACGGGCCTGGAAACACTTTCCGAAATAAAAGAACAAAAAGCATCGCTTCCGGTGGTAATGATCACTAAAAGTGAGGAGGAATCTATAATGGATGAAGCTATAGGATCAAAAATTGCTGATTACCTGATTAAACCCGTTAATCCCAATCAAATTTTATTAAGCCTAAAGAAGAACTTAGATCATTCTCGTTTAATTTCAGAAAAGACCACCTCTAATTACCAACTGGAATTTAGAAAGATAGCAATGGATCTGTCTACGGTAAACACTCATGAAGAATGGGCAGTGTTGTATAAAAAACTTGTGTATTGGGAGTTAGAATTAGAAAATATCGATGATTTAAGTATGATTGAGATATTGGAATCTCAAAAAAATGAAGCCAATAAACTGTTTTGTAAATTCATAGAAAAGAATTACCGCAATTGGTTTGATAACATTGAAGATGCCCCTACGATGTCGCACAGACTTTTCAAAAATAATGTAGTGCCACATTTAAAGGAACAGAAAACGCTAATGATCGTTATTGACAATTTACGATACGACCAATGGAAGGCCTTTGAACCATTTTTAAACTCAAGCTACAAAAAAGTAAGTGAGGAATTGTATTACAGTATACTGCCCACTGCAACGCAATATGCCCGTAATGCTATCTTTTCAGGTTTAATGCCAAGTGAAATGGAAAAAACACATCCAACACTTTGGCTAAATGATACCGAAGAAGGGGGTAAAAACCTGTATGAAAAAGAATTCCTGGAAGCACAGTTAAACCGTCTTGAACTAAAACTGAATTGGAGTTATCATAAAATTTCAAGTTTAAAACAAGGCAAACGCCTTGCTGAAAATTTTAAAAGTCACAAAAATGAAGATCTAATAGTTATGGTTTACAATTTTGTGGACATACTCTCGCATTCTAAAACTGAAATGGAAGTAATTAAAGAGTTGGCCTCTACAGATAAATCTTATAGATCCTTAACACAAAGCTGGTTTAAAAATTCACAATTGCTTCAAATTATCCAACAAGCTTCAAGATTGGGCTTTAAATTAATAATAACTACCGACCATGGAACTATAAATGTCAAAAATCCTTCCAGGGTAATTGGGGATAAAAACACAAGTTTGAATCTTAGGTATAAAACAGGGAGAAGCCTTACCTATGAAGAAAAAGATGTTTTGGTGGTAAATGACCCAAAAGACATAAAACTTCCATCAATCAATATGAGTAGTTTGTTTATTTTTGCAAAAAATGATCTGTTCTTTGCTTATCCAAATAACTACAACCATTACGTGGGTTATTATCGAAATACATACCAACATGGCGGGGTTTCACTAGAAGAAATTATTATACCCTTCGTAGTTTTGGATCCAAGATAAATTACTTGTAAGTTTATTCCTACAGCATAGCATATAATCGTATTTTTTAGTTAATAATCGACAAATAAGTATATATTTGCTCATAAGCGTATTATGGAATACACCTTTACTTTACATGAACTAGGCGATATAGCCGAAAAAGTGATAAAGGAGGTTTCAAATAAAACATTATTGTTTTATGGCGATATGGGAGTTGGCAAAACAACGCTGATAAAGGAAA
>SMUY01283689.1_pt1 | contig 12517 bp, 8 predicted proteins | sample 2456441 | NCBI WGS metagenome assembly SMUY01 (sample SAMN11095931, study PRJNA526329) | marine sediment metagenome | biome: Marine sediment; feature: Surficial sediment; material: Deep marine sediment; isolation source: Hadal surficial sediment | place: Pacific Ocean | collected 2014-11 | depth 0-1...
ACATTTACCTTTACCTTCGGAAGACAACCGTGCTACTGCAATTTTTAAAATGACACTTCAGGACCAAATAGACAAAAGCAGACTCCCCCGACATCTGGCTGTCATCATGGACGGTAATGGTCGTTGGGCTAAAAAAAAAGGTCTATTTCGGTCTTTAGGTCATGAAAAAGGTTCACAAGCGGTGCGAGAAATTGTTGAAACCTGCGCAGAATTATCCATTCCCTACTTAACACTTTATGCTTTTTCTACAGAAAACTGGAATCGGCCCAAATTTGAGGTCGATACTTTGATGAAACTCCTGGTCTCTTCATTGAAAAAAGAAATAAAAACTCTTGAAGAAAATAATATCAAGTTAAACGCCATAGGCAACCTGGATGCCTTACCTAATAGGGCTCACCGTGAATTGCTGGACGTCATAGAAAGGACAAAAACCAATTCAAAAATGACCCTTACACTTGCTCTAAGCTACGGTTCCAGAGAGGAAATCATAAAAACCATTAAAGAGATTAGCCTTAAAGTTAAAAATAACCTAATTTCGCCGTCAAATATTGATGAATCAGTTATAAATAATCATCTTTACACGCGTGATTTACCAGATGTTGATTTGTTAATTCGTACCAGTGGTGAACATCGAATTAGTAATTTTCTGCTGTGGCAAATTGCTTATGCTGAATTGTATTTTACCGACACACTTTGGCCGGACTATCGAAAAGACCATCTTTTTGAAGCTATTTTAAATTATCAAAACAGAGAACGAAGATTTGGAAAGACGAGTGAACAACTTAACCCATAAAACCTCAGCATATTTTTACCGCACCCTTTATTGTGTATTCCTCTTTACAATACTTTCGGTTTACAGTCTTTCTGCACAACAAAAGGAATTAGATTCAGGCATAAAATATACCATCAATAGTATTACGGTTACCGGAGAGCAAGGTTTCAACGAAAAAACGGTGATAGCTTTCACCGGTTTAAAAATTGGAGATCGTATTTATATCCCCGGTGAAAAATTGAGCGCCGTGACCAAAAAACTTTGGGAGCAACATCTGTTTAGTGATATCGCTTTTTATGTAACCAATATGGAGGGTGATAAAGTGGATCTCGAATTGTACATAGTAGAGCTACCCAAATTGAACGAGGTTATCATTGAAGGGGTTCGCAAAGGTAAGGTGAAGGAAATCATTAAAGATAATGAGTTAACAAAAGGAACCAAAATCACCAAAAACCTAATTACCACAACCAAAAACTACATAACCAATAAGTATAAGGAGCAAGGGTTTTACAATACAAATGTTGTCTTAACCTTGGTACCTTATACCGATTCGATCGGTAATGAATTAGGCAAAAACATTAAAATACTGATCGATAAAGGAAAACGGGTAAAGGTTAAATCGATCGATTTTAACGGGAATCAGGAACTTTCGGATAAAAAGTTGAGACGATTTATGAAAAATGTGAAGAAGAAAAATCCGGTTCGTTTCTATAAGCGTTCAAAGTATACTGAAACCAATTTTGAAGAAGACAAGGGAACTCTGATCGAGAAATACAAAGAACATGGTTATCGTGACGCCAGGGTAATTAGTGATACATTAATTGTAAACAGTGAAAAGAATATCTCCTTAATACTCGATATAGAAGAAGGTCAAAAATACTATTTTGGAGACATTCGGTTTATTGGTAACAGTGTCTACACAGACAATTTCTTGCGTCAGTACGTGGGTATCCAAAAAGGTGAAGTCTATAATGGAACCTTGCTCAAAGAACGAATTGAAGACAATAGTGACCCAGATGCCCGGGATCTTACCAACCTTTACCAAAACAACGGTTATCTGGCTGTTGATATCAATCCTGTTGAAGTAGCTATTCGTAAGGACACTATCGATTTTGAGATCCGAATTTTGGAACGGAACGAATTTTATTTTGACCACGTAACTGTAGTTGGAAATGAGAAGACAAATGACCATGTTATTTATCGGGAACTTCGTACTCGTCCAGGTCAAAAATATAGCAAACGAAATGTTGTGCGTACCATTCGTGAATTGGGACAGTTGGGATTCTTCGATGCGGAACAATTAACGCCCAACTTTAAGAATGTGGATCAAAACAATGGTTTGGTAGACCTTGAGTATTCCGTAAAAGAAAAAGGATCCAGCCAAATTGAATTACAAGGTGGTTACGGGGGAGGTGGATTTGTAGGAACGCTCGGTCTATCGTTCAATAATTTTTCGCTGCGCAATATTTTTAATGCAGAGGCATATAAACCACTTCCGATGGGGGATGGACAAAAATTGTCGCTGAGAGCACAAGCCAGTAGTTTCTACCAAACTTATAGCGTATCGCTTACAGAGCCTTGGTTGGGAGGTAAAAAACCTATTCAGTTAAGTACTTCCTTCTCCCATACTATTCAATATTTATATAATTTCAATACCAGAGAACGAGATGAAGATAGCAAATTTTTGATCACAGGGGGATCTGTCGGTTTAGCTAAAAGACTCAAGTGGCCTGATGATTATTTTCAATTGTCTCAGGCCGTTAGTTTTCAGCATTACAATTTAAAAAATTACAACACGGGTCTATTTACCTTTGGGGATGGATACTCAAACAACCTGGCCTACACAATCGGTTTGAGCCGTAACAGTACCTCTGCCAACCCCATTTATCCGAGGTTCGGTTCTCAATTCAGTGTGTCGGTTAAATTAACGCCGCCTTATTCGGCCTTTGGCAGTACCGATTTTAGTGCTTTGGCCACAGAGCGGGAGGAGCTGGTCGATTTCTTGCAAACCAATCCAACAGACGTAGACGCGAATGAACGAATTTCGGAGATCGACCAGGAGCGTTTCAAATGGTTGGAATACTATAAGATCAAATTTGGTGGAACCTGGTACACAACGATCAAAGGGGATTTGGTTCTTAGTTCTAAAGCTGAATTCGGGTTTTTAGCTGCCTATAACCAAGATAGAGGCGTCCCTCCATTTGAACGATTCTTTCTGGGAGGAGACGGTTTAGGCTCGTTCAGTTTGGACGGAAGAGAGGTGATACAATTGAGGGGATATCCAAATCAATCATTATCATCTGTCGATGGAAATACCATTTATAATAAATTTACGTTAGAGTTAAGGTATCCCGTTACCCTCAAGCAATTAGCATCTATTTACGTACTTGCTTTTATGGAAGGAGGAGGAGCTTATGATGGGTTTAAAGAGTATAATCCTTTTACTCTAAGTAGGTCTGCCGGAGTAGGAATTCGTATATTTATGCCCGCATTTGGACTTTTGGGTATTGATTTTGGATATGGATTCGATCCTGTTTTAAATGGTATAGAACCAAATGGATGGGAAACTCATTTTATCATCGGACAACAATTTTAATTTTGGCACGATATTTTCAAGGCAATAACCAACAATTATGAAAACAATTAAATTCATTTTTCTCTCTTTCGCATTAGTGTTCTTCACACTAAGTGTTCAAGCGCAAAGAGGAGCTCGAATGGGCTATGTAGATATGGAATACATCCTGGAAAGTGTACCCGAGTATCAAGAAGCTTCGACTCAATTGGCAGGGAAAGTACAAAGATGGAAAAAAGATCTGGATAAAATGAATGATGAAATTGAGCAAATGAAACTCAATTTGAGTAATGAACGTGTATTATTGACCAAAGAATTGATAGAAGAACGTGAAGAGGAAATAAAAATTCTTGAAGATGAAATGCTCAAGTACCAACATGATAGATTTGGTCCCAATGGAGATCTGGATATTCAGAGAAGACAATTGGTACAGCCTATACAAGATCAGGTCTTCAATATTGTTCAGGAAATTGCAGAAGCAAAAAAATACGATTTCATATTCGACAAATCTGCTGATGTAGTGATGCTTTTCGCCTCTAAAAGAAATGATATTAGTGAGCAGGTTTTACGATCTATCAACAGAGCTGCAAGAAGAGAAGAAGCTAAGAGCAGAAAAGACAAAAAAGAAATTGAAAAACGAGAAGAGCTTTCTTTGGAAGAAGAGAATGAAGTCACCGAAAGAGAAATTGCCGCTGAAGAACGAAAGAACGAAAGAGAGAGATTACTCGAAGAACGCAAACGAGTGAGAGACTCAGTTCGGGCTGCCAATAAAATAGAATTCGAAGAAAAAAGAAGATTACTCATAGAAGAAAGACAAAGAAGAAAAGATTCGCTTTCGAAGATCAGAAATGGTGAAGACCCACCGGTAGAAGGTGATGGCGAAGGTAATGGAGGTGATGGTAATGGAGGAGGATTAAAATAGTATATAAACCCAATAATCTATACACTTAAATTAAATACAATTACAATGAAAAATTTTAAATTACTTTTAGTAGCTGCGGCGCTCTTTATGGGAGCTACGAGTTTTGTAAATGCTCAGTCGAAAGTTGCCCATATCGACACCAAAGTCCTTGTTGAGGCGATGCCGGAAATGAAAGCAGCTCAAAGTCAATTGGAAAAACTGCAGAAAACGTATGACGCAGAGATCAGGTCAATGATGAAAGAGTGGGAAGCCAAAGTAAAACAATACGATAGTGAGGCGGATAACAAAACAGAAGAAGAAAACCTCAAGCGTGTTCAAGAAGTTACAGAAATGCAAAAGAATATTGGTGATTATAGAAACCAGGCGCTTCAAGATCTTCAGAAAAAAGAAGTAGATCTATTACAACCCATCTTGGAAAAAGCGCGTACAGCTATTCAAAAAGTGGCAAGAGCCCAAGGAATTCATTATGTATTGGATTCAGCAACGGGTAACGGAGTTATCCTGGCAGATGGAACCGATCTCCTTCCAGAAGTAAAAATAGAATTGGGAATTTAATTATTTTCCATAGAAATACCGATAGACCTCATGGGCTTCAAATCCTGCGAGGTCTTTTTTTATATCTTTAAACTATAAATGAATACTTTGGATCCCATAGGCATTTTCGACTCCGGAGTGGGAGGTACTTCCATTTGGAAAGAAATACACCAGCTCCTGCCTTTCGAAAACACCATATATCTTGCAGACAGCAAGCACGCTCCCTATGGAAATAAGTCTCGGGATGAGATCATTTCACTGAGTAGAAAGAACACCGAATTTTTACTCCGGAAAGAATGTAAAATGATAGTAGTGGCCTGTAACACAGCGACAACCAATGCTATTTCGGTCCTTCGCGAGAACTATGACGTTCCGTTTATTGGTATTGAACCCGCCATTAAACCGGCCGCATTACAAACTCATTCCAATAGCATAGGTATCCTCGCCACAAAAGGAACGCTGAGTAGCCATTTATTTCATCTAACTTCGCAGGCCTTCACAGATGACATTTCAATTACGGAAGTAATAGGTAAAGGATTGGTGCCACTTATTGAAGCGGGAATCCTGGATGGTCCGGAGATAATTCAGCTTCTAAAGAAATATATCCAGCCTATGCTCGATGCAAGAGTAGATCATATAGTTTTAGGGTGTAGTCATTATCCCTATCTTATTCCTCAATTGGAAAAATTAATTCCACCCAACATAACAATTATCGATTCCGGTGCGGCTGTGGCACAACAAACCAAAATCTTACTGGAAAAACACAATTTGCTGAATACCGATGATCGTGTCCCGTTGCTACAGTTTTTTACCAATTCAGAAATAGATACGTTGCAATTATTGTTGCGTGATTATACGGATCGAATTGTAATAGAGGAAAGAGAGTTCTAGGATTTTTTACCATGGGCAGTAGCTATAAGTGATGGGTAAAAAGTGAAAGTAAAATTAAATGCTTTGACCGAAGTTAAATCTCCATGATGCCTAATCAAAATACGATAACAACTCTTTTTTCCTTGCGGGACTTACCATGATCTCCTTCCCGTTCTGTAACACAACACTTCCCCCTTTTCCTTTCCGGTATTCTGTAATAGCATTGATATTCACTAAATAGGATTTATGTACACGGGCAAATCCACTTTCGGCAAGTAGCGTTTCAAAATACTTCAGGGTTTTGCTTACTAACTTCTTTTTATCCTGAAGGAATATTCGGGTGTAGTTGTCGTCGGCCTGGCAATACAATATATCCTCTATTTGTAAGACTTCAAACCCGTTTTGCAAAGGGATGGTGATCTTTCCGGTTACGGCGGTCTGTTTGGGCTTTAAGACCGTATTTTGTAAGCTGTTTTCTTTTTCTTTGATCTCATGCACATAATCGACGGCTTCAATAAGCTTATCGATAGAAATAGGCTTCAGCAAATAAAAAGATGCATGGGCGTTCAACGCATCGATGGCGTAATGATCATAGGCGGTGACAAAGACAGTTTCAAAGGTACGGTCACCTACTTTATCCAGGAGATCGAAAGCATTTCCGTAGGGCATTTCCACATCGAGAAACACCAGATCCAATTCATGATTTCGAATGAGTACCAAGGCATCATCCACATTGGCAGCCTCACCCAATACTTCAACTTTTGGGCAATACTTAGCGATATAATTCATTAAGATATCCCTACTGGTTTCCTCGTCTTCAACTACTATTGCCTTTAAATTCATTTAGTCTTTTTTTAGTATTAACCGTACGCGTGTCCCTTCTTCGTTTTCGAATACATCTTCTACTGTCACATTCACCTTATCCCGATACATTTCATTGAGAATAGAAATACGTTTACGGATATTCCCCATCCCTTTGGATTTTTGTTTCTTTTGATGGTCTGTTTTAAGTTCCTTGGATTTCTTCCTTCCAATACCATCGTCTGTGATAGTAATTGCAATGGTCTCCGGGTCTGTTTGTTTTAGATCGATCTCCAATTTTCCTTTCTCCTCTTTATAACGAAGTCCGTGCCATACCGCATTCTCTACATAAGGTTGCAATAACATGGGCGGAATCACAAAATCTTCTACATTGATCCTTTCATCGACGGTAATGGTATAATCAAATTTATCTTTAAACCGGAAATGTTCCAACTTCACATAAAGCTGAAGCAATTCAATTTCTTTGAAAAGTGGAATAAAATCTTCTTCGCTGTTTTCCAATACCGAACGCATCAATTGTGAGAACTCACTCAAATATTTATTCGCGGCGCGCTCGTCATTATTGGCGATAAAACTATTGACCGAATTGAGCGCATTAAATATAAAATGTGGATTCATTTGAGATCGCAGTGACTTCAACGCCAACTGATTGTTGGCATACTTTTGCCTATTCACATTCCTCCTTTGATTATAAGCCGTAAACAACAAGAGCAGTGCAATGACAATTAACGTACCGATAATCCACTTTTGTACCCGGTTGTTCTTTTGAATGAGTTCTTGATTTTCAAAAGCCAATTTATATCTGCTTTCATTGATAGCACGTTCGCTTTCAAGACTCGAAATACGATTTTGTTTGAGTGCAATTTCTTTGTTAAATCGTTTTGCCTGAGATAGTTCCTGTTCTTTTTTAATATACAATTCATCAACTACTTCAACATAGCGCTGATATCCTTCGGAAGCTTTATCATAATCTCCAATATCTCTGTAAATTTCAGAAAGTTTCCGCATAGCATCCTTTTGAACCACAAGGTCTTCTCTCGCATCCGCTTCTCTAATACTTCGCTCCAAATAAGGGATGGCTTTTTCATATTGATCCTGTGCCACATAGGCATTGGCTATCTTATAGTTTTGACGTTGCGGGCTCAGAAAACCACTATTGACGTCATCATTTAATTTATCTTCATCGTCAAAAGATTCTATCTCGTTGAGTGCTTCTTGACGCAGTTCTATCTCTTTAGCAAAATCCCTCTTCTGATTATAAAAATCGGCCACCTTATTCTTCTCTTCAACAGCTCTTCTTTTGTTTTCATTTTTCGAGAGTATCAGTGAATTTCCGAAGTACTCTTCGGCCTCATCGATAGCACCACCTTGAGCATAGGCTTCGCCGATCTTCGAATTTAAATCGGTGATCTTCGGAGTGATCTTATGTTTGTTCGCGATATCAAGTCCTTTTTGGAAATTAAACACACTTTTTACGGGGTCGTTGGTGGCCATATAATTATCTCCCAGGCCTTCATATACTTCGACGCGTTGATAGAAAGAAAGATCCACCTTCAATAGCTTTTTGTATTCTGAAATACTTTCCTGGTAGTTATTGTTTTGCATAAAGGCTTTCGCGAGTTTTATCCGGGTATCGGCAACAGGAATAGCTCTTATACTTTCCTTGTAATTTGAGATGGCCAGATCCGGCAATTGCCAATACAAATTGATGTCACCCAAGGTTTCGAAAGCAATCGCATTTTGCCATTGGCTTATCTTCCTAACGGTAACAGACTCGAATGCTTTAGTAACGAAATCAATACTTCTTTTGGCATCTTTTCTCAAAGCGTATTTAGCCGAATCTATATTGACCTTAAAATAGTCTATCGTGTCATTTCTGGAACGGCTTGTGACCGGCATTACAGTTTCAATAGCCTTTTCTACTTTCACAGAGATGCGCTGTTGATCCTTGATGATGTGATAGATCGTTTTAAAATCATCACTTCGTATGACGAGTTCATCGCCTATTTGAGCTGAGATCTGAAATTCTCCCGCTCTGTTTGTAGTAGCATATCCCTTCCCGGTAACCTCAATATTTACTCTGGGAATTGGGTTATTATTTTCTGCATCCAACACCTGTCCTTTCAGCACAAAGTCATCGGCTTCCGCCCTGTTGATCTGTGATAGAACCATTGCTGAGGAGCCTAATAAAAGGATAAACGCTATTAGAGTTAACGGTTTCATTTTCTTTTTAAAACGTAAACATACGCACTTTACATCGTTTCAAAAAATGGCTTTTTTGTTATTCTGAAGGAAACATGACCGAAAACCAACACTTTCCTAAAACCAGGAACCCGTTCCCTCACTCAAAGGTACCGTTCCCTCAAAGCAGGTTTTTTGTGAAAAAAGATCGGTATATGTTTACAACAAAATTAAATGAATTTCTTATGAAAAGCCTACACACAATCGTATTACTTTTTTCTTTTATGTCGTTGTCTGCATGCATTACAGACATCAAAAAAGAGACCGCTTTTAACGCTGAAGTCGAAAACATCGAACCGGTTATCAAACACTATATCAAGGTAGCCCTTTTACTCGACACCTCCAATAGTATGGATGGATTGATAGATCAAGCCAAAGCTCAACTTTGGGAGATCGTTAATGAATTATCATATGCTAAATGTAAAAATGGAAGACCCAATTTGGAAATTGCCTTATACGAATATGGTAACGATAACCTAAATTCCAGAGAAGGGTATCTACGAAAGATCTTAGCCTTTACAGACGATCTGGACGATGTATCCAAAGAATTGTTTTCCTTAACCACCAATGGAGGCAGTGAGTACTGCGGAATGGTAATTCAGGCTTCATTGAATCAATTGGATTGGGGAAATAACGCAGATGACCTAAAGATGATATTCATCGCCGGTAACGAACCATTCACACAAGGTAACGTAGATTACAGAGATGCGAGCAACATTGCCAAAGAAAAGGATGTAGTAGTCAATACTATCTTTTGTGGGGATTATAGTCACGGAGTCTCATCGAAATGGAAAGATGGTGCAATGCTCACCTCCGGTGATTATATGGCCATAAACCAAAATCAAAAAACGGTACACATAGCATCGCCCTATGATGATATGATACTAAATCTTAACATTCAGCTTAATGCTACTTACGTTCCTTATGGGAAAAGAGGTAAAATGAAAATGGAGATGCAGGCCGCACAGGATAGCAACGCAGCCGGTTTCAGCAAGGAAAATGCAGTGAGTCGTACTGTGTCCAAAAGCTCTCACTTTTATAAGAACAGTAGCTGGGATTTGGTCGATGCCGAGGCAGAAGAGGATTTTAGTTATGAAAAACTGAAAAACGAAGACCTTCCGGAAAATCTAAAAGGAAAGTCCACAATAGAAATTAAAGCCTATATTGAAAAACAAAAAGATGCAAGAAATAGAATTCAGGAGGAAATTTCAGAATTAAACAAACAACGCAGAAAGTTCATCGCGAATCAAAAGAAGGACCACTCCAACGGATTGGAGAACGCAATGATCAATGCCCTTAAAAAGCAAGCGAAAAAGAAAGATTATACATGGAACTAAAAAAAGCCCCTTAACCGGGGCTTTTTTCTTATACTATATCGAACATTATCTTCCGCCTCTTGTGTTTGGGCGTAACATTCCGTTGTACCTCATATCCTGAGACCAACTAGTGATCTTTCCTTCCAGGAAATTATACCCAAGGGTAATTTGATGGAATCCTCCACTTTCGAATCGCACACTACCCGATTGATAGGTATAGGTATATGCGAACATGAACTTATTATAATTGACTCCCAAAACAGGCGTGATATATCGTAACTTTTGATTTTTGATTTCAGTTCCATCCAGGAACTCAGATCCGTCAAAACTGTTTCGGTATGAAAGTCCTGTCCAAATTCTTCCAAATTCCAGCTCACGATAGGCCTTAAAGTTAATATCTATAGATTGTTCCCCGGTTCTTTCCTTCCACTGAAACAGGAAGGAAGGTTCGTAGGCCCATTTTCCATAGGCAGTGGTCACAAAATAAGCCGATGAAATCAAATAGGTTCTTTGGTTATTGGGTTCCAGGTCCTCCGTAAAAAGATTTCTATTTTGGAAAATTATATTTTTAGCGGTTACGTGTCCTGAAAAATTCAGGAAATTGTAAGAGACTCCGGCATCTACATTAAAATAAGAACTACTTTGAATGATCCCGGCTACAATAGGGTCAAAATCATTGGGATCAAAATTTGTTTCATCCAATTTAGATTGTATCAATCCGGCGCTTAATCCAAAAGAAATTTGGTTTAAATCGGCTTTACTACGTGAAAACATTATATGGTGGGCATAGGTTAAATACCCTCCTGTTTGGGAGTGGTATCCATTTTTATCATTAAAAACAATAACTCCAATTCCTGATCGATCTCCAATTCTAGCGTTAAAACTCAATGTTTGTAAATTGGGCGCATCATCTTGATCAAACCACTGTTGGCGGGCGCTTATTCTTAATTTGTTATAATTAGCTGCACCAGCCATAGACGGGTGGAGCAGATACAAATTATCCGCGAAATATTCAGAATATGTAGGGATTCCATCCTGCGCTTGTGCAAGAAAGAAAGAGCAAATAAATAATAAGCTTAAGTAGGTTTTGTTAATCTTCATGGTAATTGCTTAACGTTTTAGTGTAAAGTGTCCTTTAAACTCTTTAGTGGATTCATTTTCTTTGTACTCCACTCTAAACCAGTAATCACTCGAGGGAAGTGGGTTACCATTATAGGTCCCATCCCATCCTGGCCCTAACGGACTTAGTTGCTTCAACAGCTTTCCAAACTTGTCAAATATATAAATTTTTGCCGTAGGGTCACTATTGGCAATACCGATGATATTCCAGGTGTCGTGGAATCCATCATGATTAGGTGTCACTATGCGTGGATAATCAATTATCCCCAGCTCTATGGTCACACTACCACATCCATTGGCATCCTTGATGGTCACTATATGATTGCCGGGCTCTACCCCAGTGAAAATACCATTATCCTGGAAGGGTCCGTCATCCAACTGGAAGATATACACTCCCTGGCCACTGGCCGAGGCCTCTATGGTGTGGGTGGTATCAAAAGCATTGCTGACCACCTGTGCATCGTAGATCTGTGGCGCAGATGACACTACTACCGTGGTCATTGCCGTGGTCTGACATCCCGTCTGAAGTTCCGTGACCACTACCTCATATAAACCCCCTACCAAGGCCGTGATCGATGGCCCTATCTCATTGGGAAGGATCACCCCGTCCAAAGACCATAGAAAACTGTACTGGCTCCCGTCCAAACCGGTGTCGATCACCGGAGGAGAAACTTCCCCTTCCTCCTGGGGAATTGGATTGCCATTGCTATCCACACACAATCGGTACTGCTCCTCCAATACCACTATGGGTAGGATCTCTACCTCCAAGATCACCTCTACAATAGCATAACAGGAATCCTCATCCGCAGGGTCTATCTCATTGGTCACACGTGCATAGATCAACTGTGGATTGATGATGTTGATATATATATTTGGCAATGGGTCGATCCCCGCCTCTGCCGTCTCAAAAGTCTCATGGAATGTGATGATGAACTGTAAAGGATCCTGCCCATTTAATATCTCCAGGGCCAGGGCATCTGCCTGAGAATCCAATGGGGTGGGATTGCCCGGATCACTCCTTAGGGTAAACTGACCAATACCGTCATTCTCCTGGTAGTTATCACAAATGGTATAAGGAAGTGCAGGCTCGGTGGCCGTGGTACCTTCTTTTACCACCAATATAAAACTCAACTCATTGATCCCCTCCACATAGTATATATAACAACCCGTATCGAGGTTCAATATCCCCACATAGATCGTACGGGGGTTGGTGTCATAACCGTAAGGGGTGTCAGAGGCAATGGCACCTATCATGGCCATGGCATCCGAGGCACTCTCATAGTACTGTACATCGAATATCCCAGGATCCTGTCCGTTTAATATCTCAGGATCCTTATCGTCCAAAATGA
>SMUY01437376.1_pt1 | contig 12502 bp, 8 predicted proteins | sample 2456441 | NCBI WGS metagenome assembly SMUY01 (sample SAMN11095931, study PRJNA526329) | marine sediment metagenome | biome: Marine sediment; feature: Surficial sediment; material: Deep marine sediment; isolation source: Hadal surficial sediment | place: Pacific Ocean | collected 2014-11 | depth 0-1...
GACTTCAAAACCTTCCGTATTGGCCTTTTTGGATTGGATAAGCTGCACAACATCGATCGAACGGTCGAGAAGCTGGAAGAAGCTTTGCATAAGCTGGAATAGCGGGTTGTTCTCCAGCGGTAGCTCTCTGGCTAATCAGCGATAATTGATCAGAGTTTCCCTAGGCCCCACCATCACACCGCCAAGTGCGCCCAATGTTCGGTTGATTCGCGGATCGTCCGCCTGATCGAAACCTTCGTCCATACAACCATAGCCGTCCCAGTGAAACGACACGAGTCGGCTAGAGGCTTCGCCTGGCTGACGCGTCCGATAAGTCAGCGCCGGATGAGGATGTGGGGATCTCTCTTGCACTGCGACGTGAACACGATGTTGTACTTGAAGTAGTCCTTGGTCGTATTTCCTCCCGTCTTCACCCTGCAGCGCTTCGACTTACTTAGAGTAGCCGCTATGCACCGACCCATGAGGTTCACAAACGGATGCCCGTTCGGGAACTCGAGCTTGAACTCGTTCTGCGAATCCCAAATGATGAATCGGTCTGGACCATCGGTTGGCTCCTGGCAGACAAGCCCTTCCGGATCGAGGTCGAGGTAGCCATCGCAGGTCTTATTCCGGGTCTGAGCCGTGATCGAGTCGCAGGTGGGGTCGATGTCCACGTAGACATCTTTGTCCGGTCGATCCAAGGTACTGACGCGGGGTTGCGCGGCACACGCCGTCAGTATGATCAGCCCGGTGACAAACGTCAGTTTCAACAGATCATCCATGTCTCCTCCCAATGTCTCACCATTATTGTGTCGTTGGGAACGGTACGCCATCGAAGTTCGCATCGCGAGCGATCAACTCCGTTGGATAACCCAGGCCAACGAGCCTATCGAGCTGCGCTTGGGCATTCTCGACATCCCCAAGCCGGGCATAACTGACAGCGACATCGTAGACGACGTCCAGATCATCCACGCCCACAGACTGCCGCACGAAGGCTAATGCGCGTTCCTTCTCCCCCAACGCTGCATGATAGGCACCCAACGAAGAGAGAGTCCACCGGTCTTTCGGGTCGATGATCAGCTGATTGGTCGCCAGCTCGATGGCTCGTCGGTAGCTGACCTCGAAGCCTTCGATACCTCCGGCGTACAGCGCGTCCCCCACGTGACCCCAGACCATGTGGTCTTCCGGTGAAAATTCCCGCGCCTCAACGTACATGTTGGCGGCTGCCTCGTAATCACGTAGGTAAAAATATGCGGAGCCGAGGTTCATCAACGTGAAGGCAGAAGGCTGAGCCTCCACCGCCTGCCGCCAGTACAAGATCGCCCTATCGAAGTTGTTGGTGAGGAAGCTGACCGCGCCGAGGTTGTTCAATACACGGCTCTCCATTGGCGCTAGCGCCAGCGCCGAGAGGAACGCATCGTTTGCCTGCTCAAAGCTACCGGCCCCGAAGAGGATCGAACCAAGAGCGTGGTAGTTCTCCCAGTAATTAGGCTCGTGCGCAATAGCGTCGCGTAGCCAACCTTCAGCCTTTTCCTGTGCACCGGTTCGCGTCAGTGTCTCGCCGAGGCCGCGCATGGCATCGGCGGAGTGCGGCGCCAACTCCAGGGCACGGCGATAACTGTCGACGGATCGCGACATCGACCCGGTTTCGCGATAAAGCATGCCGAGCGCCACGTGCACCGTACTGTCCTGGTCGTCCAACGTGAGGGCGCGGTGACAGTGTTGTTCGGCGTTGCTCACATAGGCGTTTGTGCGGGTTTCCACGTAGAGCCACAGGTAGGTCCGGCACAAACCGGCATGCGCCGCAGCGAATCGGGGGGCCTGATGGAGAACATCCAGGTACGTGCGTTCCGCCTCGGCCAGTATATCGAGTGAAATGCTTTGCCTTAGCAGACGGTTAGCAGCCAGGTAGGCACGAAAAGCTCCAGGCGGCACGTCTACCGCAAAGCGCGACACGACGTCGGCGGCGCGGCCGAGCCGCACCAGCAGGTCCCGAGACAGGGCATCGGCCAATTCGGCTAGATCGTCGGTGATCGGGAAGGTGCGGGAGAAGATTGCGACGCTATTGCGGTCGATGAGTTCGAGTGTCAGCACGTTGCCAAGCAGCTTAGCTCTGATCAGGTAGTCCGCGTCACCGACACCGTCTTCCGCCACCCGGGCTGCGAGACCGGGACTAGCTTTGAGACGCCGCTCCAATTCGTACTCGAGACCGAGGTCACGCCCCGATGCATCCGTGAACGGTTGCACAGTGATGGTGACCATCTCGCCTTCTGTCGGCGTAAACTGACGATTGATCCACCGCATATTGAATGCGGCAATCAGCACAGCGACGAGCAATGCTACCAGACCAAGGCGCATCCAATTGGTCTTCGGAGGCTCGTGATAGTCGTGTTTTGGGGCGGGCTCGTGGTCGATGCATTGAGCTACGCCCGACAGGAACCGGTCGACCTCAGCTTGGTTTCGGTGCCTTGGCCAGCCGACGAGGTCAGCGGCATCCGTGCGCCGGAATGCCACCGGGACGCGCACCTCGTCGAACATCACAGGCACGAGGATTCCACGGTCGAGTCCATCGCCCGCTTCGGCTTGGACCCACTCGGAATCAACGGAGTGGGGGGTCCAGACGGCGACCACGCAACAAGCTGCCTGGATCTCGTCATCAATCAGCCGTTCGAACTTCTCGCCGGGGACGATATCGCGGTCCCACCAGACCGACCAACCACGATCTTCCAGCAGCGCAACCAACGATTTCACCCGGTCGCGATCCGGTCTTGCGTAGCTGACAAACACATCAGCCATTGCGCGAAGCATCCTGGTAGCGGACTGACCATCCTAGTGGAGTTACCGCAGGTTGCAAGCCAGCAGAGCCGATGGACGGAACCGCTGTGTGAGGCCGTTGCGGGTGCGTGTTATGCGGTGCTGTGCATTTTCGTTGACGTTATGTGTGAGGATAGTCAGGATTAAAGCGCTTTTCGAGCATGTCGCCAGGTGGGTTGGCGATTGCGCAATCCAGATTTTGATGATCCGGGCAGTTGCCAACGTTGTGAGCTAATCCCTGGTAACCTGGCGCAATAGAAGGGAGAGAGCGATGCTGCCTCAACAAGAGACCATTCGGGTGATCAAAGATTTGCTGAGCCACCTGGATAAAGGCACAACCGTCGATGCTGGCGTTCAGCTGAAAAACCCGGTGTCGGCCTATACCTCCCCGGAAATTGCCGCACGGGAATGGCAGACGTTCTTTCTGAACTACCCGCACGTTCTCGGACTGTCCAGTGATCTGCCCGAAGCCGACTGTTTCATCACCAGTACAGACCTTGGCAAACCCATACTGGCAACTCGAGATAGTGCCGGTCAGTTCCGCGCTTTTCTCAATGTGTGCCGCCACCGCGGCACCGTGGTGGAAGACGCTGAACGAGGCCAGAAGCGCCAGTTCAACTGCCCGTTCCATGCGTGGGGGTACAACACCCAGGGTGAGCTGATTAGCGTGCCAAAGGAAGACCACTTCGGCAAGGTTGATCGTAGCTGCCATGGCTTGATCGCGTTACCCGCGGAGGAACGCTGGGGTCTATTGTGGGTGCACCCTGATCCAGACGGCATATTGGATCTGGAAACCAAGCTCGGCGGGTTGGCAAATGAGCTCGATAGCTGGGATCTCGAACGATACAGCTATCACGGTGGCACGGTGTTTGAGCATCCGATGAACTGGAAACTTGCCATCGATACGTTTGGTGAGACCTATCACTTCAACACCCTGCACCGCAATTCACTTGCGCAAGATTTCTACGGCAATGTGCAAACCTATGATTGTTATGAGCGCAATCACCGGATGATGTTGTGCTTGAAGAACATTGACACTTTGCGTACCCAGAAACCGCAAGACTGGAATGTGCTGCTGGGTGCTTTGCCCGTCTACTATCTCTTCCCGAACGTACAACTCATTATTGGTCTCAACGGACCGACATTGATACGGGTGTTTCCCCATCAGGATAATCCGCATCTCAGCCGCTCACGCATAAGCTTTTATCTGGGCGAGGACGCGGCGAAGATTCAGTCGAGTCGCATGGTAGATCCGACAGACATCGCCCAGCGCATGGTCGAATTTGCAGAAGTGATCCGGGATGAAGACTATGTGGTTGCAGCTTCTGCTCACATCGGCGCGATGTCCGATGCTCAAGACTACGTCACATTCGGTCGGAATGAACCGGCGTTACACCACTACCACAATACCTATCGCGAGGCATTGGGCATGCCGCCGTTGGAATCCGTTGAGGTTTAACCGGTATTGAGACGGATCGATTAGTCGAATTGCGTTCTATCCGACTCGAACACCAGATTCCGGAATCTGCTTGGTGGGATTGCTGACGACACATTCGAGTTGACAATCCCGTTAGAATTGACAGAGTTGGATTACATTTCTCGGAGGGGATGAATGAAATTCTTGAGCACTACGCTGCTATTCGCGCTGTTATGGGGTTGTGGGTCCGACAGTGAGCAGGTTGCTGATCCAGCCTCACAAGCGGGGATCTCCGAGGAGGTAGCCGCAGACGTACGAGGCGTGACCGACACCGAAATCGTACTCGGCAATCACACAGATCTTTCCGGCCCGATTGCAATCTGGGGCGTGGGTGCAACCAACGGCGCCCGACTTCGTTTCGATCGAGCGAACGATGAGGGAGGAATTCACGGACGTAAAATTCGCTTCATTGTCGAGGACACTCAATATCAGGTGCCGCAGTCCATTCGAGCGGTAAACAAGCTGATCAACAGAGATGAGATTTTTGCGATGGTGTTGGGGCTGGGTACGCCAATGAACAACGCCCTGATGACTCAGCAGTTCGAATCGAATGTGCCGAATCTGTTTCCTATCTCGGGGGCTCGATCCATGGTGGAGCCTCTGCATCCGATGAAGTTTACCCAACGCGGGATCTACTACGACGAGATGCGCGCCGCCGTAAAATATTTCGTCGAGGAGAAAGGCAAAAAGGCGGTTTGTGCCATCTATCACGATACCGACTACGGCCAGGAGATCCTGGAAGGGGTCGAAGATCAACTCGAGTCGATGGGACTGACGATGGCCGGGGTTTCTGCTCACAAGCCGACGGAAAGCGAGTTCACCGCTGCGATATTGAGATTGCGGAAGGCAGATTGTGATCTCGTACTTATGGGCACCGTACATCGGGATACCATTCTGATATTGGAGACAGCACGCAAGATGGGTTGGGAAGGTATCGCCTGGGTTGGTAACAATGCTGCATACGGGCAGGTTATCGCCGACCAGGAGAGCGGTGAGGGTTATTACGCATTCGTGCACATCGCCAAACTTTACGCAGATGATGAGATGACGCCGGAAGTGAGAGCCTGGTGGGACGAGTACATTGCCCGCTACGATGTCGAACCGGATCTTCCCGCAATGGAAGGTTATCGCGCCGCCGATCTGACTGTTACCGCGCTGGAAGCTGCCGGTAGAGAGCTAACGGTGGAGAGTCTGCTTGCCGCCGTTGAAGACATAAACGACTACCACGATATCTTCGGTTATCGCGTTTCTTTTTCTGCCATCAAACATAGCGGAGCGACGGAGTCGGTGCTTTCCCAGGTACAGGACGGTCGCTGGGTCAAACTGGAGCAATCCATCAGTTACTGAGTTGATTGCGCGCCTGAATCAGGAGGGAGTTGGGGATCATGACGCTGGATAAGTCCACGTGGACGCTCGTGGATCTGGCCCGCCGCCAGGCGGACTCCTATGGCGAGCGCGAGTTCATAAGGTTCGAGCAAGGCACTCGGTTGACCTTTGCCGGCCTCGACACCGACAGCAATAGCCTCGCTAGGAATCTTGCGGGATTAGGTGTCGTTCCCGGCGACCGGGTCCTTGTGTTGCTCAAAAACCGAGCGGAATTCATTCTCGTGATGCTCGCAACCATGAAGTTAGGTGCCATTTTTGTACCGGTGAATACCGAGCTCAAGGGCGCCTTCCTGCAACATCAGTTGATTAATGCAGAGCCACGCGTCGTTTTTGTCGACGCGAGCTTGAGTAGTGCCTTTACTGGGCTTGAAGGCGGTATCGAAAACCTCTCGGCCACCGTTTACGTCGCCGGGGACGTCGACGACTCGCTGCCGACGGTTTTCGCGGGCGTAGGGGCTATGACTTTCGAAGCCTTTGCGGCGCTGGCTCCTTCGATGGAGGACGTACTCGTCGTGCCCGGCCCCCAGGACATCGCCTGCATTATCTATACCTCAGGCACGACCGGACCTGCGAAGGGGGTATTGATGCCCCATGCGCACTGTTACCTGTTCGGCCGGCGCATGGTTGAAAGGCTATCGATGACAACCGAGGATTGTCAGTATGTCTGTATGCCCTTGTTTCACACCATGGGACTGTTACTGCAGGTCGTAAGCTCCTGGATCTCTGGTGGACGGGTTTATTGCATCGAGCGGTTCAGTCCAAACCGCTGGCTCGATGATGTACGCACATGCGAGGCAACGGTAACAAATGCACTTGGCGTCATGCCTGAGTTCATTTTTCGTACGGCCCCAACGGAACATGACCGCGACCACAATCTGAAGAAGGTTCTTGCCGTGCCTATTGCTACCGAGTGGGGGAGTGCGTTCGAAGAGCGTTTCGGCATCAAGTTCTTTCAGGGATATGGGATGACCGAAATTAACTTGATCTCATATACCGCAGACGACGACCCGCTAGCACCTGGCCTTGCAGGAAAGGTCGCTGACGATTATTTCGAAGTTCGGATCGTCGATGCCGAAACCGATCTGCCGGTGTCTCCTGGAGAGATCGGCGAGATCGTCGTCCGCCCCAAAGAGCCATTCTGTTTCAGCCAGGGGTATTACCGCATGCCGGAGAAGACCGTCGAGACCTGGCGGAATCTCTGGTTTCATACAGGGGACGCCGGACGCTTTGACGACCAGGGCCGTCTCTACTTTGTCGACCGGATTCGCGACCGGATCCGCCGCCGAGGTGAGAACATTTCCTCGTTCGAGATCGAACAAGTGTTAAATGAACATCCCGAGGTCATTGAGAGTGCGGTTATCGGTATCCGTGTGCACGACGCCGGTGGTGAGGATGAGGTCAAAGCCGTCATCGTGACGGAAGGTGGTGTCGACATCGACAACGTCGCACTGTTGAACTATTGCGCGGAACGTATGCCGCGTTTTGCCGTGCCGCGTTTTGTTGAAGCCACGCAGGAATTGGCGAAAACGGCGACTGGTAAGATTCAGAAGGAACCGCTGCGCAAGGCGGGTATTTCAGAACGTACCTGGGACCGTGAGTCGGTCGGCTACAAACTGGCTCGGCGATAATCTGACCACACTACTAGCGATTAAGTAACTCGCGACCTTATTCCCCTCGTAGGCGTTGAAGGTAACCTATTTTTCCGTTAATAACATGTTGTGATGGAATGCCGAGTTCAGTCGTGGCGCAAAATTGTTAGCGAACCAATTTCCCGTCCTTGATCACCACCCGCACATCTTCGAGAATTTTGATCTCTTGCAACGGGTCGCCGGACACGGCAATAAGGTCGGCAATTTTTCCTGGTTCAATGGTCCCGAGTTCGTCTGATCGTTCCAACAACTGTGCAGTCACCACGGTCGCTGCATGAATCGCATCCATTGCGCTCATACCGGCATCGACCATAAGCGCAAATTCTTCTGCATTTTTTCCATGTTTGGTCACACCAGTATCGGTACCGAAGGCGATTTTTACCCCGGCATCGTAAGCGAGCTTTACACTTGCCTTCGACGCACCCGATGCTTTGCGCACCTTGTCCCTGATGGCGGAGGTGAAAAACGGGTTGCCCTCCATCGTTTTCTGTACGAGGTGCCCCGGCAACATCGTTGGAACAAAATAGGCGCCCGTTCGTTTGAAGAGTCGAACCGACTCTTTGTCTAAGAAAGTTCCGTGGTCGATGCTATCAACACCGGCCCGCAGGGCCGCGTTGATGCCGGTGGTTCCATGGGCATGGGCTGCAACCTTGCGACCAAGGTTGTGGGCGGTCGCCACGATTTCCTCGAGTTCATCCATCGTCATCTGCAGCTCCAGCCCCGTTGCCGAATCAGAAAGCACCCCGCCTGTTGCCGTGATCTTGATCCAGTCGGCACCGTGTTTTACCGCATAACGAGTAGCTCTCCGGCAGTCGTAGGGACCGTCGCAGATCGTAGCCGGGGTCCACAGTGCCATTAGTTCTGGAGTCACACCGTCTACATCGCCATGTCCGCCTGTTGCGGCAATGGGAGATCCTGCCGCGAATATTCTCGGACCGGGTACGTAGCCGCGTTTGATCGCTTCGCGTAGCGCGTAGATGGCTTCGGGGTCCCCGCCGAGATCGCGAACAGTCGTGAACCCTGCCAACAATGTGCGCCGGGCAAATTGAGCACCGCGCATTGCTGCCAGCGAAGACGTGGTAGTTAAGGCATCGTTGCGCGTGTTTGGACCGAGTTCGTTCAACAGGTGTACGTGCATGTCCATCAAACCGGGAAGCACGAACATATCGGAAAGATCGATAAACTCTGCGTTGGGCGAAATGCTCGAAGGGTCGATAAACCCGTCGAGCACTTGGGTGATTAAGTTGTCACCCAAGACCACGGTCTGTTCCAATTCTGGCGCTTCACCCGGGACGGCGAGCAGCATGCCGGCGTGAACAACCGTTATTGTTTTTGCTTCAGCCCATAGGTTGAAGGACAGTAGACATACGACTATGCATGAACCGATTCGAATCATGTTTTCCCCTTGCAGATTTTCTCAGCTTCACCGCGCTCTGCCGCTTGCATCTTGAAAAAAAACCATCTTAACTGACTTTTTTAATCCAGTGTCCATGGGGTGCCTTGAAAGCGGTTTTATCTATGGCAGCGTTGGCCGAAGGTGAGATGGTAGCGTGCCAGGTGGACGGCGTGGACGTTCTGATCTGCCAGGTTAGAGGCAGCTATTATGCTGTGTCCAACCGGTGCAGTCATGCTGGCCAGACTTTATCCGGGGGCAAACTCAATGATTGCGCAATAAGCTGCCCGCTGCATGGGGCACAGTTCGATGTGCGCACTGGCAAGTGTCTGGCAGCACCTGCAACACAACCGATCAAATCTTTTCCGGTAACTTTGCAAGGTGGAAAGATATTTGTAGCTATTGGCGACGAGTACTGACGGGCCAATTTTTATGATGGTTAACAGCGCCGGTTACAGGTACGAATTAGCGCGCTGGTAGGCGGGAAGGGATTCCAGGCTCGCCAGGTACATCCAGGCACGTTCAAACGCATTTTACGTCGACGAGCATAAAGCTGACGAACGGTTTGTCGCGAAGGTGCAAGCCCCGCTTACTTTATAGTCCGCCCTGGTCTTCAGGTATACTTGCCCGCTTTTCCATTTTCCAAGAGGACGCTCATGAGCGGGAGCGACAGAGTTACGCGTGGTGGATTACAGATCGCCAGTGAATTGGATGCCCTGTTAGCCGAGCAGATAGCTCCGGGAACCGGCATCGACGTTGGCGAATTCTGGAACGGATTCGAATCGATCGTGACGGATCTTGGTCCCACCAATCGCGCATTGTTAGCCAAGCGGGATCAGTTGCAGGCACAGATCGACTCCTGGCATCTCGCGCGCAAGGGTCAGCCGCTCGACGCGGCAGAGTATCGTACGTTTCTCACTGAGATCGGGTATCTGCTCCCAGAACCCGGAACGTTCTCCATCAGTACTGAGAACGTTGACGAAGAGATTGCCGTTATTGCTGGACCCCAGTTGGTGGTGCCTGTGATGAACGCTCGTTTTGCTCTTAACGCTGGCAACGCCCGCTGGGGAAGCTTGTACGATGCCTTATACGGCACGGACATCATTGCGGAGGAACCCGGTCGCGAGAAAGGCACCGGATACAATCCAGCCCGGGGTGAACTGGTGGTGGCGCGAGCTGCTGCGTTTCTCGATGCGGCTGTACCACTGGAAGGTGCAAGCCATACAGAAGTCATCGGTTATGGTATCGGCGATGGCGGCGATGAAGTCCAACTCCGGGCTGTTTTGGACAATGGTGGTAACACCGGACTTGCCGACCCCGATCAATTTGTCGGTTACGTGGGTGACGGAGAGCCGAGTGTCGTGCTTCTCGTCAACAACGCTCTACATGTCGAAATTCAGATCGACCGCGAACACGATGTTGGCGGAGTGCACCCTGCCGGGGTCAAAGATGTCGTGCTGGAAGCTGCCATCACCACAATTCAAGACTGTGAGGATTCGGTGGCCGCTGTGGACGCTGCCGATAAGTGTATCGTTTATGGCAATTGGCTCGGCTTGATGAAGGGTGATCTGGAAACTCCCGTGAACAAAGGCGGGCGCACCATCCTCCGGCGGCTGAACCCTGATCGCACCTATACCGGCAAGAATGGTCAACCGCTCACGCTCCACGGGCGCAGCTTGATGCTCATGCGCAACGTCGGCCACCTGATGACCACCGATGCGGTGCTCGATGCCGCTGGAAACGAGGTGCCCGAGGGTTTCCTCGACGCGGCGGTCACCGCATTTGCGGCAGTACACGATCTAAAGAGTAACGGGCCAGTTTCCAATTCACGAACCGGCAGCATCTACATTGTGAAACCGAAGATGCACGGGCCGGAGGAGGTAACATTGACGTGCGATCTGTTCGGTCGTGTTGAACAGGTGCTTGGTTTGCCGACCAATACGATGAAGGTGGGCATCATGGACGAAGAGCGTCGCACCACGGTCAACTTACGAGCCTGCATCAACGTCGCCAGGGAACGGATCGTATTCATCAATACCGGGTTTCTAGATCGTACCGGTGACGAGATCCACACGAGCATGCAAGCTGGTGCGTTTTTACCCAAAGAGCGGATCAAGGAAGAACCCTGGATCAAAGCTTATGAAGACGCGAACGTCGATAGTGGTCTTGCGGCCGGGTTTAGTGGTGTTGCCCAGATCGGTAAAGGGATGTGGCCAAAACCCGACGAGATGAAGGAGATGCTGGCCGTCAAGATTGGTCACCCTCAATCCGGTGCAAACACGGCCTGGGTGCCGTCACCCACCGCCGCGACCCTGCATGCGATGCACTACCACCAGGTGCTTGTGGCAGATCGGCAGGTGGAGCTGAGTTCGCGTACCCCGGCAAGTCTTGATGAGATCCTGCGCATTCCGCTGTTAAAAGGAGAGAACCTGTCGGCAGACGAGGTGCAGACCGAGTTGGACAACAACACACAGGGTATCCTGGGATACGTGGTGCGCTGGATCGATCAAGGGGTTGGCTGCTCGAAGGTACCGGACATCAACAACGTTGGGCTTATGGAAGACCGCGCGACCTTGCGCATCGCGAGTCAGCATATCGCCAACTGGCTTCACCATGGCATCTGCTCGACCGAGCAGGTGTTGGAAACGTTGCAACGTATGGCCGCCGTCGTTGATGGTCAGAATGCTGAAGATGACAGCTACCGCAACATGGCGCCGAATTTTGCTGACAATATTGCCTTTCAGGCGGCATGTGATCTCATCCTCAAGGGGCTCGATCAGCCGAATGGTTATACCGAACCCCTGTTACATGCCCGGCGCCGGGAGGCGAAAGCGAAATACGGTTAGGTTTAGGAAATATTTATCGCCGTGGAACTCTGAGGATTACATAACCACCAGAGCGTTCGTCCATCTCCAGTTCGAGCTGACCGCGCGTTTGTGCTTCTTCAAGTAAATCACTGAAAGAACTGAAGCCATAAAACGATTCGTTAAACCCCGGTCGTCGGCGTTTCAACGTTTGTTTGATCATGGATCCCCAGAGTTTGGCACGGTCGCCGCGCTCGGCGTACAGCGCTTCAGTTGTTTCCAGGACAAGATCGATTGCTTCCTGAGTGGGATCGTCGTCAGTTTTGGATTCTTCGGTTTTTTCGACACCCTTCTTCGCTGCAGTCGCCTTGGAACGTGTTTTGCGTCGCTGGCGCTTTTTTGTAGACTCCCGTTCGGCAACCAGATCGTCGTAGAAAATAAATTCGTCGCAGTTGTTCATCAGCAGATCGGAAGTCGAGTTTTTTACACCGATACCGATGACGGTCTTCGCGTTTTCCCGCAGCTTGCTCACCAGGGGAGAAAAATCGGAATCACCGGAGATGATCACGAAAGTGTCGATATGTTCTTTCGTGTAACACAGGTCGAGTGCGTCGACGACCATGCGAATGTCCGCCGAGTTTTTGCCGGATTGACGTACGTGGGGAATCTCGATGAGTTCAAAGGCAGATTCGTGCATCAACGCTTTAAATTCCTTGTAACGCTCCCAGTCGCAATAGGCCTTCTTGACGACGATGCTTCCCTTGAGGAGCAGTCGCTCGACAATCGGTCGAATGTCGAACTTGGCGTACTTCGCATCTCTTACTCCGAGGGCAACGTTCTCAAAATCGCAGAATAAAGCCAGGTTGTCATCGCCGCTCACAAGAACTCCTTTTATTAGTCAAATTCGTTACCCTCAAAGACCCTAAGCGTAAATCCACGCGCGTACTCTATAGTCAGCGTATGCTGGTTCGTGCGCAAGCAGTTGCCGGTCGAGCACGAC
>SMUY01350922.1_pt1 | contig 12494 bp, 10 predicted proteins | sample 2456441 | NCBI WGS metagenome assembly SMUY01 (sample SAMN11095931, study PRJNA526329) | marine sediment metagenome | biome: Marine sediment; feature: Surficial sediment; material: Deep marine sediment; isolation source: Hadal surficial sediment | place: Pacific Ocean | collected 2014-11 | depth...
ACGCCTTCTTCAGGCGCCTCCGGGGTTGTCAAAACCTTACAGGTGGACAGCCCGTCTTCGGCCTCGATTGCGATGTCGGTAAAAGTGCCGCCGATATCCGCGGCGAGACGGGCCTGCGCCATACGCCAAATCTACTCCCTATGAAACGGATTTCCGATCAAAGCCTATAATCGAATTTTTGTTCATTTGATCTGGTCGTAGGATATAGAATGTCAAGCCGTTCGTCGCCACCCTATCGAGTAAAATTCTTCTGAAAATTCTATTGCGCCGGTTTCTTGTGCAATGGTCGCCGGGCTGGTAGCTTCCCGCTTCGACGGCGTCGACCGGCAGGAACCGCGCCAAATAAATTCGCAGATTCAGTAAACGGCTAGTTCATGACAAAGGCTCCGCAAAATTTCCAGGCCAATTCGCTGGACCGCATTCGACCGGTCTCGTCAGGGACAGTTCATCCCCACCTTCCGGAATACGTGGGTGACCCAGCACAATGACAGACGCCGCTACGGAACCGGCATGGCCGGACGAGATTTACGGCGTCCTCAAGGAGGCCGACGTCGAACAGATATGTTACGTGCCGGATGCAGGCCATAAGGTCCTGATCGAGCGCTGCGTTGCAGACAACGAGATAACCACGGTGCTGCTAACCACCGAGGAAGAGGGTGTTGCGGTGCTTTCAGGGGCCTGGCTGGGCGGCCAGCGTGGCGCGTTGTTGATGCAATCCTCGGGCGTCGGTAATTGCATCAACATGCTGGGCATGGTCCAGGAATGCCGCTTTCCGCTGCTGATGCTGGTCACCATGCGCGGTGAATGGGGCGAGTTCAATCCGTGGCAGACAACTATGGGTCAGGGCGCCCAGGCGGCGTTGGAGGCCGTTGGCGTCATCGTTCATCGCGTGGATGACGCGGCGTTGGCCGCCGAGACGGTTCAGGCCGCCACCCGTTTCGCCTTTTCATCTTATCGCGCGGTCGCGGTTCTCATCGGCCAACGCGTCATTGGCTTCAAGGAGTTTGCCAATTAGTTATGGCGGAACACAAACTCACATTGAACCGGCGCGAGGCGGTGGCGCGGATACTCACCGACCGCGGCGATGCATTGTTGATCACCGGACTCGGTTCGCCGACCTGGGATGTTGCCGCCGCCGGCGATCATCCGAACAATTTCTATCTGTGGGGTGCCATGGGCGGCGCAGCGGTTATGGGGCTCGGCCTCGCCCTCGCCCAGCCCCGCCGCCGTGTCCTCGTGATCACGGGCGACGGCGAAATGGTGCTCGGGCTGGGCGCGTTGGCGACCATCGCCGTTGCCGCACCCGGCAACCTTGCAGTCTGCGTCATCGACAACGAACGTTATGGCGAAACCGGCATGCAGGAAGGGCACACCGCCGCCGGCGTCGACCTTGTTGGGATGGCAGCGATGGCCGGCTGGCCGACCACCGCCTGTGCATGGACCGAAGAAGAACTCGAAGCGCTGGTGCCAGCAATACACAGCGAACCGGGTCCGGTCTTCGCCACCGTCAAGGTGAACGCCGATCCGGTGCCTTTGGTGTTGCCGCCGCGCGACGGAACGGCTTTGCGCAGCCGTTTCCGTCAGGCCCTGCTGGGTGAGAAGGCATTCGAGTAAGCCGATCCGAACGCTCCCGCCGGCATTGTCAGACTAACTGCTCATGAGTGGTCCTAACCACTTCCGATCAGCCAGCTCACGCCCAGTTAGTCTGACAATGCCGACCCTGCGCATCCGCGCCGTGAACCTGAAAAACGCGCTTTGCCAAATCGAGACCAATCGTCGTAACCTCTGTCATGGATGCCTCCTCAAGTTAGGGTTCTGAATACACCTCTAACTATGGCGCATTCGTCGCCGTCACAGGGGGCGTCCATACATGACAATGCCGGGCCCGGACGTGAACAAGACCATCAATTCCTTTATCGGCGCGCCGATCGAGCGTTTGGAAGACCCGCGCTTCCTGCGCGGCCGCGGCACCTTCGTCGGCGACCTCGTTGCCGACGGCATGCTCCACGCGGTGATCCTGCGCAGTGCCGTGGCCCATGGCCGCATCGTCTCCATCGACGCCGGACATGCCTTGGCCCTGGCGGGCGTCCGGGCGGTGCTGACAGCGGGCGACCTTGGCGACACCGTACCCAGGATCCCGATGCGCCTAGAGGCGCAAGCCTCCCTCAAGGCCTACCAACAGCCGGTCATAGCCGATGGCAAGGTCCGCTACGTCGGCGAGCCGGTCGCGATGATCATCGCCGAGGGCGCCGGCATCGCCGAGGACGCGCTGGAGTTGGTCGACGTGGTCATCGAGCCGCTGGCGGCAATTGTCGATTGCGACCAGGCGCTCGGTACCGAGGCGCTGCTGTTCGAAGAGAGCGGCTCCAACCGCCCCGACATGTTGTCGGCCATCAAAGGCGACGCCGAGGCCGCCTTCAAGAATGCCCATTATACCCGACGCGAGAGCCTTCGCGTTCAGCGCCACTCCGCCATGCCGATGGAATCTCGGGGGCTGCTGGCCGCGTGGGACGCGGCGGCCGACACCATGACCGTCTTTGGGGCGGCCAAGGTTCCGTTCCATAACAAAAGGATTCTGGCCGCTCTCATGGACCTGCCCGAGGACTCCGTGACATTGATCGAAAACGATGTCGGCGGCGGCTTCGGCGTGCGCGGCGAGTTCTATCCCGAGGATTTCCTGATCCCCTTCGCGGCACGCCGGCTGGGCCGCCCCGTAAAATGGCTCGAAGACCGGCGCGAACACATGTCGGCGACCAATCACGCGCGGGAGGCGGAGTGTGAACTGGAAATCGCCTGCGACCGCGACGGCCATATTCTCGCCCTCAGGGGCCAGGCCCGGGTCAATATCGGCGCCTATATCCGCACGACCGGGGCCGTGGCCCCGCGCAACCTCGCCCAGGTGCTGTCGGGCCCCTACAGGATCGAGCATATCCATATGGATGTCGTCATCGTCGTCACCAACAAGGCACCCAGCGGCACCTATCGCGGACCCGGCCGGTTCGAGGCCGACTTCTTCCGGGAACGGCTGATCGATCTTGCCGCCAAGGACCTTGGGATCGACCGTGTCGAGTTCCGGCGCCGTAACCTTGTGCGTGAGAAGGACATGCCCTGGCCCTTGGCCACCGTCATGCCCTTGAACATAAGCGGCGAATGCGACAGCGGCGATTACGCGATCACTCTCGACCGCTGCCTGAAGGAGTTCGATTGGCCCGAGAAGGCTAAGCTCGCGGGCAAATTCCTGGACGGGCGATTTCACGGCATCGCCGTCGGTTGCTACATCGAGGGTGGGGCCTTGGGCGAGGAACACGCGCGCCTAGTGGTCGAGGAGGACGGTACGGTGTCGGTATTCGTCGGTTCGTCCTCGGTGGGCCAAGGGGTGGAGACAGTGTTCGCCCAAATTACCTGCGACGCGCTGGAATTGCCGCTGGACCGGATTCGTGGTGTCAGTCACGGATCGACCAATCTATTGGCCGGCGGCGGCGGTTCGTTCAGTTCACGGTCCACCGTACTGGCGGGCTCGGCCCTGGTGGAAGCCGCCGAAAAACTAAAGGCCGAAATCCGCGAGGCCGCCGCCGGCAAGCTCGGCTGCCCGGCCGAGGATATCGGCATCACCGATGGAAAGGCCCTGGGACCGGGCGGTGAGACGGTGACTTTTGAATCTCTGGCTAGTGAGGTACCGGCCGTCGAAGCCATTTTTAACAACCCCAAACGTACTTACAGCTACGGCGCCCACGCCGTCCATGTCGCGGTCGACCCCGGCACCGGCGGGATCAAAGTGCTCGATTACGTCGCGGTGGAGGATGTCGGGCGCATCATCAACCCGGCGACCTTGGCCGGTCAGTGCACCGGCGCCATCGTCCAGGGCCTGGGCGGCGCGCTGCTGGAACACTTGGTCTACGACGGGGATGGCCAACTGCTCACCGGCACCTATGCCGATTACTTGCTGCCCACGGCGTCTGATTTTCCTTCTATCCGGGTGTTCTCCCTGGAAGACAAGCCGGCCCCCGGCAATCCGCTGGGCGCTAAGGGCGCGGGCGAGGGCGGAATTATTTCCACCGGCGGGGTTATCGCCAACGCGGTCGCCGATGCGCTGTCATCGATGGGTGTCGAGCCCCGTGCGCTGCCGCTTTCCCCGCCCAGGGTCTGGGAAATGATCAGGGCAGCGAAGGGCTAGGCCGGCCCTCAGGGTTTCTCAAGGTGCGCGTCACGCGATTGGTAGAGTTCTTCATCGGCATAGCCCATGGTATCGGGCTTGCCCCGGCCTAGCATGACTTGGAAGTACACCGGTTTGAGGCTCCGGTTCTCATAACCGTGAATGACCCCCGCCGGGCACGAGACACATTCCCAGGGACCTAGGCTGGTCCACAGCCGGGCGCCGCCCGCGTCCTCCATGAACACGTCGAGAAGACCCTGCAGCACGAAGAAGCATTCCTCAATCTCATGGGTATGGGCGGCGTTGCCTTGGCCCGGGTTGACCAACATGATGGACAGGGTGAAGTTGTTGGCCGGGATCACCGTCGGATCATCGTGTTTACCCGAACCGCCGGCGCCGATAAAGCGGTGTTGGGCACGCTTGAAACCCTCGATCTTCGCGTCCTCGAAGGCCTCCCAGTCGGGAACCTTGTCTTTGAAGCGTCCGACCGAGCGCTCCATGATGTCGGCGAGCGGAAGGCCGACGAGTTCCTGCGGCAACGGATGGCGGGCGACGGTCATGGCGGTCATTCCCTTGGCTTCGTCAACAAAACAGGATCAATCATTCAATTTAACACGGATTCGATCCCAGCCGGCCCGGCAACACCCAGGTTATCGATGGGATTGAGCCTCGGTGATCAAGGCCCATATTCGCGGCGGCGACAGCGGCAGCTCAAAAGGCTCGGCGCCGAAATCGGCCAATGCCGCGGCGACCGCGTTGGCGATCACGCCACCGACCGGGATGATTTCCCCCTCGCCGCCGCCCTTTGCCCCCAGCGGATTGTTGGGTGACGGCTTGAGCTCGACCACGGTCGAACGGATATTCGGGAAGCACTCGGCCGACGGCACCATGTAATCGGCGAGGGTGCCGGTGAGCAGCTGGCCATCGCCATCGTAGACCAGGTGTTCCAGCAGCGACCCGCCAAGACCTTGCACGATGGCGCCCACCGCCTGGCCGTGCAAGGTCGCCGGATTGATGATGCGGCCCACATCCTTGATCGAAACCACCTCGATCACCTCCACATGCCCGGTTTTCGCATCGACCGCGACATGGGCCGCGAGGCTTCCATAGGCGTAGGTGTACTTGTCGCTGCTAAAGGTGGCCTCGGCTTCGATGGGCTCCTCGCTAAGTTCCGACAGCGCCAAAGATTCGTCGGAAGGCCCCTTCGCGGTATCGGCATCGAGGGTCACCTCGGCCGGCTCGCAGCCGAGCGCGCGGGCGGCAACCTTGCGGATGTTATCCCTCAGCTGGTCCGCGGCCAACACGATCGCCGAGCCGCCCATGACGGTGGAGCGCGAATGATAGGATCCACCTCCATCGGCGACATGGCCGGTGGAGCCGTGGCGCACGCGAATGCGGTCGAACGGCGCCCCCAGCGCATCGCCGGCGATCTGCGCCATGATCGTCTCGATGCCCTGTCCCACCGACGCGGAGCCGACATAGACCGAAATCGAGCCGTCGGTCTCCAGCGTTATGCGCGCGTTTTCAGACGGCCCCGCCCCGCCGCCTTCGATGAAGCAACCGATGGCGATCCCGTGGTAGCGCCCGTCGACCAATTGTCCGTCGAGCTTGACTTTCTCGGCCCAGCCGAAATCCTCCAGGCAGCGGTCCAACAGTTCGCGGTAGTCGCCGCTGTCGAGTTCCGTGGCGCTCTCATAAGGCGTGATGGTGGCGAGGGGATAGGGCATCTGGGTCTCGCGGACCAGATTTCGCCTGCGGATCTCGACCCGGTCGATGCCGAGGTCCTTGGCCATCAGATCGATGAGCCGTTCGCGGACGAAATCGCCTTCGAAGCGCCCGGGGCCGCGGTAGGTGCCGGCCGGGGTCTTGTTGGTGGTCAACTGGATGGTTGATAAAGCGATATTTTCGATATCATAGGGACCGGACATGAACTGGGCCACGTTGCGCGGGGCAACCGAGCCATTGGTCCGGATGTAAGCCCCATTGTCGGTCCAGGACCGGCCCCTGAGCCCGAGGATGCGTCCGTCGGCCGTGGCGGCGATTTCGACCTCGCACTCGGTCTCGCGCGCGTGGTTGGCGGTCATCAGGTGTTCGCGCCGGTCCTCGATCCATTTCACCGGCCGGTTCAAGAGTCGGGCCGCGAAGGGAATAAGAAAGTCCTCGGGGTAGAACTCGCCGCGGGAACCAAAGCCGCCGCCCACATCCACTTCAATCATCTCGATCTGTTGTTCGGTGAGGCCCATGGAAGCGGCCAGGATCCTGCGGTTGGCGAAGACGACCTTTGCCGCGCCCCACAGCGTCAATTTCCGCGCCGTCGCGTCCCATTGGGCGACCAAGCCGCGCGGTTCCATGAACAATGCGGCATGACGCTGGATGCGGAAGGTCTCCCGGCGGACGTAATCGGCATTGGCGAATGCGCGCTCGGCATCGCCGCGCATGGCGGTCCAGCGGATGGCGACGTTCGATCCATGGTCCTCGAACAGAACGGTTTCGCCCGCCTCCGCGTGCGCGCGGTCGACGATGGCGGGCAGGGGCTCTATCTCAACGCCGATCCGTTCCAGCGCATCCTCGGCGATCTGGGGGGAGTCGGCGACGATGACGGCCAAGGGCTCTCCCACGAACCGAACCTTGCCATGGGCCAGCATGGGTTGGCGGAACGGCTCAAGCGCGGCCAGGGGCTGAAGGCGAAGAGGGATCACCGGCACCTTGGGCCCGAGGTCATGGGCCGTGATGACCGCCCGCACCCCGGGTATCGCCAGGGCATCGCCGGTCTCGATCGCCCGAATGTGGCCATGGGCGATGGAGCTTCGCGCGATGACCGCGTGGGCCTGGCCCTCGAGGTTGACATCGGCGACAAAGCGCGCGGCCCCGCGCAGAAACCTAGGGTCCTCCACGCGCTCCATGGGCGCGCCGATGAGCAAGTTTCCCGGCTTCACGGTGGCGCGTCTTCCCCCGCGTAGTGGGCCCGCGCTTCCAGCACCGCTTTGATAATGGGGATGTAGCCGGTGCAGCGGCAAATATTGCCCGACAGCACCTCACGCACCCGCTCGGCGTCGGCATCGGGCTCTTCGGTGAGCAGCGCATGGGCGGTGGTAATCATGCCCGGTGTGCAAAAGCCGCACTGCAACGCGTGATGTTTGCGGAACGAGGCTTGCAGCGGGCTCAGCGCGTCATCGTTACTGAGCCCCTCCACGGTGACGATGTGCTCGCCATGGGCCTGGACCGCCAGCATCAGGCAGGCGCGCACCGCCGCGCCATCGACGATCACCGTGCAGGCCCCGCAGACGCCATGTTCACATCCGAGATGGGTTCCCGTGAGCCGAAGGGTGTCGCGCAGGCAGTCGGCGAGGCTTACCCGCGGCTCCACATCGAGCTCAACCTTGGTCCCGTTTACCTCGAATCTGATCCACATCTGCAATTCCTAACTGGTTTGGGGGCTAGCCCGCCGCGCGGGTCAGGGCGCGGGCCACCAATGTTTGGACCAGGGCGCGCCGATAGGCGACCGGGGCATGGAAATCCTCCATGGGATCGACTTCGAGGGACGCCGCCTCGGCGGCGGCGGCGATAGAATCGGCATCCACGGCGCTGCCGTTGATTGCCCTCTCGGCCTCGGCCAGCCGCATTGGCCGGTCCGCGGCGCCGATCACCCCGATATGGGCATCGACCGCCCTTCCTTCAGAATCGAGGTCGTAGTACAACGCCGTCCCGGCCAAGGCGAAATCGCCGCGCCGGCGGGCGAACTCCAGGAACGCCCAGCGCCGGTCCTTGGGCCAGGCGGGCAGGCGCAACCCGGTGATGATCTCGCCGGGCTCGAGGCAGGTGGTCAGCGCGCCAAGGAAGAAATCGGCGGCCGCCACCCGGCGCTCCCCCGCCCCGCCCATGACGATGATTTCGCCATCGCAGGTCACCGCGATCCCCGGCATCTCGGCCGCCGGATCGGCATAGGCCAGGCTGCCGCCGACCGTGCCCCGGTTGCGGATCTGGTAGTGGGCGACATGGCCGATGGCTTCCACCAACAAGGGATGGGCGGCGGCAAGCCGGGCGTTACGGTCGATTTCGCACCAACGGACAAAGGCGCCGAGCCGCACCCCCTCGGCATCGATGCCGATGGCCCCCAGGCCCGGCACATCCTTGAGGTCGACCAGGAGCCCGGGCGCGGCGAGGCGAAATGCCAGAAGCGGCATCAGGCTTTGGCCGCCCGCCAGGAGCACGGCGTCGCCGCCGTGAACCTTTAGGAGTCCCAAGGCCGCGTCAAGGCTTGTGGGGCGGGCATATTCGAAGGCGGGAAATTTCATGGTCTCGTAACCGGGCGGTGAACTGGTGACATCCGATAGGGTAGACTATTGCCCCATAAACCGAGCAACAATAAATCTTCCTCGTCACCGGGAATGGTAGAATAACGGAGACCATGAAATGGCCAATTTGCGTCTTTCCCTCGCCTGCGGGCCCTACGACCGGACCCAGGCGCTGATCGATGAAACCACCCGCCCGGAAGGCATCGACCTCAACTATGTCCCGCTGCAACCCGCCGAGATCTTCTGGCGCCAGCTTCAATACAACGAGTTCGATGCCTGCGAGATGTCGCTGTCCAATTACGTCATGCTGCTGAGCCGCCCCGATCCGCCCTATATCGCCATTCCGGTTTTCCCCTCGCGGGTGTTCCGCCACGGCTATTTCTTCATCAACACCGATAAGGGTATCGAGCGCCCGCAAGATCTCGCCGGCAAGCGCGGCGGCGTGCCCGAATATTCCATGACCGCGGCGGTCTACATGCGGGGCCTTCTGCAGCACGAATACGGCGTCGCACCCCATGAGATCGATTGGCTTCAGGGGCGTGAGGACCGCATCGAAATTCACCTTCCCGACAACGTGAAGGTCACCCAGGCGCCCAAGGGCACCGAGTTGGGCGATCTCTTGGAACGGGGCGAGATCGACTTCCTGATGACCGCCAACAATCCGCTTTCGTTCCGCCGCGGCTCGCCCAAGGTCAGGCGCCTGTTCCCCGACTACGTCGATCTGGAGAAAGACTATTTCAAGCGCACCGGCATCTACCCGATCATGCACACCGTGGTGATCCGGCGCGAGATATACGCGCGCGACCCTTGGGTAGCCCTATCCCTCTACAAGGCCTTCTGCGCCGCCAAGGATCGTTGCTACGCCATGCTGAAGGAGGCGGGCTCGCCCAAGGTTTCCGTCGCCTGGATGCAGCCGATCATCGAGGAAGAGCAAGCCATCTTCGGCCCGGACTGGTATCCCTACGGGCTAGATTCCAACCGGCCGACCATCGAGGCGCTCCTGCAGTACGCCTTTGAGCATGGGCTCACCGAACGCAGGCTGGAGGCCGGCGAACTGTTCGCACCCAGCACGCTGCGCGATATTCCCCTGTCCGACGGCCAGCACCTCTGATCCAGTCCGTTGTGCGGATAATCCTCTAATGCCCTAAATCCTCAAGAGATTCCGCGCGTTGCCGTTGAGGATTTTGCCCCGGTCCTGTTCGCTGAGGGGTAAGTCTTGCATCCATTTGGTGCCGGGCGCGTTCTCGATATAGGGCCAATCGACGCCGAACAGGATCCTGTCGATTCCCAATTCCTGGATGCAGCAGAGCAGCGCCGGGGTGGAAAAGTTGCCGCTGGTGGTGACGTAGAAATGCGCGCAAAAGATTTCGCGAAAACGGGCATCCTTCTTGTTTGCCGGCATGGCTTTTGAGAACGTGTGATTGATTCGCCACAGCGAAAACGGCAGCGATTCCCCGAGATGGCCTAAGATGATCTTGAGGTTCGGATAGGCATCGAAGACACCGCTGAGCACCAGCCGCAGCCCCGCCGTGGCGGTCTCGACCGTGAAGCCCCAGCCGGCGTTCAGGATCGCCGGATAGGCCTCCACATAGTCCCGGTAATAGGCCTCGATCACCGCAGGGTGCGGGCGGCCGGGGTGAACGTAGATCGGCACATCGAGCGCCTGGGCCCGATCGAAGATCGGCCAGAACCGTTTGTCGTCGATGAACAGCCCATTGGTGAGCCCATGGACCATGGCGCCCTTGAAGCCGAGCGCGGTGACCGAGCGCTCTAACTCATCGGCGGCGCTATGGGGATCGGGCGTGGGCAGGGTCGCGAAGGCGCAGAACCTGTCGGGCTTTGAGGTGACGAAGTCGAACAATCGGTCGTTGACGTCGCGCGCAAGCGTTGCGGCCTCGTCCGCCTCGAAGGCCTGCACCCCCGGCACGCAATGCGACAGCACCTGGATATCGATACCGGCCGCATCCATTTGCCCCACGCGGCGTTCGCCCAAATCCGCCAGGCGGTCCCGTGTCTCGCCGCCTGCGGTCCAGAGTCCCAGGCGGGCCTCCACAACCGCATCCAGGTAATGTTCCTCGATGGCAATCACCCGAGGCTTTTTCCCGCTGTCCATGAAACCATTCTCCGACGTTTTAAATCCATCAGGATGGGGGAATTGTGGAGAAATTTTGGTCTGTCAATCTAACGCATGTGTAAAGGTGGGCGCGCGGGTCATTTTGCCCGATGGAGAAATTGTCCACCGGAGCCCACCGCTTTCACCCCGACATTGTTGCTGGCAGCCTCGGCGGCATGCCGGGACACGGCGATCTGACCAGCCTGGTAACCGGGCAGGAGCAGGGAAAAAGCATTTCCGTGCCGGACGTGACCTACTATGACAGCGGGAAGGGGCGCGAAAAACGAAACCGAGACCGCCTGAGAGCGCCCCGCGGTATGGTCAGCGGCGGAAACGAACAGCCCGTCAGCCGACCGCGATCATGCGTTCCACCGCGACTCGCGCGCGCATCGCCACGTCGCCGGGAATTTCCACCTTCGGCTCTAGGGTCTCGAGCGCGGCCAGGATCTTGGGCAGGGTGATCATCTTCATGTAGGGGCACAGGTTGCAGGGCCGGATGAACTCCACCTCGGGCTCCTCGACGGCGACATTGTCGCTCATGGAGCATTCGGTGACCAGGAACACGCGTTTGGGTTTATTGGTCCGGACCCAATTGATCATGGCGCTGGTGGAGCCCACGAAATCTGCGGCCTCGCGCACGTCGTCGGGGCATTCGGGATGGGCGATGACGGCGATGTCGTCGTAGATATCCCGGTATTCCTTGATTTCGTCGGCGGTGAAGGCTTCGTGAACCACGCAATGGCCCTGCCAGGGGATGATCTTGACCTTGGTCTGGGCCGCGACGAACCCGGCCAGGTATTCGTCGGGGATCATGATCACTTCGTCGACGCCGAGGGATTCGACCACCTTCACGGCATTGGACGAGGTGCAACAGATGTCGGATTCCGCCTTTACCTCGGCCGAGGTGTTGACATAGGTCACCACCGGGCGCCCGGGATGGGCCACCTTTAGGGCGCGGACATCGGCACCGGTGATGGAAGACGCCAGCGTGCAGCCGGCGTCCATGTCGGGCATCAGGACGGTTTTCTCCGGGTTGAGCAGCTTCGCCGTCTCAGCCATGAAATGGACGCCGGCGAGCACGATTACTTCAGCGTCGGTGTCCTGGGCCATCTTGGCGAGCGCCAGGGAATCCCCGCATACATCGCCGACGCAATGAAAGATTTCCGGGGTCATGTAGTTATGCGCCAGGATGACCGCGTTGCGCTCCCGCTTGAGCTTATTTATGGCCGCGACATAGGGCGCGTGAACTGGCCACTCTAGTTCCGGGATGACCGTTTTGACGCGCTCATAGAGCGGGGCCGTGATGCGGGCGATTTCCTGTGTATAATCAAGGGCTCCCATCGTGCTCATCGGCGGAATATCCTCGACTTTCCGGGCTTTGTTTATGGGGTTCAGCCTGACCGGCGTGGCCCCATGAGACCACGCGTGAAGTCATCCTCAACCGACATGTCCCAGATAACTTTCAGATCCATGACGATTATACGCCATTTGCGCCGCCGTTGTAATGGTTTTGCTTCCACAGGGCTTTGTCATGTATGGACGCTGTCCCTTCTATTTAATTGATCTGGCGAGACACGTCACACCAACCTGACCTCCCCTAGGGGCATTGTCAGGGTATCTGAGTGTGATCAAGTGCCGATCGAAAACCTCGTCCAGCATTGTCCGCAGGTCGGGTTCCCTGTTCCCGTTGAAAAATTCCCTGGTACGGTTCGCGTGGCGGTGCCGCGCGCTCATGGCGCCGCCCAACGAGATCACCCCCCACATTTCGGGACGAAGGGCGTTGCCGGTGTTGCGAGGAGGATGCGGTTCAGATGAAGCCAAACCCGGGGCGCTGCCCAGCCCAGTCTTTCGGTCCCATCCGGTTTGAAAAATTAAACTGAAAAGGCGGGTGATTTGCTTTTCCGTGGCGGCTATCCTTTGTTTCCCTCAGGCC
>SMUY01169256.1_pt1 | contig 12484 bp, 8 predicted proteins | sample 2456441 | NCBI WGS metagenome assembly SMUY01 (sample SAMN11095931, study PRJNA526329) | marine sediment metagenome | biome: Marine sediment; feature: Surficial sediment; material: Deep marine sediment; isolation source: Hadal surficial sediment | place: Pacific Ocean | collected 2014-11 | depth 0-1...
CGACGAAAAAGGCTACGAAATCGAGGATCACAGCCTGGTGATGTACGTTCGGCCCAAGAAAAAATAGTTTAGGGAACCTCTGATCCAGTCGTGGGCGTACGATACGAGTTCATGAATGGATCAAGGCTTCCCTGGCTGCCTTGAGCATTTCGGTTGCGTGCCGCCGACTTTGATCGGATATGCGTCCACCGAGCATACGGGCAATCTCATCGACTCTTTCGGTGTCTTCAAGGATTGCAGAATCAACCGAGGTCTGATTTTCCAGTGCCTCTTTCCTGACCCGCACCTGCTGATCGGCGCATACCGCGACCTGCGCCAGGTGCGTGACGCACAGGGCCTGCGAATTGCCAGCCAGTTTTTTCATCAAACGCCCGACCGCATTGGCGGTGTCGCCGCCGATGCCGGCGTCCACCTCATCAAAAATCTGCGTGGGTGCCGAGCGCTCGAGGCTGGCTGCGACCTTGATCGCAAGGCTGAGCCGTGACAACTCTCCCCCGGAGGCAATTTTTGCCAGTGGACCAGGGTCAAATCCCGGGTTCGCGCTCACCAGCAGCTCAATTTCGTCATCGCCCCTGGATGAAGGCACGGCCTGGTCATTGTGCGATACGTGCATTTCCAGCACGCCGCCCGGCATACCGAGTTCTGACATCAGGCCGGATACCGCGCGGGAAAGCTTTGCGCACTGCTTCACGCGGCAATCCGAGAGCGCTACGGCGCAGGCCCGGTAGCTTTGAAGCGCGGCGGCACATTGCGCCTCCAGTTCTGTCCGCAGGCCCTCAAAATTCTCAGAACCGGCCAAGCGCTGGTCGAGATCGTCCCTGACGCGTTCCAGGTCTTCCATCGGCACCTGGTGTTTGCGGGCCAGATCGCCAAGCATTCCAAGCTGATCCGTGACCGCGGCAAGGCGCTCGGGGCTGAGATCAATGCGCCCGCCTGCCTGTTGGATGCTGGCGGCAGCTTCCTGGCAATTGATCGTGGCTTCGGTGAGCATGCGTGCCGCCTCATCAATGTCCGGATCGAGTTCGCGGAATGGCTCCAGGCGGCCCAGGGCATCCTGGATGCTTGCAATGGCGCCGTGGTCTTCCGATTCCAGCACTGCGCCGCTGAAATCGAGCGCTTCCAATAGCGCGCCACCGTGAGCGAGCCTGCGATGTTCGCGTTCGAGTTCAAGCAGTTCTGATGCCGGCAGCGAATGTGTCTGGAGTTCCATGAGCTGGAATTTAAGGTAGTCAGTTTCAGCCGGAGAAATGCCGGATTGTTGCTCGAGGCGTTGAAACTCATCGCGGAGATTCTTCCAGTTGCCGAAGGATTCACTCACTGCAGCCAGTTGATCTTTGTAATTGTCGCTGCCATCAATGAGTTGAAACTGACGGACAGGGCTTTTCAGACGCATATGCTCATTCTGGCCGTGTATCTCGACCAGCAGGTTTCCCAGTTCACCCAACTGTTGCAGGGTTACAGGGGTGCCATTGATCCATGCGCGTGAACGGCCACTTGAGGCGATGACGCGCCGGAGCAGGCATTGCTGGTCGCTGTCCAGCCCGGTGTGTTCGAGCCAGGCGGTGGCTGCAGGGTTGTCATCGAGCAGAAACTCGGCAGTCAGTTCCACTTTGCCAGCGCCCTGGCGGACCCAGTTGGCATCGGAGCGGTCACCCAACAGCAGGCCAAGTGCATCAACCAGGATTGATTTTCCGGCACCGGTCTCTCCGGTGATCGCGGTGAACCCTGCGTGAAAATCCAGCGCAAGAGAGGGGATGATGGCGAAATCCTTGATGTACAGGTGACTCAGCATGAAAGTTCAAGAATCGGTTGACAGCGGTCACGCTATCACGCTGAAAAGCTGGCGGCAATAGTAGATCGTTGCGCCCCGATTTGCTTGAAAGCTGAGTGCCAAACCCCATATCAGGGCGAGAGTGAAGCGACGGAGGATTTTTGCCCGTGCCATGCAGGAGAACACCAGCGTGACAGACAAACCCGAACCCCAGAACGAAGAACAACAGGCCCGGGATGATGGAGCCCAGGCCGGACCCGGAGAAACCCCGGATCCGGAAACAGATTCTGCACAAATCCCGGAATCCGGGGAGGACAGCGAATTGATAGATTTTCAATTCGCGCTGGGTGCAGCCGAACAGCAACTGGCAGATCACAAGGAAGCCATGCTGCGAATGCAGGCGGAAATGGAGAACCTGCGTAAACGCCTCATCAGGGACCTGGACCGTTCACGGCGCCGGGCGCTTGAAAGCATTATGAATGACCTGCTGCCGGTCCAGGACAGCCTGGAGCTGGGGCTGGGGACAGATGAGGCCACGACCACCGTCGAGGCGATGAAAGAGGGCAAGGCCCTGATCATCAAGATGCTCAGCAAGGTAATGGAGGATCATGGGCTGACTGCAATCGATCCGGCCGGTGAACCGTTTAACCCGGAACTGCACCAGGCCATGACCATGCAGGCGTCTGCGGAACACGATCCCAACACGGTGCTTGAAGTACTGCAAAAAGGCTTTCAGTTGCATGACCGCCTGATCCGTCCCGCCATGGTGGTGGTGTCCAAAAAGCCGGAATAGTACTCCTTTATAGTGATATTGACACATTCAGCGAATCGGGAAGCGCTTGGGCGCAAGGCGTCGTCTCGCAGGCAATGGCTGGTCCTTGGTAAGAGGCGCAACACCGCGAACGAGCGCTTCCCGGTTCGCCCGAAGGGAGCAGCCCAGATGACCCAATACGGCGTTGCAGCCCTTGAAAAGGGCATGCCATTCTCTGCGGCCTGCGTCTTGTCTTGGGTCATCTGGGCTGCTCTGAACATGTCAATATCACTATGAAGGAGTACCTACAGTGATTGAATTTGTGCTGCTGAACCCCACATCAGGTACAGCGAATTATTTTATTGAATTTATTGGAGATTAAGTAATGGGCAAGATCATAGGTATCGATCTGGGCACCACCAACTCATGCGTTGCCGTGATGGAAGGTGGTCAGCCCAAGGTCATTGAAAACTCGGAGGGCGATCGCACAACGCCCTCAATCGTTGCCTTCACCAAAGACGGCGAAGTGCTGGTCGGCCAGGCGGCCAAACGCCAGGCGGTCACCAATCCGCAGAACACGCTGCATGCTGTAAAGCGGCTGATTGGCCGCAAGTTCAACGAGAAAGTGGTACAGAAGGATCTCGACCTGGTTTCGTACAAGGTCGTCAAGGCGGAAAACGGGGATGCATGGGTTGAAGTTGACGGCAAGAAAATGGCGCCGCCCGAGATTTCCGCGCGGGTGCTGATGAAGATGAAGAAAACCGCTGAAGACTACCTCGGCGAGGAAGTGACCGAGGCCGTGATCACGGTACCGGCGTATTTTAACAACCCGCAGCGCCAGGCGACCGAGGACGCCGGCAAGATTGCCGGTCTCAAGGTCAGGCGCGTGATCAGCGAGCCGACCGCAGCCGCGTTGGCTTTCGGGCTGGACAAGAAAGGCGGCGAGCGCAAGATCGCGGTCTACGACCTGGGTGGCGGTACTTTCGATATTTCCATTATCGAGATCGCGGAAGTGGAGGGCGAACACCAGATCGAGGTGCTTTCGACCTGCGGCGATACCTTCCTCGGTGGTGAGGACTTTGACAACCGCGTGATCGAATACCTGGTGGCCGAGTTCAAGAAGGACCAGGGTTTTGACCTGCGCAACGATCCGCTGGCCCTGCAGCGCCTCAGGGAGGCTGCAGAGCGCGCCAAGATCGAGTTGTCATCCAGCCAGCAGACCGAGGTCAATCTGCCGTACATCACCGCAGACGCGAGTGGTCCCAAGCACCTGAATATCAAGCTGACCCGGGCCAAGCTGGAATCACTGGTTGAAGACCTGGTCAAAAGGAGCATTGCACCGTGTCGCACCGCACTGGATGACGAGAACCTGAAGATTTCAGATATTTCGGATGTGATCCTGGTCGGCGGACAGACCCGCATGCCAATGGTGCAAAAGGCCGTGACCGAGTTTTTCGGCAAGGAGCCGCGCAAAGATGTAAATGCGGACGAAGCAGTTGCCGTGGGCGCAGCGATCCAGGGCGGCGTGTTGTCCGGCGACGTGAAAGACGTGCTGCTGCTTGATGTAACGCCTTTGTCTCTGGGTATCGAGACCCTGGGCGGCATCATGACCAAGTTGATCGAGAAGAACACCACCATACCGACCAAGGCATCGCAGGTATTCTCGACCGCCGAAGACAACCAGATTGCGGTCACCGTGCACGTGTTGCAGGGCGAGCGCGAGATGGCGGCGGCGAACAAGTCGCTGGCGCGCTTCGACCTGGCCGGTATTGCTGCTGCACGGCGCGGCATGCCGCAGATCGAAGTGACTTTTGATATCGACGCCAACGGCATCATGCATGTCAACGCCAAGGACAGCGCCACCGGCAAGGAACAGCGGATTGAAATCAAGTCCGGGTCGGGTCTGTCGGAAGAGGAAATCGAGAAGATGATCCAGGATGCCGAAGCGCATGCCGAGGAGGACCGCAAATTCCACGAAACCGTCACCGCGCGCAACAACGCGGATGCGATTGTGCACGCCACCCGCTCCAGCCTGAAGGAACTGGGCGACAAGATCAGCGAGGACGAGCGCAAGGATATCGAAACCGCGATCGACGGTGTCGAGGAAGCCATCAAGGGCGATGACAAGGAAGCCATGGAGTCCGCGGTGCAAAAGCTGACCGAAGCCGCGCAGGTGATTTACGAGAAGGCGGCGGCCGAAGCCCAGACTGAACAGGCATCGGCTTCAGAACAAACCGGCGCAGATGGCGATGATGTGGTCGACGCGGAATTTGAGGAAGTGAACCCGGACGAGGACAGCGATAAGTAAGCGGTTCCGGCTCGAGGTATTGAGAAAAACCCCGGCCGAGCCGGGGTTTTTTATGCGCAAGCATATGTGTGCCGCGCTTCGCGCTTTAACAAGTGTCGCTTTCGCGACATCATCATTTGCGAGGATACTGCCTGGCAGCACGGTCTTGAATTGACCGCGGTTAAGCCTCAGATTAGTGAAAGATTTTCAGGGATTACCCAATGGCTAAACGTGATTACTATGAAGTGCTCGGTGTTGCGCGCGGCGCCACCAACGATGAGCTGAAAAAAGCTTATCGGCGGCTGGCGATGAAGCATCATCCGGACCGCAACCCGGATGATACAGACGCGCAGGAGCACTTCAAGGAAGCCAAGGAAGCCTACGAGATTCTCAAGGATTCCAGGAAGCGTTCGGCCTATGACCAGTTCGGCCACTCGGCGGTGGATGGTTCCACCGGTGCCGCACGCGGTCCAGGTGGGTTCCAGGGAGATGTTGGCGATATATTTGGCGACATCTTCGGTGATATTTTTGGCGGTGGCCGGCGCGGGCCGGCGCAACAGCGGGGCGCAGATCTGCGTTTTTCAATGGAACTGGATCTGCAAGACGCCGTCGCCGGCATCAACCGTGAAATTCGTGTACCGACACTGGGTGAGTGCAAAAGCTGCAATGGTTCCGGTGCCAGGGACGGCCAGAAACACACCTGCACAACCTGCGGCGGCGCTGGCCAGGTACGCATGCAGCAGGGCATCTTCTCGGTACAGCAGACCTGCCCGTCCTGCCACGGCCGCGGCCAGACGATTGCCAACCCCTGCCCATCCTGCAATGGTCAGGGCCGGGTTCGCGAAACCCGGACCCTTGCGGTCAAAATTCCGGCCGGTGTCGACAATGGCGACCGTATACGGCTGGCGGGAGAGGGCGAGGCAGGCATGACCGGCTCGCCGCCCGGCGACCTGTATGTTGAGGTCAGGGTGCGGCCGCATCGCCTGTTTGAGCGCGATGGTGACGATCTTTTTTGCGAAGTGCCGATTCATTTCTCAACCGCCACGCTCGGCGGCGAACTCGAGATCCCGACCCTCAATGGCCAGGTCAAGCTGAAGATTCCAGCGGAAACCCAGACCGGCCGGATGTTCCGCTTGCGCGGTAAAGGCGTCAAATCCGTACGCAGTCACCGCCAGGGCGACCTGATGTGCCGGGTGATCGTTGAAACCCCGGTCAAGCTTTCGCGTGAGCAGAAGGAAATACTCAGGCAATTTGAAGACGCCTACCGGTCCGACAATACCGAGCACAATCCCAGGTCCCGTTCATGGCTCGATGGTGTGCGGGAATTCTTTGACCGGATGACGTTATAAAGCACATCGCCGTCTTCAAATAGCTTACCGGCAGTGCTTACGGGGGTTAAACTCAAAGCGTGAAGCGTAAAAGCAGCCTCCAAAAGATTCAGCATGTGATGCAAAAGGCCCGCTGGGGCTTGCGCTTCCGTCGGGAGCGGTTACTTGCCAGTCTGGCATCCCGGCTTTCCCGTTTGCGGCCCACAGGCGCCCGGACGCCGGAACAGGCGCTGTCTGCACCGCTCGCCGGGCGTTTCTGCCCCAATCCTTTTAAACAGATAGATTTGGAGGAATCAGGCGTGGCATATACCTGTTGCTCGTCCTGGCTACCGACGCCGATGGGCAATCTGAAACACCGCCCGGTGATGGAATTGTGGAACGGCGACACCATGAAACGGATCCGGGAAAGCATTTTCGATGGCAGCTTCCGGTATTGCCGGCATGACCGCTGCCCAATGATCCAGAACGGCACGCTGCCAACGCTGGAAGAGGCGGCCAAGGATCCCTTGTTAACCCGAATCATCACAGAACGGCGTACCGAGGTGGAGCGCCCGCCGATGTTCATCAACCTGGTGAATGACCGCTCCTGTAACCTGTCTTGCCCAAGCTGCCGGACCGACAGGATCAACCACAACGACGGGCCCAAATATCATGAGATCGCCCGGCTGCAGGATCGACTGCTCGAGCCCTATTTGTCGCGCCCCAACGATCAGCATTTTGTGCTGTCCATCACCGGTTCGGGCGACCCCTTTGCCAGCCGGGTCTACCGCGATCTGTTGTATTCCCTGGATGGCTCAGACTATCCCAACATGCGCATCGCGCTGCAGACCAACGGTGTATTACTGACGCCGCGAAACTGGCAACGCATGCAAGGCATTCACGACAATATTTCCTCTATCATTATTTCCTTTGATGCGGCAACTGAGCCAACCTACAACATCACCCGGCGCGGTGGGCACTGGCCGACCTTGCTGGAAAATTCCACCCGCATGGGCGAACTGCGTGCACAGGGTGAAGTGAAGAAGCTGAGATTTGACTTCGTGGTACAAAAAGCCAACTTCAGGGAGATGAATGCCTTTGTGGGTCTGGCGCGATCACTGGGCGCAGACCAGGCCTACTTTTCCAGGCTGATGGATTGGGGCACCTGGCCCAAGGACCGCTTCATGGATCAGTGTGTCTGGGAGCCAGGGAATCCGCTGCGCCCGGACTTCATGGAAGTCATGCGCGATCCGCTGTTTGATGATACTTTTGTCGATATGGGAAACATGACTGAAATAAGAGCGGAATCACTGCGCGGATGAAAGATTTGGCGCAACAGGCGGTACTGGCCCTGGAAGATGGCAGTGTCTTTCATGGCCGGGGCATCGGGGCGGAGGGTGAATCAGTCGGCGAGGTGGTTTTCAATACCGCCATGAGCGGGTACCAGGAGATTCTTACCGATCCTTCCTATGCCGGGCAGTTGGTCACCCTGACCTTCCCGCACGTGGGCAATACCGGTTGCAATTCCGTTGACGAGGAATCCTCGCGGCCGATGGCGGCCGGCTTGATTATTCGCGATCTGCCGATCGGCGCCAGCAGTTGGCGCAAGGAAGAAGACCTTGGCGACTACCTGGAAAGAAACGGCATGGTGGCGATTTCTGACATCGACACGCGGCGCCTGACGCGCATCCTCAGGGACAAGGGCGCACAGGGTGGTTGTATCATTTCCGGAGCCGGTACCAACGAAGAAACAGCACTGAGCGCGGCCCGGGCTTTTCCGGGCATGGCGGGCATGGACCTGGCCCGTGAAGTCTCCACCGCCAAACGCTATGCATGGCATCAGGGTAGCTGGAACCTCGACCAGGGCAAATGGAATGAAACCGAAGTCCGCTACCACGTGGTGGCCTATGATTTTGGCATTAAGCGGCAAATCCTGAGGATGCTGAGCGACCGGGGATGCCGGCTTACGGTGGTGCCCGCCACCACGCCCGCATCCGCAGTGATCGCGATGATGCCGGATGGCATTATTCTTTCCAACGGACCGGGCGATCCGGAGCCCTGCGACTATGCCATTGCAGCAATTTCAGAATTACTGGAAACCGGCCTGCCGGTATTCGGGATTTGCCTGGGATATCAACTGCTGGCCCTGGCAGCCGGTGGGCGCACCGTGAAAATGAAATTTGGCCATCACGGCGCCAACCACCCGGTACAGGACCTGGCATCAAAGCGGGTCTTTATCACCAGCCAGAACCATGGCTTCGCGGTTGACGAAACGCAGCTTCCCAAGCATGTGCGCGCCACGCACCGCTCGTTGTTTGACGGCAGCTTGCAGGGTATCGAACTGGACAATGCCCCGGCATACGGCTTCCAGGGGCACCCCGAAGCGAGTCCTGGACCACACGATATTTCACCGCTGTTTGACCGCTTCATTGCGTTGATCCGCGCAGAAGCGCACAGGGGTGATCCGGAAATGGCGGTGGAAGCCTGAGATGCCGAAAAGAACAGACATCAAAAGCGTGCTGATCATCGGCGCCGGGCCCATTGTGATCGGCCAGGCCTGCGAGTTCGATTATTCTGGCGCGCAAGCCTGCAAAGCGCTCAGGGAAGAGGGCTACCGGGTCGTGCTGGTCAATTCCAACCCGGCCACCATCATGACAGACCCGGAGACCGCGGATGCGGTGTACATCGAACCCATCGACTGGCGTACCGTGGAACGCATCATCGAAATCGAGCGCCCGGATGCGCTGTTGCCGACCATGGGCGGTCAGACGGGACTGAACTGCGCGCTGGACCTGGCCCGTGAAGGCGTACTTGAAAAATACGGCGTGGAAATGATCGGGGCATCGCGCGAGGCCATCGACATGGCTGAAGACCGCGAGCAGTTCCGCGAGGCGATGCTCGAAATCGGGCTGGATGTGCCGCATGCAAAAATCGCACACAGCCTGGTGGACGCGCTGGCAGTACAGGAGCGGATCGGCTTTCCCATCATCATCCGCCCATCTTTCACCATGGGTGGCTCGGGCGGTGGTGTCGCCTACAATCGCGAAGAATTCGTTGCGATCGTCAGCCGCGGACTGGAGCTTTCACCGACCACGGAAGTCCTGCTGGAGGAATCCGTGCTGGGCTGGAAAGAGTTCGAAATGGAGGTGGTGCGCGACAGCGCAGACAACTGCATCATCATCTGTTCAATCGAGAACTTCGATCCGATGGGCATTCATACGGGTGATTCGATCACCGTCGCGCCCGCATTGACGCTGACCGACAAGGAATACCAGCGGCTCAGGGACGCTTCCATTGCCGTGCTGCGCAAGATCGGGGTGGATACCGGTGGTTCCAACGTCCAGTTCGGAATCAACCCGGACAATGGCCGCGTGGTCGTCATCGAGATGAACCCGCGTGTATCGCGATCGTCGGCGCTGGCGTCCAAGGCCACCGGTTTTCCGATTGCCAAGATTGCCGCAAAGCTGGCGGTTGGCTTTACCCTTGATGAACTCAGGAACGAGATAACCGGCGGCGTAACGCCCGCTTCCTTTGAACCAAGCATCGATTACGTGGTGACCAAGATTCCACGATTCGCTTTTGAAAAATTCCCCGCTGCCGACCAGCGCCTGACGATTCAGATGAAATCCGTCGGCGAAGTCATGGCGATAGGCCGCACCTTCCAGGAATCCCTGCACAAGGCGTTGCGCAGCCTGGAAACGGGCCGCGACGGACTCAATCCGGTGCTGGCGGCGGGCAGCCCCGGCGAACGCGCCGAGACGCTGCGCCGTGAGCTGCGCGAGGCGGGCCCGGAGCGAATCCTGTTCATCGCCGATGCCTTCCGCGAGGGGCTGGCTGTCCCGGAAGTCGCTCATCTTACCGGTGTTGATCCCTGGTTCCTGGTCCAGATCGAAGATCTTGTCCAGTGTGAAAGCCGTGTCCGCGAAGAAAGCCTGGCGAGCCTCGACGCGACCGGATTGCGCGCGCTCAAGAGAAAGGGCTTTTCTGACAGCCGCATTGCGAGCCTGCTGGGCACTTCGGAACAGGCGGTCCGTGACAAGCGCCATGCAATGGGGCTGCGGCCCGTGTTCAAGCGTGTGGACACCTGCGCTGCAGAGTTTGCCACCAGCACGGCCTACCTGTATTCCACCTACGAGGAGGAATGCGAAGCCGATCCGGGCAGGCAGAAAAAAATTATCGTGCTGGGCGGTGGTCCCAACCGCATCGGTCAAGGCATTGAGTTTGATTATTGCTGTGTGCACGCGGCCTTGTCGCTGCGCGAAGATGGATTTGAGACCATCATGGTGAACTGCAACCCGGAAACGGTCTCCACCGATTACGACACCTCGGATCGCCTGTATTTTGAGCCACTGACCCTCGAGGACGTGCTGGAAATCGTGCATTGCGAGCAACCGGACGGCGTGATCGTCCAGTACGGTGGCCAAACGCCACTCAACCTGGCGCGCAAACTGGAGGCTGCCGGGGTTCCCATCATCGGCACGTCTCCGGATTCCATTGACCTTGCCGAAGACCGCGAGCGTTTCCAGCAATTGCTGCAACGGCTGCAACTGCGCCAGCCGCCCAATCGTACCGCAACCGACGTGGAACAGGCGGTGGAACTGGCCGCGGAAATTGGTTATCCGCTGGTGGTCCGGCCCTCCTATGTGCTGGGCGGGCGGGCCATGGACGTGGTGCACGGTGAAGACGAATTGCGCCGCTACATGCGCGATGCGGTCAAGGTGTCGAATGATTCCCCGGTGTTGCTGGACCGTTTTCTCGATCACGCAATCGAGGTTGATGTCGATGCGATCTGCGACGGCAAGGATGTTCTGATCGGTGGCATCATGGAGCATATCGAGCAAGCCGGCGTGCACTCCGGTGATTCCGCCTGTTCGATTCCGCCGTACTCGCTGCCGGCAGGCATCCAGGACGAATTACGCAAACAGATGCGCCAGATGGCCATGGAACTGGGCGTGATCGGCCTGGTGAATGCGCAGTTCGCGATCCAGGGCGAAGACATCTTCGTGCTCGAAGTCAACCCGCGTGCTTCGAGGACCGTGCCCTTTGTGTCCAAGGCAACGGGTGTACCGCTGGCGGCCGTGGCAGCGCGGTGCATGACCGGTGTTTCCCTGCAACAGCAGGGCTACACACGTGAAGTAATTCCGCAATTTTATGCCGTGAAGGAGGTCGTATTACCCTTCATCAAGTTCCAGGGGGTGGATCCGATCCTGGGGCCGGAAATGCGTTCCACCGGAGAGGTTATGGGCGTCAGCCGGACATTCGGCGGCGCGATGGCCCGGGCCATGCGCGCGTCACAGTACGGCATCCCCACGCCGGGCAAGGCTTTTCTGAGCGTACGCGACGCGGACAAGCAATCGTTGCCGCCGATCGCCGAGGACTTGTGCGAACGTGGTTATACGCTGATCGCAACCGCCGGAACCTGCACGTACCTGCGCGAACAGGGTTTTGATTGCGAGCACGTCAACAAGGTGATGGAAGGTCAGCCGCACATCGTTGATGCGATGAAGAACGATGAGATTAACTTCATCATCAACACCACCGAAGGACGCCAGGCCATCGCCGACTCGTTTTCAATCCGGCGCGAAGCACTGCAACGCAAGGTCGCCTACACCACCACCATCGCCCGTGGCTGGGCCACGCTGCAGGCCATCGATCATGAGCATGAATACGATGTGCATTGCCTGCAGGATTTACACAAGGAACTGGTACTTCAGCAATATCATACTGATGGAGTGCTAACTTCATGACCCGTCACCCATTGACGCAATCCGGCGCCGTGCGCCTGAGGGAAGAACTGGTGCACCTCAAGCAAAAGGTCCGCCCGCAAATCATCGCGGCCATCGCAGAGGCGCGGGCGCACGGCGACCTCAAGGAGAATGCCGAGTACCATGCCGCACGCGAGCAGCAGGGGTTTACCGAAGGCCGGATCCAGCACCTGGAATCAACCCTGTCCTGCGCACAGATCATTGATGTCACCCGCCTGAATCCCAGCGGCAGGGTGGTGTTCGGCGCCACGGTTACCGTCTCCGACGAGGAGACTGGTAAACAAACCCGTTACCAGATCGTCGGTGACCTGGAATCTGACCTCAAGCACAACCGGATAGCCGTTTCATCTCCGATCGCGCGCGCCATGATTGGCAGGGAAGCGGGGGAGGTGGTTGCAGTCAAGGCGCCGGCCGGTGACCGGGAACTGGAGATCGTGGCGGTCGAGTACATATAGGGAAGCTCTGATCTATTCATGAACTCGTATCTTGCGCCCAAAATTTCCAGCTTCTGCGTTACCCACAGAAATCAAGGTTGGCTTCGCAATAGCGGTGCTATTACGTGCGATTCGCGCCTTGATTCTGAATATTTTGCATCACAATCTA
>SMUY01117546.1_pt1 | contig 12482 bp, 9 predicted proteins | sample 2456441 | NCBI WGS metagenome assembly SMUY01 (sample SAMN11095931, study PRJNA526329) | marine sediment metagenome | biome: Marine sediment; feature: Surficial sediment; material: Deep marine sediment; isolation source: Hadal surficial sediment | place: Pacific Ocean | collected 2014-11 | depth 0-1...
ATGTTGGGGCGTGCGGGCCAGTCCACCGGCTTCCCACTCACCCGATAGCCGCCGGCCCGAATCGTATCGGATACCAGACGGCGCTCCACAACTGAATCGTATTCGTAGGCAACGACCGGTTCGCCTCCGACAAGTAATCCCTGACCCTCCAGGCCTAAATCGGGCGCAAAGGCGTCCGGCGCTTGAGAGACCAGAACTCCGGCCGCTCCTAGCGCGGAGCGTAAATCCGCGATGGTCTCGATGGTTGGCGGCGCGGGTCGAGTCTGAGCTGCGCATCCTGTCAGGACGAGCGACAAGAGGATCGTTATCGCTGCCCGCCGCGCAGCGTAGGGGCCCGCAAGACGGCTAACCGTAGGAACAACCATAGGCGGAAGTTTACATTATCGGCGCGGCGGCGCGGGTATTTGGGCACCGGCGATAAGGCTTGGGCGTGGAATCGTGGTCTTTAGAAAAGCTGAGTAAGAAAGCTTGTTTCCGCTCCATCTAAGCCGCGTGGACCGTAAGCCGGCTCACGCGATTTACGCGGCGCCGGGTCTAAGTTATCTCTGGTGCAAGCGAATAAATCATAACTCTGAGGTGATTAAAAAATGGCGAAGGCGATTTGGAACGGAGAAGTGATAGCGGAAAGCGACGACACCGTCGTTGTGGAGGGAAATCATTACTTTCCGCCCGAGGCGATTAAACGTGAGTACTTCCATGAGAGTCAGGATCATACGGTTTGCTTCTGGAAGGGCGTTGCCAGCTATTTCGACGTAGAGGTGGACGGAGAGGTCAACCAGGGCGCGGCGTGGTACTACCCGGAGCCCAGCGAAGCCGCCTCATTAATCAAAGACTACATCGCATTTTGGCGCGGGGTGAAGGTAGAAAATTAGGCGATCGCCCCCGACGAGGGACGATGCCGGGGAAATCGAAGAGGCCCATCGCGGGCCTCTTTTTTGATGCCTAAATCGACTCACAATTATCTAATATCGGTGAAATCGAGCGCTTCCGCGGTGCGAACCATCTCGCGTATGTCACTGTAGCTCCCCTCGTCGACCGCCTCGAAGCGGCGCACCAGACCCTGATCGAGCGCCGAGCGCGCGGCGGGATCGTCGCCCATCTGCTTTAAAACTGCGGCCAGATCGGCCCGGAGCGAGGCGGGCAGAGAGCCGGAGGCCACCACTGGCTGAATGGTAGACGGGCCGAGCGCGTCGATCACTCGGATTTTTTCTTGCAGTTGAGGGTGTTTGCGCATGGCCACGCCCAGCACCTGGGTATCGATCGCCGAGGCATCCACCTCTCCGGTTTGCACCAGGCGGATCGACCGTTGATGGTAGCCGGATTCGATTACCTCTCCGAAAAATCCGTCGGTCTCCCCCATCTCGATCAGCTTCTGACGAACGATCCCGTACCCAGATTGCGACAGAGGCTCGTTAAATGCCCACCGCCTGCCACGCAATGCCTCAAAATTGTTGAACGAACTATCCCGTTTCACGATGACATCGGAGAAATAAATGGGGTGGTCACGATACCGATCGCCTTGCAATACGGGCGCGGCGACCGGATACATCGAGGCCGGGTTTTCTCGCGTTAACAGGACATAGGGCAGCCCACAGATAAAGCCTACGTCCATACTTCCATCTGTGGCCCGGCTGTAGTTAACTCCGACGGATAGTTCGGTTGCGATTCCCAATTGCTGGCCGACATAGTCGGCGATGAACTGGTATAGGGGTCTGATACTTGGCGCAAGGAAAGTGACGAAGCGCAAGGGATTTTCAGACATCGGTCGGCTCCCCAAAAACCCCGCCGACTCGTAGCCGGCCAACAAACCAGAAGCCACAACCGTGCGGATCAAAGCGCTCATGCAATTGGGCGACGTTCATCCGGTTACTGGAGTCGTATCTTCGGATTCAGGTAAGCATAGAACAAATCGGCGGCCAGGTTTGCGAACGCAAAGGCCAGTACCGCCAACATCGCCACCGCCTGAAGCAGAGGCAGGTCCCGCCGATCGATTGCAAATAACATCAACCGCCCGAGCCCAGGATAATTGTAGACATTTTCAACTACGATCAGTCCGCTGATCAGCCATCCGAAGCTGATGGCGATTACGGTGATGGTAGGCATGAGCGCGTTTCGCAGTACATGACGATAAGTCACCGACCAGCGGCTCAATCCCTTCAATCTGGCGGTTCGTACGTAAGGCTTGCTGATTTCTCCAATCACGCCGACGCGCGTCATGCGCGAGATGTAGCCGAGCAAAACCAGCGAAGCGGTCAGGGCCGGAAGGATAAGCATCGGCAAAGCTTCGACAAAACTCGTCCCGGGGCGGATGGATGAATTGGCGGGGAAAATTCCGAGTCGGAACGCGAAGATCTCGATCAGCAGGATGCCGGTCACAAACTCGGGCAAACCCACTACCGACAGCGCAGAAACGTTGACCACACTGTCGACCCATTTGTTTTCGTTCAATCCAGCGATCACTCCTAGCGCGATACCAACCGGCACCGCGATCCCAAGCGTAACCGCCGCCAACATCAGCGAGTTTCCCAGGCGCTGCTGAACCAGGGGACGCACCTCGGTTCGGGTGCTGAAGGATTCACCCCAATCGCCCTGGACGAAGTTGCCCAGCCATCGGAGGTACTGAACGGGCAGCGGATCGTTCAGGCCCAGTTCCTCCCGCAGGGAGTTCAAGGCCGCCTCGCCCGCCTCGCGACCCAGGATCACGCGCGCTACGTCCCCAGGCAAGACCTGCGTAATTGCAAATATGATGCTGGAGGTCAGAAGAAGCGTGAGCAGCAAGAAGCCGAGCCTTCGCAGTACGTAGCGCGGCATTATTCGCGTTTCCGCATGGCGAAGACCTGTCCCTGCTCCCGGCGCAGGTCGCTCACCGGTATGTGACAGAAGATGCGCTTGCCCGTCTTATCCTCCTGCCAGGGCGGAGTCTGCTCAATGCAAATATCTCCGATGAATCGGGGACAGCGCGTGTGAAACGGACAACCGCTGGGGGGTTCGAGGGAACTGGGAATCCCACCGCGCAGGCGCACTCGTTCCTGAGTCGCCTTCGGATCCAGCAGGGGGATGGCCGAGAGCAGCGCCTCGGTGTACGGGTGGTACGGCGGATCGAAGAGGTTTTCTGAGGGAGCCAACTCCATCAATTGCCCCAAATAGAGCACCCCAACCGTTTCGGACAGGTATCCGACGACGGAAATATCGTGAGAAATGAAGAGTAAGCTCGTACCGTGTTCTGTTTGCAGACGATTCAGCAAGTTGAGGATCGAAGCCTGCACTGACACGTCCAACGAGGACACTGGCTCATCGAGCAGCACGAGACCCGGCATGGCCGCAAACGCCCGCGCGATGGCCACGCGCTGTTTCTCTCCGGCGCTTAATTGGGCGGGGTACCGGTCGGCATATTCGGGCGGCAGTCGAACGCCCTCCAGCAATCGGCGGACTTCCTCTTCCGAATGGATCCCCCGGAGAAGCGCCAACGGACGAGAAAGGCTCTGGCCAACTGTGAGGTATGGGTTCAGCGCTTCGTCGGGATTCTGCATCACCATTTGCAAGCGGCTCAGCGTCTCCCGGTCGCGGTGCTTAATCTGGGTCGGTAGTTCGGCCCCGAACAGCTCCACTCGGCCCCGAGCAGAATCGACCAGCCCGACGACTGCCTGAGCGAGCGAGGTCTTGCCACTGCCACTTTCTCCAACCAGGCCGAGTGTCTCGCCCTTCCTAATGGTTAGTCGAACGTTGTCGACCGCGCGAACCGATTGGCGCGGGGATCGCCTCAGCCACTCTGCCAGTGACCGCGGTTGATCGTATCGAACCTCCAGATTCTCAATTTGAAGCGCGGTTTCAGCAATGGTGGGCCGTTCGAGCGGCGGCGGCGCGGGAGGCTGCCTGGGATCTATTTCGCCGGCACGGGTCTCTTCCCACCGGTAACAACGCACCTGCCTTGTGGCTCCCGCTCCCTCGAGAGCGGGCCGAGTCTCCTGGCAAATATCGATTACGACTGGACAGCGAGGAGCGAACACACACGCGGACGGTAGATCCTCCAGCGAAGGAATGCGACCCTCGATCGAACGCAGCTGAATTTCACGCTTGTTTTCGCCAAGTCGCGGAACACTGTCCAGCAGCCCACATGTGTACGGATGGAGCGGATTCTCGAACAGGTCCATCTTCGATCCATGTTCGACTAGCTCGCTCGCATAAAGTACGGTCAGTCGATCGGCGAATTGGGCGATGACACCCAGGCTGTGGGAGACATACAAGGTCGCCGTCTGCCGCGCCCGCATCAACTCCCGGATGAGGTCCAGTACGACGGCTTCGGTGGTCGAGTCCAGACCGGTGGTCGGCTCGTCCAGAATCAGTAGCTTGGGTTCGGCGCTCAAGGCCATGGCGATCATGACCCGCTGCTGCATGCCGCCGCTGATCTGATGCGGGTAGCTGCGCGCCACCCGCGCCGGATCGGCGATCTGCACCATCTCAAGCAGCTCGATGGCCTTGTCCCTGGCGTCTGACCTAGATAGGGCCTCGAATCGCTCGCTGAGCTGCTTGCCGATTCTCAGCGTTGGATTCAGCGCGGACAGCGGATCCTGGGGAACCATCGCGATTTGGCTTCCCCAAATGGGGCGAAGACGTTCCGGGCTGAGACCAATGAGCTCTTGCCCATCCACACGGATGCTGCCACTTGTGATCACCGCTTGCTCGGGAAGATGCCGCATCACGGCCAGCGCCAGCGTCGTCTTTCCGGATCCACTCTCACCCACCAACCCGTGAACCTCTCCCGGTTGGATCTCAAGGCTCACTTCTCGTACCGCGGTGACCGGACCCGGCCCATTGCGGTATTTGACAGTCAGGTCTTCCACGCTGAGCGCCGGAATCATGCGCCCGGGACTCTCAACACTCTGCGAAGACCATCGGCCATCAAATTAACGCCGATCACCAAAACAGAGATGGCGAGCGCGGGCATCCAGAGCGCCCATGGGGTCTGAAACACATGTTCGCGCGCCTCCGCTACCATCAGCCCCCAGTTTGGATTTGGGGGTTGCACGCCGATCCCGAGAAAGCCAAGTGCCGCGATAAGGAAGATGGCGTACGAAAACCGCAGCGCTCCCTCGACCGTCAGGGTAGGAAATGCCGAGGGCAGGATCTCGCGGAAGATGATCCAAGTTTCCGACTCTCCCCGCATTCGAGCCGCCTGCACGAATCCTTTAGACTTGACCGACAGCACAACACTCCTGGCCACGCGTGCCACGATCGGTGTGTAGACGAACACGATCACAATCAGCAGTGCATTACGCGCAGGCCCCACCACCCCCAGGAGTAATAGCGCGAGCAGCAAGGCCGGGATGGCCAGCAAGCTATCGAACACCCGCATCAGCGCTTCGTCAAAGGTCCCGCCCCGATAACCACTGAGCAAGCCGATGGCCGTCCCCGCAAGGACCGCCAGAAATGTGCCCAGACCGGCCAGCAGCAAGATGTCTCGCGCCCCAAACAACACGCGGCTGAAGACATCCCGACCCAGGTGATCCGTACCAAACCAGTGGTCGGGAGAGGGAGCTTGCCGAGTCTCTGATGGAATTTGTTCATTCACGCCGTAAGGCGCGATCAACGGCCCAATTAGCGCCATCAATAGAAAGATTAGGACGATCGAGGTCCCGGCCGCGGAGGCCGGCCGACCAAACAGGCGGGTCAGCACAGTAAACGGGCGCCAGCCCCGTGCCGGGGTGACGCCCGCTGTGGTCGATTCCTTGGTCACTCGGATATTACTGCGATAGGCTAACTTGGCTCAGGTCGGTCCGTCCGGCAAATGCCTTGAGTTCGAACCCTTCGAAGCCCTCACGGATTGCCGCGAATTGGGCGAAGTAATAAGGAATGATGACCGGCCCGCGCTCGATCAGGATGCGCTGGATATCTCGATATGCTGCCTTGCGTACGTCCTCGTCCAGGGTCGAGCCGGCGATATCTACCAAGTCGTCAAATTCCTGATCGCAAAAGTGGGACTCGTTCCACTTCGCGCCGCATTTCAGCATCACATCCAGATAGAACTGGGGGATCGGGCGCGATCCCCAACCCGTGATGCCGAGGTCGACTTCCAGCCAGCCGTCGGCGCCATAATATACGCTCTCCGGCTCAACGATAACTTCTACTTCGATTCCGGCCTCCCGCCACTGCTCCTTCAGCACCGCTCCGAGATCCGGCCGACCTCCGGTGTCTGGCGTGTGTAGCTCCATCTGCAAGCCGTCCTCGTAGCCGGCCTCCGCCAGGAGCGCCCGGGCAGCTTCAACGTCGCGAGCGGGGATCTGCTCCGCCTCCGAATAGTAATCCACATAAAGGGGGCCGATAGGACTGTCGCGACCTACCGCACCATAACCTTGCTGGATCAGTTCGAAAATCTCGGCGCGGTCGGTCGCAAGCTTGAAGGCTTGCACGACGCGCGGATCGTTTCCAGGAGCCCGATCCGACCGTAAACGGACGAGATCGAACCCATTGGTTGGTATGTCGTAGGTCTCGATTCCGGGGGCGACTTTGAGGCTTTCGAAGAGGGCGGTACTCATCCGCATCATCAAGTCGATCTGACCGCCACGCAGGGCGTCCGCCATGGCACTGTCTTCGTTGAAGAAGATTATCTCCATGCCCGCCAGGCCCGGTGCGCCTTCAACGAAGTAATCCTCGTTCGCGGTGAGCACAATCCGGTCCTCCGGGCTGTAGCTTTCAACCTTGAACGGTCCGGTTCCATTAAACGCGGTCGCTGGATCTGGTGTGTTCGCCTTGAGAATCAAGGCATGATTGTCGCTCAGGTCAAAAAGGAAAAATGGATTCGGCCGGTCCAGGTTGATCCGAACCTGGTTGTCCCCGATTGCCTGAATTGCCTCGATGTTGCCGTATAGATCGGCGGCAGGCGATCCGACATCCTGATCCCGCAGCCGATCCAGAGTCCAGACAACGTCCTCAGGAGTCAACGAAGTGCCATCGTGGAATTTCACACCCTCCGCCAGCGTGAAGGTATAGATCAGGCCGTCGTCGCTCACCGACCACTCGGCCGCCAACCTGGGAACCACTTGATTCTGAGGATTGACGTCCACCAAGTAATCGTAAACGTGATTCGCGAACAGCACTTCTGTGTCGGATGATATGAAGGCGGGGTCGGTCTGCACCATCGGCTGCATCCCTACCCGGATCACACCCACCGGCTCCGGCGCGGCGCTTGCACACGCCGCCAGAGTTAAAGAGGCCGCGATGACCATAGACAGAGACGTCGGTCGGAATCCAAATATTGACATTTTCATTCAAACTCTCCGTAGTTAATGGTTAGGTCCAGAGACTAAGGCTACTCACCTAGTGAGCGCGCTTCTGTAAGTTTCCAAACCCTACGGGCAACTGATTTCAGGCTATGGGGTACTGGTGCGCAAATTATAGCCGCGGGAGAGGTAGGCTTTGGTCAGTTCTGCGACGAGCGCGGGAACCAGGAGCAGGGGAAGGATGATGGTCCACTGCGTTGTACCGAGCGGGACGGTATCGAAAATTGGTTGCAGGCCTGGTACATAGATCACCGCAAAGAGCAGCACGGCCGATGTGGCAACCGCGTACAACATCGCGCGGTTGCTGAAGATCCCGATCTTCAGCAACGGATAGCGGTCGGCGCGGTACGCGAACGCCTGAAGCAGCTGCGAGAACGCGATGGTCGCGAAGGTCATCGTTTTGGCGAGCTCCGGAAAGAACCGCAGACCGATGAAATAAGCCGCGAGCGACACGGCCCCGATAGCGATGGTCTGGATACCGATCCGAAACCACATCTCACGGTTGATGATGGCCTCATGCACCGGGCGCGGCGGCCTATCCATGATATCCGGCTCGCCCTTCTCCAACCCCAGGGCCAGTGCCGGTGCTCCATCGGTCACCAGGTTCAGCCACAGCAGTTGGATGGCGGTCAGGGGAGAGGGCAATCCGGCCATGATGGGGATCAGAATGGTCAGGATCTCAGCCCCGTTGCAGGAAAGCAAGTAGAAGACGAACTTTCGGATATTGGCATAGATCACTCGGCCCTGGTCGATGGCCGCCACAATGCTTGCATAGTTATCGTCGGTGAGCACCATATCGGCGGTCTCTTTTGCTACATCGGTGCCGGTTAATCCCATGGCAACTCCGATGTCCGCCCGCTTGAGCGCCGGGGCGTCGTTGACGCCGTCACCGGTCATGGCCACTACCTCGTCGGCAGCCTTTAGCGCATTAACGATCCGCACTTTGTGTTCCGGAGTGACCCGCGCGAAGACGTCGGTCCGTTTCGCCTCTTGCATAAGCTGCCCGGCATCCATGCCCTCTATGGCCTGCCCGGTGAGTACCTGGTGTCCCTCTTGCATCAGACCGATCTCTTCCGCGATCGCCCTGGCCGTGTCGGGATAATCGCCGGTAATCATGATGGTGCGCACGCCGGCCGCCCGCGCCCGCTCAAGGGCCGACCTTACTTCCGGACGGGCTGGATCGATCATCCCGATAAGCCCTACGAAAATTAGATCTTTCTCCACCATTTCAGGCGTGGCTTCGTCGGGCACCTCCTTTTCTACACGATAAGCCACCGCAATTACGCGCAGCGCACCGCGCGCCATGGTCTCATTGGCGTCCAGGACGCGCCGGCGCGTCGCCTGGTCCATGGGCTTCGTCTTGTCCTCGATGGTCTGATAATAGGTACACAGATTCAGCACCACATCCGGTGCGCCCTTTGTGGCGGCCACTTCCCACTCGAGCATGCTGCCGTCGTAGAAGGGGCTCGCGTCTTCGGGCTTGGGTACCAACACCTTGTGCACGGTGGTCATACGCTTGCGATTTGAGTCAAATGGAATCTCACCGATGCGCGGGTAGGCCCGCTCCAATTCTTTCCGGCGTGCGCCGGCATGGTTGGCGGCCACCACGAGCGCCACTTCGGTCGGGTCCCCGACCACTCGATAGGAGCCGTCATCAGCGGCTTCAAATTCGGCGTCGTTGTCCAGCACCGCCACCCACAACGCGGTGGTGGAGGCCGGATAATCGACGAGATCGACTTGCGAGCCGTTGACGCGGAAAATCCCCTCGGCAGGGGCCGCTCCGTTTCCTGAATCCTCGGCTCCTACGTGGATCTCAAACATCGTGCCATCCACCCACAGGCGGGTGGCAGTCATCACATTCTGCGTGAGGGTGCCGGTCTTGTCGGAGCAGATCACGGTTGTGGACCCTAGCGTTTCAACAGACGATAGTCTGCGTACCAGTGCGTTGCGTCGAATCATCTCTCGCATGCCAAGAGCCAGCGTGACCGTGACCACCGCTGGCAATCCCTCCGGCACTGCCGCCACTGCCAGGCTGACCGCCACCAGAAAGATCTCGAGCGGCTCATATCCGCGCGCCCACCCCAGGAGAAAGATTCCAGCGCTGATCGCCAGCGTGGCCCCACCCAGAACTTTTCCGAGCTGATCCAATTTTCGCTGTAGGGGCGTGGCTTCCGTCTCAACCGACCGGAGCATCTCGGCGATCTGTCCGATCTGAGTATCCATGCCGCTCGCTACCACCAGTCCCCGGCCCCGGCCGTAGGAAACCATGGTTCCGCTGTGCGCCATGTTGTGCCGCTCACCCAGGTGCGTTGAGCGTCCCAACACCCCCCCGGCGTGTTTGTCGACCGCGACCGACTCGCCGGTGAGCGCGGCCTCCTCGATCCTCAGGTTCGCGGATTCGATCAGCCGCATATCCGCCGGGACGTAGTTGCCGGCCTCGAGAAGTACCAGGTCCCCCACCACAATTTCGCGCCCCGGGACCGTGTGACGCTGCCCCCCTCGCACGACCTGCGCCTCGGGAGCGGCCAATTTCTGCAGGGCGGCCATGGCTTCCTCCGCCCGGCGCTCTTGAATTACCCCCAGGGCGGCGTTCAGCAGCACGATGGCCATGATGGCCGCGGCCTGAATGTACTCCCCCAGGATGGCGGATATCCCCGCGGCCAAAATAAGAATGATGACCAGGAAGTTGCTGAATTGCGCGAGCAGGTTTTTCCAGAAGCGGGGCTTCGGCGCCACGGCCAGCTCGTTGGGCCCGTGGCTTATCAGACGGCGTGCGGCCAGATCACCGTCCAGTCCGCTGGTGATTGAGGTCTGAAGCTCCTCTGCCACTGCTCGCTGTTCGAGCGCGTGCCAGGCGCGGTCGTGGACCAAATCTCGCTCCTCAGTCGCGATTTGGGTGCTTTCCGTCATAATCGGCGCGCATTAACCGTGCGGGTTTTCAGCCCTTCCGAAATGCGTGTCAACTTGCTGCGAGGGCCATCAACTTTGGAAGGGCGCCGCTCCTTTTTGGGAAATTATTCATCGAGCTCGATGATCTCGATTGAAACCAGGCCATCTCCCTCGTAATCGGGGTTGGCCGCTGGGTCCCGCAGCCTCAGGCTGCTGAGGACGTCAGCACCTTCAACCACTTCGCCAAAGATGGTGTGAAGGCCGTTGAGGTGAGGCGTTGGTGCCAACGTGATGAAGAACTGCGCGCCGTTGGTATTTGGCCCGCGGTTGGCCATCGCCAACAAACCGCCCCGGTCAAACTGAAGATCCGGATCGAATTCATCTTCAAACGTGTAACCCGGCCCTCCGGCCCCTGTTCCGGTCGGATCGCCGCCCTGGGCCATGAAACCAGGCAGGACACGATGGAAGGTTGTATTGTCGTAGTAGCCCTGGTTGGCCAGAAATACAAAATTATTGACCGTCACCGGGGCTTGATCAGCAAAAAGCCGCACTCTGATATCGCCGATCTCCGTCACGAATACAGCCTCATAAGATTTGGAGGGATCGATCTCCATCCTCGGCGGGGAGGACCATTGAAGAGCAGCGCCAGCCTCCTCGGCTGCGGGAGGCGCAGTTGGGGGCGCCGCGACGGTCTCGGCCGCGGGAGGCGCAGTTGGGGGCGCCGCGACGGTCTCGATCGTGGCCGATCCACAGGCTGTGACGACCATCAAGCCAATAGATATAAAACCAGTGGCGAGAACACTTCCTTGTCGAATCTTCATTGTCAATACCCTCCGAATCACACATTCTTCAGAAAAAGCCAGATGTTTGCGGGCCCAGCCTTGAAACGGATCTGTGAACTTTGAGAAGGGGCCGCCCTTGTCTTGAGGGGGTTTGAACTAAACTTCCTCGAAAAATATTTTTTTGCTCTCCAATCAGCCTAAACTTTTTTCATTAAGCGCAGCTAAAAGATAGCCGACCACGATAGGGATTATTGCAACGGAGGAATCAATCAGAATCAATGGGAACCAAAGCTCTAATTCCAGGCCAATAAGTCCGATTAGAACAATCAAGTTCATCAACAAAATGATTACGTACCATGCTATTCCAGCTTCCCAAGCCGTACGTTTGTAGTCTTGTCCATTACCTCTATAAACTAGAAATAACGCCGTGGCTAAACCAATCGCCAGGAAAAATGCACGGATCCCATTGATCCACTCCGTCTCAACCAAGGGGCCGCCGGCCTCAGCACCAAAAACGATAAAAATGAAGGCGCCTGCGATGAATGTTATTCCCCACATCATCAATCCCAACAACACAATTTTCACTCTTTTGTTCATATTGGTAATTATCCTTCTAATTTGAAATTACAATCATTTTTTTATTCATCAATATGACTCAATATTTAAACCTGTTTGAGTGTAGCGGTAAACAGTCGCCCTAATTTACCAAGTAGAAAAGCTAAATACTTCCAACCCCCAGATTGCGCCTTTTGGCCGCTCCGGCGAGTGGTTGGGCAGGGTTCAGATTCTCACAGAGCCTCTTCTAGCCTTTCTCAAGGACTGCAGCGTATTGGCCAGCCTCACCTTGGATCGTTTCGAAAATCTCCCAATCCTGCCCCTCAATGATCTCACCAAGTTCTTCCTGAGACAGCATGAGCAAGTCGACCCACTGGGTAGCCGACTTCTCGTAGCGAACCCTTATCTTCACCTGGCTGGCAGCCTACCGCCGGCTTGATTCCAGGGGTGATAGGCTACAGGTTGGGGCCCAATTGAGCGGGAACGGAACAAGGACCTATCGTACTTCCACAAGGAAACCGTAGTTCACATCGCCCAGGCGCTCCCAGGCGGCGAAGATGCTAAACACATAGAGCCCCGGGTCCAGAGCCAATTCGAATTGAGTGCGCGATTCCAGCCGGAGCTCACGGCTGAGGTCGTATTCCCCCGGAAACGGCCAACTGGCCGAATCGAGATTGTCGGGGAGAAGGTCCATCTCGGGGGAGACCGCAAAGACGGCCAGACTCAGCGAGGTCGGAGGGCTCTGGACCGCGAGCTGGAGGGTGGCTGTGATGGACGAGCTGGCCGGCAGCGGGTCGGCCGGAGTGGGCACGCCGAAATAATCGGCGCAGATCGCGCCCAGATCAACGGTGCTCCAGCAGGAGGTGCCGATGCCGGAGAGCTGTTGCGCGCCGTCGATGGTCAGCGTGGCGGGCGGTGGCCCGTCGAACTCCGGCTCCGCGCTGGGCGTGCCAGCGGAGCTGGAGGTCGGTGAGAGTGC
>SMUY01025065.1_pt1 | contig 12469 bp, 13 predicted proteins | sample 2456441 | NCBI WGS metagenome assembly SMUY01 (sample SAMN11095931, study PRJNA526329) | marine sediment metagenome | biome: Marine sediment; feature: Surficial sediment; material: Deep marine sediment; isolation source: Hadal surficial sediment | place: Pacific Ocean | collected 2014-11 | depth...
GATAAGTACTCTCGATCCGATCGTATCCATAGTGCCGCGCCACTTCCTCAACCAAGTCGTCTTCGATCTGGACATCCACCCGGAAACTCGGTACCTGTACCTGCCAAATACCCTTTTCAGTTGTAGAAGCTTCAAACTCAAGACGGGATAGGGTATCGGTGACAAACCCCGGATCGATCTCCACTCCCAGCACTTGTACCAGACGCTGGGAGCGCAGTTGCACAGAGTTCTGAGCCGGGGGATTGGGAAATTCATCAATAGCCGGCCCGGCCATAACGCCCCCTGCGATCTCCTGGATGAGGCGGCAAGTGCGATTCAAGGCTTTCACCGGGATTCGTGGATCCGCTCCCCTTTCAAAACGAAAACAGGCTTCAGTACGAAGACCCAATTTCTTGGCCGTCTGGCGAATCGAGGCAGGATTAAAATAGGCACTCTCCAGAAGAATCACCCGCGTGTCCTGAGAAACCTCACTTCCCTCGCCTCCCATGATGCCAGCCATGGCCACGGGCTGGCGAGCATCACCTATCACCAGCATGGAGGAGTCCAGTTGATGCTCACATCCGTCCAGGGTGGTGAGACGTTCCGAAGGTTTGGCCGCTCGAACAATAATGCGATGTTCCTCCAGCTTGTGGTAGTCGAAAGCATGCAGCGGGTGCCCCACTTCCAGCAGAACGTAGTTGGTGATGTCGACAATATTATTAATGGGTCTTTGTCCAACAGCCTCCAGGCGCGCCTTGAGCCAGTCTGGAGATTCTCCAATAGTGAACCCGGAGAGAACCCGTGCTGCGTAGCGCGGACACAATTCGCGATTCTCAATGCTCACCCCGGTGGACAACTGAGTGGACGGATCTGCCTCATACTGGGGAGGAGAAAAGTCAGGATATTTGAGCTGGAGTCCAAGCTGAGCAGCAATTTCACGAGCGATTCCAAGATGATTGAGGCAATCGGGACGGTTGGTCGTCACTTCCACGTCCAAGACGGAGTCGTTTTTCAGTTCTTCAATCTCCTCGACTGCCAAGCCCAGCTTGGTCAGGACGTTGGCAAGTCCACTGGCGTCGATGTCCAAGTCCAGAAAGTCCCCGAGCCACTGGTAGCTAATCTTCATTTCTTTTACTCAGCGAAATCAAAACTGGCGCAGAAAACGGATGTCGTTTTCAAAAAACAAGCGAGAATCATCCACCTGATACTTCAGTTGGGCAATGCGATCGATCCCCATACCCCAGGCAAAACCCGTGTATTTGTCCCAATCGTAACCCACCATCTCGAAGACTCGGGAATGAACCATCCCGGCCCCCATAATCTCAATCCAACCACTACTCTTGCAGACTCGGCAACCTTTCCCAGAGCAGAAGATGCAGCTAATATCCACTTCTGCTCCGGGCTCGACAAAGGGAAAGTAACTGGGTCGAAAGCGCACCTGAGTGTCAGCCGAGAACAACTCTTTAAGAAAGACCTCCAACGTCCCTTTCAAGTCAGCCAAGGTGATCCCTTCATCAACCACCAGCCCTTCCATCTGGTGAAACATCGGACTGTGGGTGGCATCGGTTGCATCGCGCCTGTAAACCCGCCCAGGGACAACGATTTTCAAAGGTGGGTCCTGCTTTTCCATGGTTCGGATCTGTACCGGAGAGGTATGGGTTCGAAGCAGTAAACTATCGGAAAGATAGAGCGTATCCTGATCGTCTCGAGCGGGATGCCCCTTGGGAATATTCAGTGCCTCGAAATTGTAATAGTCCGATTCGATTTCAGGACCGGACACAACGGTAAAGCCCATCCGGACGGAGATCTCCTCCATCTGCCGCCAAACACGCCGCAGCGGGTGAATTCCTCCACGCGCAGCCTCATATCCAGGTAAGGTGACATCGATTCGCTCCGTGGCCAGTTGCAAGCGGCGTTCTTCTTCCTTGAACTTGGCCTGTCGCTCAGACAGCGCCGCCTGCACCTGGGCCTTCAACTCATTGAGTTGCTGACCTGCCTCGGATCGTTCTTGAGGAGTCAAAGCACCGAGTTTCCTGAGTTCCAGGCTGATCAGCCCTCTTTTTCGACTGAGGTACTTGTCCTGGAGATCAGAGAGCTCGCCTGAACCAGAAACGGGCTCCAGGTCTTGACAAAACTCGTCCCACAAAGGATGAACTCTGTCTGGGGAGGATTTCATGGCCCTCGTTAATCCGCTTCAAGGGGGGGAGGAGAATGGAGGGCGACCGCCTCTTGCGCCGTCCGCACAATTTCCTCGAAGGCCTTCTGATCACGCACCGCCAAGTCCGCAAGCACCTTTCGGTTGAGACTCATACCCGCCTTGTTGAGACCGTGGATCAATCGACTGTAAGAGCAGCCATGTTGTCGAGCTGCGGCTGCGATACGAATAATCCAAAGCCTGCGAAACTGTCTCTTCTTCTGTCGTCGGTCCCGGTAGGCATAGGCGAGCGACCTTAGGACCTGCTGTTTGGCAGCCTTATGCAGCTTGCTCTTGGTTCCCCAATAGCCCTTGGCCTGCCTCAGAATTTTCTTCCGGCGTAGAAGCCGTTTATTTCCACGTCTTACTCGACTCATAATCCCAAGTCTATCTCAGTTTGAGCATCCTTTGGACACGCTTTTCATCACTCTTACTGACTATCGCCCATTTCCTCATATTTCTCTTTCGCTTGGGCGTTTTCTTGGTCAGAATATGACTGTGATGGCTGCGTCGCCTCTTTATTTTCCCTGATCCGGTCACCTTAAAACGCTTGGCTGCCGCCCTTTTCGTCCTTAACTTCATAATAGCAATTCGTATCTTACACTAAAGGGCCCTGCTCGTTACACCAAAAGTGGCGTCCCATCAATACGGTTGCGTTTGTGGCGAGCGCGACGGCATCGAGTTCGCGAAGCAACGACGACGCGATGTCAATGTGCATCGAGGCGGAGTTCGCTCCTTGACCTCCCCTCGCAAGCCCCATCAGCAAACGTCATCATATTTATGGAGCGAGACACTAGTCCTAAGACCTCGATTTCTTGGGACTCAAAATCATCGTCATGGTGTGCCCTTCCAGCTTGGGCGCTCTTTCCACAACCGCAAGATCGTTGAGCGCATTGAGTAAACGTCGCAAAATCTCTTCCCCGATTTCAGCGTGGGTCACTTCTCTGCCTCGAAACATCACCGTAGCCTTAACCTTGTTTTCTTCCTTCAGAAAGCGGACACAGTGATTCTTCTTGAATTCAAAATCATGATCGTCGATTTTGGGCCGAAACTTGACTTCCTTGACCTGAACCATCTTCTGGTGCTTCTTGGCCTCTTGGGCCCTCTTGCTCTGCTCATAGCGGTATTTGCCGTAATCCATGATCCGGCAGACCGGTGGCTTGGCCCCGGGTGCAACTTCAACAAGATCCAGTCCTTGCTCGTCCGCCAGTTGAAGCGCCTGACCGGGCTTCATGATTCCTAACTGCTCTCCATCTGCGTCAATGATTCGGAGTTCAGTGGCTCTGATCTGATGATTGATGCGAGTTCTATTAATGTCCTTCCTCCACTACTTTCTGATCCACAAGATCATAAATCAGGGTGGCAAGCTCCTCAACTTTCATGGATCCCTGCTCACCCTGGAAACGATTGCGCACCGCAACGGTTTGGCTTTCCGCCTCACGCTCTCCCACAATCAGCATGTAGGGGACTTTCTGCAGCTGGGCTTCCCGGATCTTGTATCCTACCTTCTCATTCCTGAGGTCCGTTTCCACCCGGATGGGCCCTCTCTCGGCCTCTCTAAGCGCTTTTTGGACCTCAAGCGCGTAGTGGTGACTCTTTTCGCTGATCGGAATAATGAGGGCTTGAACCGGGGCCAGCCAAAGCGGAAAAGCCCCCCCATAATGCTCAATGAGAACTCCCATGAAACGCTCCAGAGATCCCAGTAAAGCTCGATGGATCATGACCACATGGTGGTCCTTGGAATCTGTTCCCACATAGGTCAAGTTGAAACGCTCGGGCAGGCTAAAATCAAATTGAAAGGTGCTAAGCTGCCAGGAACGGCCCAGCGTATCAACCAAAGTCACATCGATCTTAGGACCGTAAAAAGCGGCTTCTCCTTCGCATCGCTCATAGGACCATCCCTTGCGTTCCAGTGCTTGAACCAACACGGATTCGGCATTCTTCCAGTCCTCGGGACTGCCTGCATAGTCTTTGCCAGCAGCGGGATCCCAAACGGATAAGGCCACTTCCAAACGGTCAAAGCCAAAGCTTTTCAAAACGTGTTCAGCCAAATCAAGAGTCTGGGTCACCTCGTCCAGGACCTGGTCCGGACGACAGAAGATGTGGGCGTCATCCTGGGTAAAACCACGTACCCGCAACAACCCGTGAAGAGTTCCTGATTTTTCTTTCCGATAGACCGTGCCGAACTCGGCAATCCGCACAGGCAACTCCCGATAACTTCGTTTGCTGGACTGGTAAATAAGAATATGGCCCGGGCAGTTCATCGGCTTGAGCACGTACTCTTCCTCATCGAGAGGCAAGGTGAACATGTTCTCCCGAAAGTACTCATAATGCCCCGAGGTCTTCCACAGGTCACTCTTGGCAATATGAGGTGTGTAAACGAACTGATATCCTCGTTTCTCCAGCTCCAGGCGCAGAAACCCTTCGATCAGCTCTCGGACCTTCGCTCCTTTGGGGTGCCAGAGAATCAAGCCGGGAGCAACTCGATCGGCAACACTAAAAAGGTTCAATTGTTTCCCCAGTCGACGATGGTCACGCTTGAGAGCCTCCTCTAAATGATCCAGGTAATCTCGAAGCTCCGCTTCCTGGGGAAAAGCGGTCCCGTAGATGCGTTGCAGTTGTTCACGCTTTTCATCCCCTCGCCAATAGGATCCGGCAATGGACAACAGCTTGAACGCACCCAGTTGGGAGGTTGAGAAAACATGAGGCCCGGTGCAAAAATCAACCAACTCTCCCAACTTGTAACAAGAGAGAATCTCTCCGTCTCGCTCCTCGATCAGTTCGGTCTTGAGATGTTCTCCTTCCTTCTTAAAGAACTTCAGCGCCTTCTTCTTGCTGACTATGGAAGGCTCAAAAGGTAGATCCTGACTCCTGAGTTCCTGCATCTTCTTTTCGATGGTTTCCAGATCTTCTTCGGTCAATCGGCGAGGAGTCTGAAAGTCGTAGTAAAACCCTTCGCTGGTAGCAGGTCCAATTCCTAAATGCACCTCAGGGTACAGCTGGGTTACGGCCAACGCCATTAGATGAGATGTGGAATGGCGCAGGATTTGCAGAGCCTCCTCGGAATCCGTCACCTCCACAACCTCCCCATCTCTGTGGATGGTCCTAAACCTTAGCTCCGACACCTTAACCTTAACTCCGACACCTTGCCTCTATTATCTAAAATAAAAATGGTAGGTGCGAGCGGATTTGAACCGCTGACCCCTTCCGTGTCAGGGAAGTGCTCTCCCCCTGAGCTACGCACCTATCGGACTGTTGCCAAAACCCACAACAGACAACTCACAAGGGACAAACACTTCTCCAGTCCCTGGCTCGTTGTCTGTTGGGTGTTGTCGAGTTCTAGTGTCTCCCGCCATAAAGCTGCGCGCTATATCGTCCCGAGCGCTGCACATCCTGCGGCCCCTCTCCAGAAGGCGACAGCCTCCCGGAAGGTAGACCGAAGGTTTGAGAGCCCCTTCGCTTGCGCCCAACGTCACCCGTCGGTTGCCTGTTCCCGATAGGAACTCTCCTCATCCCTTGACCCAGGAAACCATCACCCTCAGCGATACAACGCCACTCGATGTATGGGGACACTATTAAATCGCTGCTTTGAGAGCCTTGCCGGCCGAAAATTTCGCGACTCTCTTGGCCGGAATATTGATGGGTTGTCCAGTCTGGGGATTACGTCCCACCCGAGCGGCTCGGGTAGACGCTGAGAACGTCCCGAAACCCACGATGGTTACTTTATCTCCGTTTTTGAGAGACCTTTGAACGTTCTGCACAAAGGCATCCAAGGCTGCCTGTGCCTGGGTCTTCGTGATGGCGGCGTCTCTCGCAATGGCTTCAACTAACTGACCTTTGTTCATCTCTCCTCCTTGTGATTTACTGTTGCTTAGGTTAGTTGATGGGCAAGTGAATTCATATTGCCCTTTGTCTCGGGTTTCATAAATACAGCAACCTTTGCAGAAGGGGCTAGCGAGACACTCAGCCCGGATCATGAATGAATTCTCTACTACATCGACGAAATCACCCGTCCTGCCTGCGTTCTCGGCGCTTCGCGACGAGCACCTTTGCATAAACCGGGCTAGGCAGCCTCTCTCAACAACCGCCTACGGACTTGCTTGAGTCCCTCCTCAAATTGCAGCGCTTGAATTGCGGCGCTGAGGTCCTGGTAAAACTTATCTCGCAAAGCAGTTTCGCCCTCATCAGAGGTATTGTCAAAATAAAATTTCGTCACAAAGTCCTGATCGGGAGATCTCACCTCCGGAGCAATCCCCGAATCGTTCAGTTTTCTGCTCTGAATGGGTGCCCCTGTGGAACGATAAAAAAGCCCCGTCAAAATTTCCAGGACGGAACCATCCTCGAGATATATCAGGTCCTGAACTGAACCCTGACCATCGGTCCTTTCTCCCACCGTCCCAGCGATGTCATGATCCTTCAGAGCGGCAACAAAAACTTCCGCTGCGCCGCTACTGCCCCGGTCCATCAATAAAACTACTCGAATACCGGAGACAAGCGGTTCCGTCAAGGAAACAAATTCCGTCTTTTTGCCATCTCGACCGCTCACCGTCAAAATTTTCTTGCCCTTGGGAAGAAACAAATCACTGATCTCGACTGCCTCTTCAAAGGCCCCCAGGGCCGTTCCTCTCACATCCACCAACAGACCTCTCATACCGGAAGAAAGCAACATCTTCAGTTTTGCTGAGACGAGTTGGGCAACGCCCTCTTCAAAGTGCGGGATCGACAAAAATCCAATCCCCTCTTCCACGATACGGGCGGAAACCTCGGGCAGCGGCATGTTTTCACGAACCAGATCAACCTGTGAAGGGGCACTTCGACGGGCCCGAATCACGCGGAGATGGACGTAACTCTCCTCGGTGCCCAGCAACAACATGCGGGCCTCCCACAGACTCATTTGACTGGTCATCTCACCATCTATGGACTCGAGAAGATCGCCTGTACGCAAGCCTCTTTGCTGTGCGGGACTGCCTGAAACAACAGAGACGACATAGGCATACCCATATCGTTTGGAGAGTATGATGCCGGGTGAGGCCGTCAGCTCACCCTTGGACCGCTGAATCTCTTGATAGGTTTCCCGATCGATGAAACTCGAATAGGGATCCAGGGCCTCCATCATTCCCTGTAACCCCCCTTGCATTGCTTTCTCCATATCAGGTTCCTCAACGTAATCCTCTTGGACTTTGCTGAGAACATCGGTGAAAATTTTTAGATCTTGATAGGCGTTGTCTTTTGCTGAAACTCTGTTCAGCATTCCACCCACTAAGCCATAAACCACGAAGAGCGCGGAAAAGAAGATGATTATAATTTTGGCTTTTCGAAACATCCATTTCCTCTAAACAACCGGGGCTCAACCGCGATATGATACTAGCTTAGGAACTTTGCGAAAATAATGCAAGAAAATGCGGTAGATTATGAGTGTAGGCGATTTCCATGAGGCGATGGATGGCCTTGGATGTGGGCTCCAAGACAATCGGAATCGCCATCACGGATCCCTTGAAAGTTACGGTCCGGCCTCTGAAGACTCTGATGAGAGAAAACTTGGGTACAGATGCTGAGCGAATCGGCGAGCTCATTGAGGAGCAGGACATTGAACGACTTGTTGTGGGAATGCCCAGGCATCTGGGAGGTGAGAGAAGTAGCATCGCTGACCTCATCGAACCTCTGGTGAAGCGGTTGGAACAGAACCTTGAAATTCCCATAGCATCAGCAGAAGAGCGCTTATCGACCAAGGAAGCAGAAAGACTTATGGGGGAAGCGGCCTTGCCTCTAGCCGAACGGAGAAAAAGAAGGAATGAATTTGCAGCAGCTGTCATTCTCGAGTGGTATTTAGAGGAGGGCCGATGATCCACAAAGTCAGGGACGCAAAAAATCTGATTCTCCTGGGAGTGCTGGCAGGATTGCTCACCTGCTCCTTCTTGATCGTGCTGATGGTCCAGATTTATCAGCCTTACAAAGGCTATGAGGAATCTCACCAGCTGATTGTGATTCAACGGGGTTCTAGGGTTCCTCAGATTGCCCGGACTCTTGAATCTCATGGTATCGTCCGCTCTTCCTGGCTCTTTGAATGGTATGGCCGCTTGTCCCATCGGCCCTTGGTACTGCAGGCTGGAGAATACCGATTTGAGGGACCCGTCAATCTTCCCACAGTCACAGAGAAACTACGCACCGGCCTGGTTCACCATTACCGTGTGACCATTCCGGAGGGTCTGATCATGGATGAAATTGCCGAGCGATTTGTGGCCCAGGGATTCGGAACCAGAGAGAAATTTCTTGAGGCCATGAAGGGTACTGCCCTAATCAACGACTGGGATTCTGTGGCCAGGGACAACCTGGAAGGATATCTTTTCCCAGACACCTACTTCGTGACTCGGGATATGAGCGAACAACAGATGGTTGAAGCCATGGTGGCCAACTTCCAGAAGGTGTGGACTCCGGAGCGCCGGAAGAGAGCGGAAGAATTGGCTTTGACGACAAGAGAGACGATTACCCTGGCCTCTTTGATTGAAAAGGAAACCGCTCTTTCCAGCGAGCGGACTCTGGTCTCGGCAGTCTTCCACAACCGGCTCCGGAGAAACCTCAAACTCGCCTGTGATCCAACCGTCATCTATGCTATTAGGCTGGTGAAAGAATACGATGGAGTCATCAACCAGAGCGACCTGGAGCTGGACTCTCCTTACAACACCTATCTCTACCCCGGATTACCCCCCGGTCCGATCGCCAACCCGGGACTTGAATCCATCGATGCCGCCCTTTATCCGGCAAAAGCAGACTACCTTTATTTCGTCTCCACAAACGACGGGAGGCACCTCTTCTCGACCAGCTATCGGGATCACACCCGGGCTGTCGCTCAGTATCAACGTTAGCTGGCGGTTAGAGGATTCATCAATGAGAATTCCATACAGAACGGGAATGTTCTAAAATTATAACCGGGAGTTTTCATAGCTTCTTGTCACGAAGGGAGGTAGGGGCGAGCCGTTGGCTTGCCACGAGTGGCTTGCCACAAGTGGCTCGCCACTCGTGGCAAGCCCGAACAGTTAGGATGGCAAAACCGAAGCCACACTGGTAAAGATGTGCCACTCATGCGGTTCGGTTCAGCCACCGGCTGCCCCCTACGGGTAGGTTGAGGAGGCCGGGGGCACCCGCTTGCGGGTCGCGCAGTCAGGAAGGATGGGTTCACTGCCCCAGTAGAGAATGTATGAATCATCCAATGATGGCCCGGAGGCACCTGCAACTGATTCTCTTTCTGCTTTTCGCTCCCGCGGTGCAGGACTGGGCACCGGCCAGGGCGCAATTGGTCCCGCCCCCCCTGCGAATTTATATTCCTTTTGAAGTAGCTTGGGACGGCATGGTCGAGACCCTCGAGAAAAATGAGTTTGAGTTGCTCCGTCAAAATCGAGGTCAGGGATTCATCCTGAGCAGCCTTCGTGAGCATAGCTCAGGGCTCTTAACTGAAAGTCAGATCAGCAAAATCGGTGAGAAGCCAAAGCTGATCGATGGCGACTGGGTTCGCGTACGATATCAATACGAAATCCGTGTAGAGCTGATTGCCGACCGGGAGACAGTCGTTACAGTGGATGCAAACATCCAAGCTCTAAAGCGCGAGTACCTGGGAAAGGAAACCTGGATCGAGATTCAGACCATCGGAAAACTGGAAGAGACGCTCTTGACCCAGTTCGGGCAGCACCTTTTCGGAGATGCCTTTAGCCTGCAGGAACCGAAAAAGGGTTTCTGGGAAAGAGACCCGACCTACGCCCCTGGACAGGAAAGACAAGGAGTACCCCGAATCGTAGGCCCTGAGAGATTACCGTGACCCACCACGAATGTCCCTTGATCTGATGAAATGAATGAGCGAACGCTAGAAATTCTTGACCAGTCGCTGGAATACTCGCTGTGGGCCTTTCTCTTTGTTTTTCTTGCCAGTCTCTGCTTCATCGCCCTGCGACTCAAGGCACGCAAACAAGGACTGGCCGATTATCTTCGTGACGAATTCGAAAGGCGATATGAACAAGAGATAGTGGGGGAAAATCTGGGAGAGGTTCTGGATGGAGCCGTGCCCCTGTCCAATCGAGTGCGGATGGCCACAAAGGCGCTGATCCTTTCCGTTGCGCTGGCCTTTGTATGTTTTCTGTTGGCCGGCTTTACTCCTCTCTCCTTTTTCGGAAATTTCGCCACTGAACCCACCCGGGAAACTGGGCCATTGAGATTGACTTTGCTGACCTACGAGCGCTTTTACGAGGGCTTCTCTTTGGAGGGAGAAGTTTGGAATCAAACTCAAGAGCCGATGGGAGGGTTAAAGGCCCTTGTTTCCATCTGGAAGTCGGAGCACGAGCTTCTGGATGAGGTCTCGGTTCAGATCAAGCCCGATCCTCTCCCCGCTCTCTCGGCTGGGACCTTCAGCCTCCGTTACACCGAAAATTCACCTTTCTTGTACGGCTACCAAGTCACCTTTGCAAACGACCAGGATATGGAAGTTCCCCACGTCGAAGGATTTGATGTTGAGTAAATCCTTTCGCCTGGATCCCCGCAAACGGCAACTCTTAACCCTGATTCCTTATCTCAAGAAGTACCAAGCAAGGGTCATCATTGGGGCAACCATGGTGCTCCTAACCAATATCGTTGCCGTCGTTTCGCCTTGGATTTTACGTAACGCCATCGATCAGCTCTATCTGGAAATCAGCCGCGATATTCTTCTTTATTATGCGGTACTCCTGATCGCAGCCAGCGTGGTGGAAGGGCTCTTCCGTTTCCTGATGCGGCGAATCCTGATCGGCGTCTCCAGAAACATTGAATACGATCTTCGCAACGACCTGTTTTCCCATCTTCAATCCCTTTCCCCCAGCTTTTACCAACGCAACCCCACCGGTGACATCATGTCTCGGGCCACCAATGACCTCAGTGCTGTTCGCATGGTGCTCGGACCCGGAATCATGTACTCCATAAACACCCTTTTTACGGCTGTTTTGACCATCAGCATTCTCGTGACCATCAACCTGCAGCTGGCCATCCTCACCCTGCTTCCTCTCTTGGCTGTGAGTGTCTGTGTGAAGTATTTCGGCAAACAAATCCATAAACGATTCGAGAGGATCCAGGAACAGTTTGCGACGCTCACAACTTTAGCCCAGGAAAATGTCTCGGGAATTCGTGTGGTCAAGGCATACAACCAGGAGGAAGCATTCATTGGACGTTTCCAGGAGGCTAATAAGGACTACGTCGACAGAAGCCTTTCCTTAGTCAGGGTTTGGGGAGTCTTTAACCCGCTGTTGACCCTTCTGCTGGGCCTCTCCTCCGTGGGGCTTCTCTGGTATGGAGGGCGTCAGGTCATTCAGGGCTCTATGACGGTGGGCGAGTTCGTTGCTTTTATGGCTTACCTCAGCATGCTCACCTGGCCCACCATCGCTCTCGGATGGGTGATCAACATCTTTGAACGTGGTTCAGCTTCCATGGGTCGAATGAATCAGATCTTTCAGTCAAGGCCGGAAATCAGGGATGAGCACCCGAGCACCCTCTCAACGCTCGAGGGCCACATTCAGGTGAAAAACCTTACTTTTTCCTATAACGGAGCGCCTGTCCTCAAAAACGTGAGCTTTGAAATTCCTTCAGGTCAGACGTTGGCCATCGTGGGGAGGACGGGAAGTGGAAAATCAACGTTGGTGAACCTGCTGTGTCGCTTGTATCAAGTTCCCGCAGCGGGCATCTTCATCGACGGCAACGACATCAACGATATTCCCCTGGAGACACTGCGAACCCATATTGGCTACGTTCCTCAGGAAACTTTTCTCTTCTCGGAGACCGTCCAGCAGAACATCGCTTTTGGGAGACCTGAAGCGAGTCCTCAGTCCATCCAGGAGAGCGCGAAAATCAGCAACATTTGGCCCGATATACAAGAGTTTCCCCGTAAGTTCGAGACCTTCGTAGGGGAGCGCGGGATTACCTTGTCGGGAGGCCAAAAGCAGCGAATTGCCATTAGCCGGGCGCTTCTGGTGAATCCCCGAATTCTCATTCTCGATGACGCCCTTTCCAGCGTCGACACCGAGACCGAGGAACGAATTCTTCAGGGGCTTTCCGGAGAATTCTCAAATCGGACCGTCATCTTGATTTCCCATCGGATCTCGACGGTCAGAATGGCCGATCAAATTCTGGTCCTGGAGAAGGGAGAAATCGTAGAACGGGGAACCCACGACGATCTCCTGAAAACAGAAGGACACTACGCCACCCTCTATGAGAGGCAACTGCTGAAGAAAGAACTGGGCATGGAATGAATCACTACCACGAAGAAGAAATCCTGGGGAAAGCGTA
>SMUY01033466.1_pt1 | contig 12459 bp, 11 predicted proteins | sample 2456441 | NCBI WGS metagenome assembly SMUY01 (sample SAMN11095931, study PRJNA526329) | marine sediment metagenome | biome: Marine sediment; feature: Surficial sediment; material: Deep marine sediment; isolation source: Hadal surficial sediment | place: Pacific Ocean | collected 2014-11 | depth...
AAGCCAGATGCTGTGCAAAACCGGATAGGACAAACTGTAAATCAGGAAATCACCAAAATGTCCTGCAAAGCTTTGAATTAAAATGGTAAATTCGTTATTTCGTCCGGCTTGGTGAAATATGCAGGCTAGCGCCCACTACTGTGTCACTGCGTCCCCTGGGCGACAACGATGCAAAGACTTAAATAACTCAGAAGCCTGAACCGTTTTAAATCACCTGTCGTATTTGAATGACAACAGGACAGGTTCAAAATAAGTGGGCCGGTAGTGACCAGCACCCTATTTCGATTTCTTATGGGCACGCGGATGGGCTTTGTCATAGACCCTGGCCAGGTGCTGGAAATCAAGGTGGGTGTAAATCTGGGTGGTGGCGATATCTGCGTGTCCCAGCAATTCCTGCACTGCCCTCAGGTCGCCGGACGATTCCAGTATGTGGCTGGCGAAACTGTGTCTGAGCAAATGCGGATGCACGCTTTGGGGCAGGCCCTGGCGAATCGCCCAATGGCGAATTCTCGCCTGAATGGTACGCGGCGAGATACGGTTGCCACGGCGGCTGACAAACACGCTGGGCTCATTCAGATCCGCAAACGCAACCCGCGTTTTTCGCCATTCCAGCAAGGCTTCGATGGCTTTTCGTCCGACCGGCACCATGCGCGTGCGGTTGCCCTTGCCGGTCACTGAAACCATTCCAGAGCCCAGGTCCAACTGTTCCCAGTTTAGCCCCGCGAGCTCTGACAGCCGTAATCCGGAGGAATAGAAAAGCTCCATAATCGCCTTGTCACGGATCGCCAGGGGCGAGGTATCTGTGATGTTCAGCAACTGGCTAACGGCATCTACGTCAAGTGTTCCCGGCAAGTGCCGTGGGCTCTTGGGCGCCCGGATGGACAGTGCCGGGTTGTGTTCAACGATCCCCTCACGCAATAAAAATTTAAAAAACCCCCGTGTCGAGGACAACAGCCGTTGCAGGGATTTTCCGCCCAGGCCTTGCCGGTGGCGGCGCGCCACCAGCGCACGGATATGATGTTCCGTGGTCGAGGCGGGATGTTCGATACCGTCTGCAGCCAGGCTTTCGATCACCCACTGAAGATCGCGTTGATAGGCTGAGCGGGTGCGCGCGGACAATCCCCGCTCTGTGTGCAGGTACTGAATGAACTGCTTGAGTAACGCTTTCATGGACCTCCGGGGAGGCAGATTCCGGGAAGCGGGCAGATCACGCTGTGCCGGCATGATCTAGGCAGAGCGGCGATGTTCCTCCGGCTCACTCAGGGCCAGCCTGCAAGTGATCACGGTTGCCAGCAAGTCCAGGAACAGGGTGCCCATTCCGGGGTAAAAACGCGCCGGGTCACTGCTGCCGATCGCCAGCAGACCGTCCGTGCCCAGTGGGACCAGCGCAGTGGACTGAACCCACTGTGCGCGCGAACCGTACAGGAATTTCAGCTTCCTGTCGTTTAATCGGCCACAGGTAGTCAGGCCCTTTTCCAGTTGGGTCTGAAACTGCTGCACCTCAGGATCATCGCGCTGGACTATGAATACAGACGTTCCATCGCTGACTTCAACTTTTCTGTCAAAAATGGAAATATTCAGAATATCCGCGTTGAACTCGTTCATCATTGCCAGGCAAAGCCGGTCGAAAAACGACCCCAGGTCCTTGATGATCATCAATTCAAGCGTCAGTTGATGCAGGCGTTTCATCAATAGTTCGTTGTCGGATGCGACCTTGATCAACTGTTTGAGTTGCTTCGACGCGCTGCGGTTCTGCTCCCGCAACTGTTCGACCTGTTTTTCGATCAGGGAAACAGCGACTCCGCTTTCGTGCGGTAACTGCACTGCATCGAGCACATCAGGGTGTCGAATCAGAAAGTCAGGGTATTTGCGCAGATACTTCGCAACGATCTCGCTCATGGATCTTGATTTTTCACTCATTGCAAAATCCCTTCGAATAAATGAACGGCCGGTCCGGTCATAAAGACGGGTTGATCAAATCCTTCCCATTCTACTATAAGTGTACCACCCACCTGTTTTACAAGGACCTTTTGTGCCAGTTTTCCATTCCTGATGAGAATTGCCACCGCCGCACAGGCGCCGGTACCGCAGGCTCGTGTTACTGCCGCACCTCGTTCAAAGACCCTCAGAGCGATGGTTTCGCGGTCAATTATTTCAGCAAAGCCGACATTGCAACCCTGCGGGAATGCCGGGTCACGGCTGATGATTGCCCCCAGCGTTTCCACCGCTGCATCCTGAATATCGGCTACTTCCAACAGCGCGTGCGGGTTGCCCATGGAGACAGCGCCGAGGCGCAGGGTTTGCCCTGCTACTGCCAGTTCATACCAGCCTGAAGACGCTTCAAGTGTCAGCGGTACTTTTTCAGCTTCAAAGGCAGGAGGACCCATGTTGACCCGGAATTGCTGTTGCGCCAAGCCCTCTACGGACACGGTGGAGACCGGGCCCTGGAGCCGAAACGCCCCGGATGGTGTCTCACCCCGCGACTGCAGGTAGAGGCCGATGCAACGCACGCCGTTACCACATTGCCCGGCCCGGCTGCCGTCCGCGTTCCAGACTTCAAATCGCGCCAGGCAATCCGGTTTATTGGCTGGCTTCAACACCAGCAACTGGTCACACCCCACGCCGGTATGCCGGTCGGCGAGCTGCGCTGCCTTTTCCGCATCCAGTTCATAGTCCTGGCCACGCACATCAAGCAATACAAAATCATTGCCTGCACCATGCATTTTTTGAAATCTGACGGACATGCCAATCAGCCGGGAAGCAGCCCACGCACTATCCAGTGACGATCACTCGGCAGGGACAGGGACAGCATCAACATACCGGCCTGTTGCAACTGGCCCTGGATTTCATCCGGCGTGTAGGCCGCCAGCAGGGAATTGAAAAAATCCTCTTGCAGCACCTTTGGGTCATCCTGTGTGTACATGGCTACCAGTTCCTGCGCCCGTTCTTTGCTCTCAGGCCGGCGAAGGTCCATGACGGTCACCGCAGCGCCTGGCCGCGCCAGGTAGCGGACAGATTCCCAAAGCGTCATGGGCTCGGGCAGATGGTGCAACAGGCTGTTGCTGAGAATAACGTCAAAGGAACCGGCTTCCAGCCCTGTATCCGGTAGGCGCGCAAGTCTCAGCTCGATCCCATCCTGCTTGCCGGCACGCTCAATCGCCTCGGCAGCGCGCCGCAGCATATTTTCCCCGGCATCAAGTCCGGTGATCTGCCAGCCGGGCAATTCATCCGTCAGTCGAATGCATATGTCGGCCGGACCGCAGCCCAGGTCCACAAGACGGCCGTTGCGATCCAGGTTGTGAAAGCCTTCCATGAATTGCGCCACGAACAGAGCGTTTGAGTCTGAGAAATCCGCATCTGCATAGGCCCGGGTCTGGACCGGCGAATCCATTAACTCCGGTTCAGGCTTTCTCTGCATCGTTTTTGCTGTCGTCCTTTTCCTGCGACTCTTCCGATTGATCATCCTGGTCCTGTGTTGGCGCCTGATCGTTCTGCGGCAGGTATAAAGGACCTTTTTGCCCGCAGGCGCTTGCAAATAGCGCAATGATGACGCTCAGAAGTACGGGTTTTATCAGTTGCATGGACACATTTCGATGTGGTTGGACTGCTACACTATACGCCATGACCGAGACCTCTACAGCCGGGAATTCCGCACGTGGAAGCACTGCACCGGCGCTACCCGAGGCCGTGGAACTGACCACCGGCAATGTGCCGGAAAATGCGGTTATCTGGCTGCATGGACTGGGTGCGGACGGGCATGATTTTGAAGCGGTCGTTCCCATGCTTGGCATGGAACAGATTGGCGCTACCCGTTTTGTTTTTCCGCACGCACCGGTCAGGCCCGTGACACTGAACGGCGGCATGCATATGCGCGCCTGGTATGACATCAGGGGCATCAATGTCAGCCGCGACCAGGACGAAGAGGGCATTGCGCACAGCACGGCCCTGGTTCAGGCGCTGATCGACCGCGAAATCAGCCGCGGCATTCCTTCATCGCGCATCGTGCTGGCCGGGTTTTCACAGGGTGGCGCCATCGCGGCACACGTTGCGCTCCGCTACCCGCAAAGACTTGCAGGCCTGATGATGCTGTCGTCCTACCTGCTGTTTCCGGACCGCCTGAGCACAGAAATTCAACAGGCCAGCAGGCACACCGCGGTATTCGTTGCGCACGGCAATATGGACCCGATGGTGCCGGTAGCGATGGGCCGGGACCTTGTAAAACGCTTTGAGCAATTGCAATTAGCGGTTGAATGGCACGAATACCCGATGCCACACTCGGTCATACCGGAAGAATTACGCGATATCGGTGGCTGGCTGAGGGCGCGTCTGGCAGTCCCGGTCTGAAGCAATATGGCGGTACACGGCACATGGAAGTAAGGCAGAGTTCACGCGGTGTTTATCCGCCGTCATTCTGCGACTGGCGGCTGGCCATGGGCATCATGGCCGTCACGCAAATTTCGGTGTTACTCATAGGCCTGGGACGCTACCAGGGAATCAGTTGGCAATGGTTGAGTGTCACCAGCGCCTATAGCCAAAGCCTGGCGCTGGCCTGCGCGCTGGTCGTTTGCATCAGCCGGGCCTGGTTGAAGCGCCTATCGACACGCGATGCCTGGCTGACAAGCTGGGTGCTTGCACTGCTGACGGCGGTTGCGTTCAGTTATGCCTGTGGCGTGATCGGGTCGGTGCTCGGATTTGGGCCCGGCAAGGCACTGCTGGCGGCATTTATGCTCAAGAGCACGCTGGCAGTGGGCCTGGTATTCATGGCTTTACTGAGATATCTCTTTGTCCGTGCCCAGTGGCAGAGAGAACTGATTGCACAGGCGGACGCCAGGGTTCAGGCGCTACAGGCGAGAATCCGGCCCCATTTCCTGTTCAACAGCCTCAACACCATCGCCAGCCTGATCCCGGGGGAACCGGAGAACGCGGAACGGGCAACCATGGACCTGGCCGACCTGTTCCGGGGCAGCATGCGCAGGGCGGACAAGATGATACCCCTTTCCGAGGAGTTGCAATTGGCCCGCAAATACCTGGACATGGAACAACGCCGCATCGGGCAGCGTTTGCGCGTCGAGTGGAGTGTGGAAGAATTGCCCGGCGCGGCGCTGGTATTGCCGCTGATTCTTCAGCCACTGCTGGAGAACGCGCTGACGCATGGGATACAGCCTCGGGAAGAAGGCGGTCTGGTCAAGGTCTATGGCCGGGCTGAGAAAGAAAATATCGTGATCACAATCACCAACCCGATGAACGATGTGGATGATGTTTCCACTGTTCAGTCCTCCGGCCACGGCATGGCATTGAACAACATTCGCAAACGGCTGGAACTGGCTTTTGACGGGCGCGCGAGCCTGATCAGCAGCAACAACGAGGAGCAGTTTTTTTCTGTGCTTAGGTTTCCGTATGATTCGAATTCTGATCATTGACGACGAGCCGCCGGCGCTGGCACGAATGAACCGCCTTCTGGACCCCTTTCCGGATTGCGAGGTTGTAGGTGAAGCAGGATCTGGTAGACGCGCGCTGGAACTGATTCCGGCGCTACGGCCGGATCTCCTGTTACTGGATATATCCATGCCTGGCATTGATGGCATGGCCCTGGCCCGGACCCTGCAAGAACTGGATGACGCCCCTGCGGTGGTGTTCTGTACCGCATGGCCGGACCAGGCGCTGGAGGCATTCGACTGCGATGCGGTGGATTACCTGGTCAAGCCGGTACGCCCCGAACGTTTGCAGGCGGCAATACTGAAGGTGAGACGCCTTCTCAATCTGGCCGCCGAAGCCGCTACTTCGAATCAATATCTGCGTTCAACGGTTGGCGGCAAGACCACACTGGTGGCATTGAACGACGTGATCTGCCTGGTGGCGGAAGACAAGTACACCACCGTGATTCACGAGCAGGGAAAAGCCGTAATCAACGACTCCCTGGTCGAGTTGGAAAAGCGGTTTCCGGCTTTGTGGATACGCGTGCACCGCAATGCCCTGGTGGCGCACAAGCGCATTCGCGGTATGCAGCGGTCCCCGTCCGGACCAAGCAGCCTGCTGCTGGACGGAACCGGGTACATGCCCCAGATCAGCAGGCGGAAACTGTCCGTGATCCGCCGGTATATCAGGGAACTGGGGTGAGCCAGGTGCTCCGAATCGCGACCCGTAAGAGCGCGTTGGCGATGTGGCAGGCCAGGCATGTGCAGTCACTGCTGGAACAATCCTGGCCGGAACTCGTCGTTGAACTCGTTCCCGTTGTGACCCAGGGCGACCGTATTCTCGACCGGCCACTGGCGTTGATTGGCGGCAAGGGCTTGTTTCTGAAGGAACTGGAACGCGCGCTGCTCCGCGGTGAAGCGGACCTGGCGGTTCATTCCATGAAAGATGTACCGGTACAAATGACCGATGGCCTGTCACTGGATGTGGTATTGCCCAGGGCGACGCCCTTTGACGCATTGGTTTGTCGGGAGGGTGGCAGCCTGGCAGAACTTCCCGCGGGCAGCCGGCTCGGCACTTCCAGCCTGCGGCGGCAATGCCAGTTACTCGCAGCGCGGCCAGACCTGCTGGTGAGCGACCTGCGCGGAAATGTTGATACGCGGTTGGCAAAACTGGACGCGGGTCAGTATGACGCCATCATCCTGGCCTGCGCCGGACTGGAACGCCTTGGCCTGGGTGGGCGAATCAGCGAACAACTGGAGCCACCGCATTGGATTCCGGCTTCCACGCAGGGCATTATTGCGTTGCAAACCTGTTCGGGGGACGCGGCCGTCGCCGAACGGATACGGCCGTTGAATGACGCGGACACTGCCATCGCGGCCAGGGCGGAGCGGATGGTCGTCCAAAGGCTGGAGGGCAGTTGTCAGCTCCCGCTCGCTGTCTATGCACGCTTGGAAGACAGGCTGCATATTCAGGCCATGGTCGGCATGCCGGATGGCTCGTCTGTCATTCGGGCGCAACGCTCGGGTAGCCCGCTGGAACCGGAAATGCTTGCGAAGCAGGTGACGGAGCAGTTGTTGCAACAGGGCGCGGGCGAAATCATCAGCAGCTTGGAAATTAAGTAAACTCCGGTCCATTCAAGAACTCGTATCTTGCACCCATAGTTTCCAGCTTCTGCATTGCCCACCAAGATCAACGTGGCTTCGCAATAGCGATGCCAGAACGTGTGATTCGCGCCTTGAAAAATTTGCAGGGAACAAATTTTCACGCAAGCCCCGCAGGGGTGAGGCGCAGGGATGCGTCGAATAATCTGCACATTTTGGATTACAATCTACTTTGCTGATGAATGGATCAGAGCTTATTTAATTCCAGCATATTTTTATTACTTGTCGTTTATCATGAAATACGATAGTGTTCGTAGTTAGAAAGATTTATCCTTGTGTGCCGGTCTGTGTCCGTGAAGCGGGTGGTGATTTACCGACCGTTTCAGTTTTAGCCCCGGGTGATTACAGGTGTGTACAGCTTGTTGTGCATTACTACTGCAACGCCAACACGCAAGCCCCTCGTGTACATCGGCTGTACGCATCTTCACCCGGGCTTTCCTGATCATCCCGTCAAAAAAGCGCCCCTTGCTCGGCCGGGTCGCATGCTAGACTCGCTGATGGCCTTCTCACACGTATTGATTACCCGGCCCGGACCGGAGGCCGCTGAACTTGCGCAATGGCTGCGCGGTACCCCGCAAAAATCCATCATGATGCCTGCTTTTCGCTTTGAACCCGGGTTTCCCGGCCTGGATTTTGGCCGCGCGTGGCATTCCAACGGGCAACCCGGAAATCGCCGCATGGTCATATTCTGTAGCCCGAGGGCTGTTGAGTTCGGGTTGCGGCAGTTGCCGGCGGGATTCCTGGACAGTATTGAAATTGCCGCCATCGGGCCTGCAACGGCAAATTTTCTGGAATCTGCCGGGCACGCGGTATCCATACTTCCCGCGAAGGCGTTCAACAGTGAATCCCTGTTGCAGCATCCTTCCCTTGCCAGTAAGCCGGGGCAGGCCCTGATCTTCTCCGCGCCAGGTGGCCGCCAAAGGCTGTTTTCGGGGTTAAAGAAACTCGGCTGGCATACGCAATTTGCACATGTTTACCAGGCTGTCCCACTGGCGCCCTCCCGGGCCGCCGTCAAGGCCATCCTGGGGGCCAGGACGATACTTTCTATCTGGACCAGCGCCAAATCATTGCAGCAGTTGTCGGGCAGCATCGAATCCGGGGCGTGGGAAAAAGTCCTGCAAGGCGAATTCCTGGTGACCTCGGACAGGCTTGGGGGAATTGCCCGCAGATATACTGCCGGACAGATACACGTGACCGATGGCCCGGGTAACGAGGCGATCATGGCAGGTATCCTTTTATTACAGGCCTGAAGTATTGAAACAGGCGTTCATCTTTCCCATTCCCAAACGCCTTTGAGATGCATGTCCGGGCCAATTTGGGTAGCATTAATCTATTAAAAAACACATATTGGAAATCACTCTATGAGTAGTCCAGACGACGAGCCGGAATTTGACCCGTTTGCGCATGATTCCCCAAAAAAGAAATCGGGAGGATCCGGCACTGGCATTGCGTGGCTGGCGCTGTTGCTGGGCTTGCTGGCAATCAGCGCAAGCGCATATCAGTGGTGGTTGAACCAGGCGGTCGATATTGTTGAGCAAGACCGCCAGTTGGCGTTCGAAACCCTGAAGCAAAGCCAGTCCGGATTCCAGCAAACACTTGAATCCTACGGCAGCAGGCTGGATTCGGCGGAACAACGCGACGATACGGGTACTTTCGCGGCCATCCGTTCGGAACTTCAGGCCATCCAGGCAAGACTGGCAGAAGCCGGGCTGAACAATGCGGATGACCAGGCCATGTTTGCGTCGGCCCAGGCCTCCATGATGGGCTTGCAGCAACGTATCGATGCCCTGGAAGCCAGTGTTGCGGCCCTCGCAGTGCGCAGTGACTCGCCCGGTGAACGCATGGACGTGGCCGAAGTTGATTATCTGCTTCGATTGGCTGCGGAACGCCTGGCGATGTTTGGCGACGTCCGCTCTGCAGACCAGGCACTGGAAATTGCAGATGCGCAACTGGAAGCCCTGGATGATCCCTTGTACGTACCTGTTCGCCGGGCCATCGGCCGGTCGCGGCAGGCTTTGCAGGACCACCCGGTGCTGGATCTCCTGCAGCTATCGGCACGTATCGCGGTGTTGCAGTCCACGATACCGGCACTGCCGTTTGCCGGCGAAAAGGCGCCTGAACCGGCCGCAGAGATTGCCGTTGATGCAGGGCTCTGGCAGCGCATCAAGAATGCTCTCGCGCCGCTGATCAAAGTCCGCAGAAGGGTGGATGAAGATATGGTGGTGAATCTGGAAGACAAGGATTTCCTGAGGCAGGGCCTGTGGTTGCAACTCGAATCCGCCCGCCTGGCATTGATGCGTTACGACGCCGCTGCATGGGGGTGGTCATTGACACGCGCAGGTGACACTCTGCACGATCGTTTTGAAACCAATGCTGATCCGGTGCGTGCTGCCATGGCCGAAGTTGAACAACTGGGCAGCATTGAGCTTGTGCAACAGTTGCCGGACATCAGCGCGCCGTGGTCACAACTGCGTTTACTGCGCGAAGGCCGCGCCTTGAGCACATTTGATCAGCACCCCCAGCAAGCAACAGTTGAACCGGACAGCGAAGCGGGTGGGGCGCGATGAAGCGATCATTCCTGTTGTTCGTGGCGCTGGCCCTGTTGTTGCTCACGGCGGCGCTGGCGCCGGTGTTCAAGTCCGATCCCGGCCATGTGCTGATCAATTTTATGGATTGGACCATCGAAACCAGTGTTTTGGTGCTGGCCGTGGCTGTGATACTGCTGTGGGTTGGCTTTCAGCTTCTGATCCGTTTGTGGCGCTTACCCGCCGAAACAGCCCGCCGGGTCCGTGAACAACGCTCGATGGCCCAGCTTGAGAAAGGCCTGCTTGCGCTCACCGAGGGCGATTGGCGTACCGCGGAAAAGGCACTGGGAAAATCCGCCAGTACGCGTGGGAAGACAACTGCCCGCTACCTCGCAGCGGCGCAGGCAGCGGATGGTCAGGACGAGAACGAGCGGCGTGATTACTACCTGGAACAGGCCGACTCCGGTGGCACGCGTAAAAAGTTTTTGATCGAGTTGACGCGGGCCAGGATGCTGGTTGCCAATGAAGCCAGGGAACAGGCACTGCCGATCCTGGAAGAACTGCACGAGCGCAGGCGCAAGCATCCACAGGTATTGGAATTGCTTGCACAGTGTTACCAGGCGCTGGGGGAGTGGGATCAACTGCAGTCGCTGCTGCCCGCATTGCGCAAATCCGGAGTTCTAAACGACGACCAGCTTGAAGATCTCCAGGTTCGCATTGCGGTAAACAAGCTGCGATCCTGCGAGGACGCCGAAGCCCTGCAACTTGGCTGGAAGCAGCTTCCGAAAGCAATGAAAAAAGCACCCGCAGTGATTGAGGTCTTTGCAGAACAGGCCGGCAAGCTGGAGCGCGCGGACCTGGCGGAGCCGGTTTTACGGGCCAGCCTGAAGAGCGCCTGGAGCCCGGCGCTCATTCTCAGGTATGGCGATCCGGGTGCGGGGAATGCTTCCGAGCGTTTGAAACATTGTGAAAAATGGCTCAAGCAATACCCCGAAGACCCTGGCTTACACCTGGCCCTGGGACGACTGTGTGCCAGCGAGGAAATTTGGGGGAAGGCTCGCGAGCACCTGATCAAGAGCCTGGAATTGCACCCGAGTAGCGGTGGCTATGACTCACTCGGACAGTTGCTGGAAAGACAGGGCGAACTGGAAATGGCAATGGCCTGTTTTCGCAACGCACTCAGACTGAAACAGGGGCAACAACCGGTGCCCTTACCGGGTGATCAGGCGAGACTGGCATCGCCGGATGTTGGTTGAGTACTGAGCAAGCAATAACCGGAACCCGCAGGGGATAGGCAACAGGCCGGGTAACGGGCCGACCGGGAACAGGGGTGAACAGGGGGAGTCCAGGGACAATTACCGTCCGGTAAAAATCCTACGGCATAACACGTAGATCGGCTGTTTCAGAATATGTGTCGGTTATTTAGTCTGACCGCATGAACCAATTCTGCAAACGCCTGGCGTCGCTTTCAGCCGCGTTCTCGAATGAGAACCTTTCATGATTTATTATTCCCTTTTGTCTCTTCGATTGACAACTATAATACTGTGCTGTTTTTTTCACTCGACCACAGCGAAGGCACAATTTGAATGGTATTTTCAACAACAGCCTTACGATTCTCTGGAAGCGGCTGAGGCTGCAGTTCGTTCTGGTCTTCCAGAATACCGCGTATATTATCAGTATGCTTACACAACCAAACTAAATCCGATATCAAGCCCGAACGTGATTTCCCGGGCCTATGGATTTATTGATTGGGAGGCCGTCGCTAGTTCACAGGTGCACGCATATGCATTCACTTCTGGCTGGACCGGGAGTTGTGCATTAACAGGGACATTTTGCTCGCCATCCGAAATGGCTGCGTATGAGGCGTATTCAGATTCATGGTTGGAAATATTTCCAGACATTTGTAGAGTCGAATATCAGCTTCCGATAAATTACGGAAACCCTCATCTCTTGAGTGCCTCCTACCCGGTTCCACAGGGCTGGCAAGGGTTTTTTCTATCAGATTCCATAGATGCGAAACTAGATCTCTGGATCCGTTACACAACTGGCGAGTGTCCACCGTCCACGACTGCCCCTAACTTCTTGAGCTCTAGCGGACAAATGGGTAAGTTACAGGTAGCAAATTGCCCCGTTTTTTTGGCACCCTCGAGAGCAAGCGCTCAACTTTATCCCTTGTGGCCGAAAGTATGTTCGCCAACAGGAAGTGGTGTACCGTCAATACAGGCCTATATATCAAAACGATTGACCAGTGTTTGCACCCCAACAGAGGGCAATCCGTGCAGCCCAATGACGGGAAATAAGTTCATTTATGAAACAGATTTTGAGGGGCCACATGTTAGTTTCACTCGCACCTACAACTCAAGTATGGACTTCACAACCAATGATTTTGGAATTGGTTGGGCTCACAACTACTCACAGAGAATCCAGGACGACAACGGATTCACCTATATCAAATCGAGTGGACTTATCGAAACTTTTAAGCTTGCCAGCGGAGGAGAACTGCGTTCACAGTACTCACCTGGAACTGTACTGGAAGTTGTTGGTGATCTTGCACAACTGACCACGAGCGGGGGTCGGAAGGAAATTTTCAAAAGGGTGACAGGATCTGGTGGTATTCCTGATATGTTTCGCCTTGTGGAATTGTACGAAGCAGATTCCCCTGAAAAACCTATTGTTTTCAGCTATGACTCCAACACCGGAAAGCTTATAACAATAACGGATCCCTTTAACAGGCAAATACAACTCCAATACGCAGATCAAGTACACATTAGTTCGATAGTATTGCCAAACGGGACCAACATTACTTACACATATGATGCGATATTCAATCTGGAAACAGTTACTTTTCAGGACGGTAC
>SMUY01396976.1_pt1 | contig 12442 bp, 9 predicted proteins | sample 2456441 | NCBI WGS metagenome assembly SMUY01 (sample SAMN11095931, study PRJNA526329) | marine sediment metagenome | biome: Marine sediment; feature: Surficial sediment; material: Deep marine sediment; isolation source: Hadal surficial sediment | place: Pacific Ocean | collected 2014-11 | depth 0-1...
CGCGAAAACGACGATCGCCCAGCCGCACCCACTCGCCCAGCGCTTTGTCGGCACCAAAAAGCTCCTGGCGAATCTTGGCGCCAAGTACACATACTGGGGACGCCCGCCGTGGATCGATTTTTGGCAAAAAGCGGCCCTGACTCATAGTCAGGTGACGCACATCCAGAAACTCGCGGGTTGAACCGATTATGATGGACTCGCGATCTCGCCGACGGTAGGAGACGGCTGCGCCACCCACGACGATAGGGGCGACGCGGCGAACGGCCCGACTGCGATTAAGCGCCATGGCATCGTCGATGGTTAGGTCACGCGGGGTTTCGCCAAGCAACAGCGGCGGACCGCCGGTTGTCTCTGAGCGCCCTGGTAACACGATAAGCAAATGCGTCCCTAACGACGCAAATTCGGCGACTACGAATCGGCGTGCACCTTCACCGAGTGAAGTCAAAACGACTACCGCCGCCACACCGATGGCCATTGCTAATAGCATAAGCCCCGTACGTAACGAATACCCCCGCAACGACTTTAACGCGAACCCCAATATGTCGGCGGCCATCATGTGCGTTTACCCGTCGTGGTATCACTATCGATGCGCCCGTCTACCATGTGAAGGCGGCGCCTGGCTCGCTTCGCGATGTCAAGGTTGTGGGTGACAACAATAAGCGTAATGGCATTGTCGTTGAGCCGCTCGAGGATATCGAGGACATCTTTGCCGGAAGCGCTATCGAGATTACCAGTGGGCTCATCGGCCAGGATCACGGCCGGCTCCATGACCGTGGCGCGCGCGATGGCCACCCGTTGGCGTTGTCCACCAGATAGCTGATCGGGTCTATGGTGTGCCCGGTCAGTAAGACCGACGGCATCGAGAATTCGGCTTACGCGTACTTTTCTCTCTGCGACCGGGACCCCCGCCAATACCATCGGTAACGCGATGTTCTCGGTTGTACTTAGGCGTGGGACTAGATGAAAGAACTGGAACACAAACCCGATTTTGTCACGCCGCATTTCAGCTTGCGCTTGATCAGACAACGCCGTGACATCTTGGCCATCGAGTATGTATTCGCCTGAAGTAGGTTGATCAAGCAGGCCGAGGATATTGAGTAGCGTGGATTTACCGGAACCCGAAGGTCCCATCATGGCGATATATTCGCTACGTTTGATATCTAGGCTCACGTCATTCAGCGCATGGACCTTTTGGTCACCGACCTCGAAGATACGATGAACCTGCTGTAGCCGAATCACTGTTTAGGAGTGTTATCTTCGGTCGGAGCTTCTGGTATTACGTGTGCCCCTGCTTCCACACCCTCGCGCTCAACCGAAACAACAATCATTTCCCCGTTCTCAAGACCGGAAACCACTTCTATATATTTCCAGTTGGCTAGCCCTGGTTTGAATTGGCGTTCGGCAAGCGTTCCATTATCGGGGTCATAAACGAGCACACGATATCCCTCCAGTACCGCTTCGGTCGGCACCCGCAGCATTCCCTCACGGCTGTCGAGTATGATCTCGATATCGGCACTGTAGCCAGGCAGAAGATCCTTGATTTGCTTTGGATCGGCGAACGTTGCCTCGACTTCCACCGTTCGTGCTTGCTTTTCGCGATCGAGTACGTAGGGTGCGACTCGTCGTACCCTACCTTCGAAATGTTGTCCTGAGAACGCGTCCAGGGTGATTCGTACCGCTTGTCCGGGACGCACTGCCGGCGCATCGACTTCGTCTATGGGCGCTGTGACATATAAACACTGTCGTCCTATCAGGTCGATAGCCGGCAGTGTCGCGATCCCTGGTGGTGAGGGCGTTACAAACTCGCCGAGTTTAGCGTTGATTTCTGCCACAATGCCGTCGAATGGTGCCCGCAGTATGGTGCGCTCGAGCGCCGCACGAGTAGAGCTAATGCGTTTATTACTGACCTGAGTGGCAGCACGGGCCGCGCGACAGGCGGCGGCGCCTGCGATCGCATCGGTGACGGCTCGATCGACGCGATCTTCGGATACGAGCGCCGAGCTTTTGAGCTTGAGCAAACGTTTCGCTTCGCGATCAGCGACATCCGCCAGTACGCATGCTTCCTCTTCACGTGCCTTCGCGGCACCCGCCTCGCTTTTGACCAGGTCGACCTCTGCCTTTAGATCATCGTTCCATAGACTCAAAAGGACTTCACCTTTCTTGATGTGTTGACCCTTACTGACCGGGAGCAGCGCCACTTGACCCCCCGTCGGCGGCGCCATCTGCGCCCGTTGGCAGGCCTCTACCGTACCGGCACGTGTATTTGCTACGCTCGACTCAACGCGGCCGGTGTCGACTTGTTGCAAGATGACTGGAATCGGTTTCGGTCGTGACCAATACCACACTGCGATGAAGACAAGCACTGTCAGCGCAATGACCGCAACTATGCCCCAGTACTTGCGGCGGGGTGGGTTTTTATTCACATTCATGTTGTAAGCAATGACTTCCTGAGAACTGGTCGGTTCATCATCATAACTAAGCTGGTGATCGCGTTTGTGTCACTCGTCGATGTGGACCCCATATTGATTATGATCTTGCCAATGCCGGTAGGCGAAAACACGCTCGATAAAGTCTGCGCGAGCTTCGGGTTGGGCTAAACAGCACTCGTCTGTGACCGGCAACAAAGGCCAGTAGGACATCAACGCCTGCGCAAAGATACCAACGCCAAGGGAGTTCGGCTCGCCGCTATGGTCATAGACTTGTACGTCGCCAGTGCCACAGCTAGGCGATTGGCTTTTAAAGATATAACCATTGATGTTCTGGAGTTCCGGTGCAATCTGTGTGGCGTAGTCGCGAAGCGCCATGGTTATGTCTAACTCCGGATTGTCTACACCTACGGCTCGCGGCTGGGTTGGTTGTCCCCGTAGCCTTATTGGTGGACGCGGTACACCCATTCCGATTGCCACCTCTGGGCAAATCGGGACGAAATCGAATAGTTCGCCAAGCGTTTCGACTATGAGCGGATCGCATTTGTGGCTACCGTCGTAACGCACCCGATTACCAAGCAGACAACTACTCACACCAAGGCAAATTCGCTGCATTGGGCTAGGAACTGGGTCGGCATGTCGCGTCGTTATCCGACATTTACCTGCGCACGTCACAAATTGATTAAACATCATGCAAAAGACGTTGCTCACAAGATAGCGCCGGCAAGCAAGTACCCGCAGGGCCATCGGTTTTGCTCGTTTTTTTTGCAATTCTTGATAATGACCGCGAACAACGATTAATTCTTGGGTACGCAGACAACTGTTTTATTTGAAACTTTCAACGGCAAAACCACAACGTGTGCTATCCCTCGTTCATTGTAGTGTGCAGACGTCTGTTTTCTTTGGAACTTTTAACAGACCATTGACAGTATGCGCGTGCTCATTAATCTATGTAATGTTCTGCCATGAGTTGACCGTGAGCTCGGGCTGACAGAAAAAATGGACCCTAGCCGCGATTGTTGCGGACCAAGAACAGTCGGTCACTGGCAGTAACACCTCGTGAAGTCCTCGATTTGGGATGGGTCGGGCCGTTTTCCCACAAATTGCCCGGAGGGGTGGTGTGCGCGAAATTTTGCTTGCAGCCACAGGCTGCAGCAATTGGGTCAGTATTGGCTGGTTTGGTCAGTAGTGTCGGCCGAATAATGACGGGGAGATGGGGGAGTTATGCGGGCGCGACAAACACCGTGGTTTTCCACCGTGTGGGCGAGACACCACGTAGGCCAACTGGTAAGATCGGCGATGGCGTGAACCTAAATGTCCAGTACAAGTACTGATATTCAGGGCAAAGGATCGCCAACCGAATTGCTTCAGGAACGGGACGCGTTAAATGGTGCCCTTCTCGCTGCCTCAGCCAGTCTGGCCGAGGCAAAAGACCACGACGCGATACTACGATTGGCATGTGACATCCTAGTCACGGCATCGCCCAGGATTCGCCTTGCCTGGATGTACCTGGGCGAAGCCGGCGATGCCGCGGTGCGCCCTAGCTATGCCGTTGGCCCGGCCCGCGCCTGTGCGCCGCACCTTGGGTGGGGCGGCGGCCCACGCGCCCAACAATGGCGGGAGTTCCGTTTACACGCTAACGGACAGCCTGTTGTGTCCGATATCCGAGCCGATACCCAACTTGGCCCCGGCCGCGAACGCGCATTGGAGAACCAGCTCGAGACTTGCGTATGCCTGCCCTTTAGCGATGGCGACGCGCGACAGCAAGGTTTGGTAATGATTTATGCCGACCAACCTGATTACTTTCAGCGTATCGGGCTACACCCCTTTATCGCATTCGCGCAGCTCGGGCGCGTTGCGTTCGAGCAAGCCACCAACCGCAAGCAGCTACAGGATATGGCGACGATTGATGCGCTGACTGGTCTCCTCAACCGGGGCGCCCTACAAAAGATCCTGGAAAGCGAGCACGCGCAGTCACAACGCAGCGGTCATCCCTACACCCTGCTGCTCTTAGATGTAGATCGCTTCAAGATGGTGAATGACACCTACGGACACAGTGCAGGTGACACCGCACTGGCGGCAGTAGCCAGCATCGCCAAACGATCACTGCGTGAAGGAGATTGGGTCGCTCGCTGGGGCGGTGATGAATTCTTATGTCTGCTCACGGATGCCGATGATGAGAAAGGCGCGGTGATCGCTGAGCGGTTGCGTGCCCAGGTGGCTGAACAACCTATCGCTTGTGACGGTCGTAATATTCCAATCAGCATCAGCGTCGGTCTTGCTCACTACCCGCAGGCCGGCGATAAGTTGGAAACTGTGCTCACCGCCGCCGATGCTGCTTTATATGGTGCCAAGCGCCGCGGTCGCAATCGGGTAGTGAGCAGCAGTCGGGAAGCGCGCGGCGTGTTCTCGATAGCGGGTCAACTGGAGTCGGCCTTGCAGTCCGGGCGCTTGCAACCGGCGTTTCAGCCCATCGTTGAGCTCGACAGCGGTCGTGTTGTCGGCGAAGAGGCACTAGCCCGCATTATCACTGAAGAGGGTAACTTGCTGGAGGCGGCTGGATTTATCCAGGCCGCCAAGCAATTGCATATTGTCCGTCGAATCGATAGCCACGTAATGCGTGAAGTGGTGCAACGCTGGGTGCAGCAGTTCTCATCGGGTAAGACGATAGCTCGTTTCGTTAACGTCTCGGCAGACCTCTTGCGACATCCGGAACTTGTCGACGATGTTCTTCATACGGTGATGGACAATGTCAGCGCTGGTAATGGCCGCGATAAACCGCTCGTCATCGAGATAACCGAACGGGAGTTCTTGAATAATCCGCGTGAGCTACGCCAGATACTAGCGCCGTTCCTAGACTACGGTATGCAATTGGCGATCGATGATTTTGGTAGTGGCTACTCATCTTTTCAGTACCTAACTGATCTACCGGTGACCTATCTAAAAATCGATGGCGCTTTGGTACGTCGGGCGCCTAAAGAATCAAGGGTGCGGGCGATCCTCAAAGGTATTCGCGACATTGCCGACGACCTCAACCTAACCACCACGGCTGAATGGGTCGAGGATGAGGTGACTTCCGAATTGCTAAAGGAAATCGGTATTCATTGGGCCCAGGGTTACTATTTTGGCCGCCCGCAGCTACACGCGGGTAAGGACAATATCCTAGGTATCCGCTGACATGAGGCTTTACCTCGTCCAGCACGGGGAAGCGCTTTCCAAAGACGTCGATCCCGAGCGTGCCCTGAGTGACGCCGGCCGCGCAGATGCCGAGCGCCTCGCCAGGTTTCTTGCCCCTAGACGCCTCACCCTCAGTCGTGTTCTGCAAAGTGGTAAGTTGCGGGCACAACAAACGGCGGAGATCCTTGCTGGCGCTTTCGCCTCGGACTTAACGCCTGAGGAGGCCAACGGTCTCGATCCGCTTGACGACCCTCAATCACTCCTTCGCACCATCGCCGGCTTGCAGGAAGATGTTTTGATCGTGGGGCACTTGCCATTTTTGGCCAAGCTAGTCGGACAGATGCTTATTGGCACTGATGATTCCCTCGTTACGTTCGAACCTGGGACCCTGGTGTGTCTTGAACGCAGCGAAGATCGATGGTCAGTCGCCTGGGTTGTGCCGCCGGCGTTGCTAAAGTCGTAGCCGTAGACCTGCTTACTCATTCTTGTTGTGGCCAGACCGTATGTAATAGGCTTGCCGCGGCCAGACACTCCCATCCAAACGGCAGATAGCCGGCATACCCCAGCAGTGGCATGTGAAAGATCTCGAAGCGATGGACAAACGGGATCGAGTACTCCCAGTGCCCCAGGCTCTGGTAGTTCCAGAGCTCCCAGAAAAATCCACAAACGAGGGCGGCCAGCACCGCCTGCCAAAGCCGGCGCCAATCACCCGTGGTCACAGGGGCGAAGATAGTTTCGCGGCCGTAAATTACTTGTAGTGCAGTGATAATCACCAGCGGCGCAATCCACAAGAGAGAAAACACATGCTCAGGCCAGACACCTATGGCGGTTAGTCCAGCGCCAGCTATCAGCAACATCGTCCACGCAAGCCAGCGCGCGTCAATGATCCGTATTGGCCAGGCGTCTGCCAAGCCCTGATTCAAGCGGGGAAAAGACGCGAGCCAATCGCAGGTACTCAGCACTGCTGGCAAGACAGTGGCAAACGGAAGGGTCGCATAGAGAAAGTACTCCCAAGGGCCAAAATCACTGATGCCCACGTAGTACCAGCTCTGCACAAAACGATTCAGGTATTCAAAGAACCACCAAAAGCCGGCGCTGAGCGGGAATAGCGATACAAAATAGCGGGGGCGATCACGCAATAGGCAGTGACCGGTACGAGTATGGGTGAGCGCGTTGATGACCAGGATATAGCCTAGCCATAACGGGCTAAACGTGAATGCTTGCCACGTCGTGAACCAAGAAAAGCGATTCCAAGCGAGTACCCAGGCGACTATCACGATGGCCACACCAAGCCAACCCCACCACGGGAATGGTGTAGGCGCTGTCACGATTTCTGTTGCCTGCTTGGCTTTTCGAATTATCCGATAGACGAAAGGCAACAGAGCGGTGATAACTAATACAGCAAGTAAGCAGAATGCCCACCATGAAAACGGCAGATGGTCAATCGACACGGTGGTCGGTGGAAACCGCAGATAAGGCGCCAGCGGCTTTCCGATGACAACGATACCGACTAATGGCAGGCCGACTAACATCAACCCCAGTGGGACGAGAATCGCAAGCGCCTTAGTCATGTCACGAGCTGGTGTTCAATTCTATCTGAACTGGAACCAGGTTATTCGACTTCAGCTAATAGCATGTCGATCATTCGTTCGGCCTGCGATAGATAACCGCCGCCGAACAAGTTCAAGTGATTGAGCACATGGTAGAGGTTGTACAGGGTTTTGCGAACCTCATAGCCAGCCTCCAGCGGATAGGCTTCCCGGTAGGCGTCATAGAAACGCGACGGGAAACCACCAAAAAGCTCAGTCATCGCCACGTCTGCTTCATGATCGCCGTAGTAGACGGCGGGATCGAATATGACTGGGTGTCCATGTTCGTCGAAGGTATAGTTGCCTGACCACAGGTCGCCGTGTAATAGCGAGGCTACCGGCCTACCCGCTCGAAAGAACGCCCCAACATTAGCAAGCAATCGCTCGCCTCGGCGTTGTAATTTGCCGCCATGGCCATTGCGTTTGGCAAGTTCCAATTGGAATCCGAGGCGATGTCGCTGCCAGAAGTCGACCCAATCACTTGACGGTGTATTTACTTGCAGGGTGGTGCCGATGGTATTGTCGTGATGCCACCCGTAGTGTTCGCTGAAGGATCGATGTAGTTGCGCCAATTCCTGTCCGAGGCGCGTCATACTCTCTGGTTGCGGTTGTCCCTGCTCTACATACTCGAGCACGAGGTAGGCCTGATCACCCGACGTTCCCCAGCAGATGGGTGCGGGTACGCGGATCGCCTGGGCGTGGGCAATCTCATTCAAGCCAGCCGCCTCGGCTGTGAACATGTCGAGTTTCGCGGCGTCATTGGATTTAACGAAGTACCGCTGATCGCCCCCCTGGACCACGGTGGCCGCATTGATACAGCCGCCGCCAGCCACGTGCTGGCCGTTGGCGACAAACGGTCGGCCGGTAGTCGTGGTGATGTGTTCTGCAACCTCAGGCCAAATCAACATGTTGGCTATCCATATGCACTTGACGTAACCCGGAGATAACTGCCGCCTGACGGCCAATTCTACTGGCTCGGCTAAGGGTTGGCAGACCCGCGGAGACTGGCCAACTGACATTTTGGTCTATACCCCCTGAATAGAGCCAGCTAGATCAATATGGTCCGACGAGCTGGGCCCGTAGACAGGCGGGACTAGGACGATGCTGAATAAGGCCTTTCGCCGGCCTTTTTGCATCCTCCGCTCCGCGGACGGCACCTCCCTGTGCCGCTCCTCAGCTTGCGATGGATCCTTCTACCGCCAACGACCATGGACCGTTGCCTTAGCGAATCAACAATCTGCCAGATTTATCGAGGTTTCCGATCGTTTGATCTAACGAGATTCTAAGGACACCGGGGTGGCCTGGCGTTTGCATTAGAGTGGGCAACAATCGTCAGATGCCGAATGCGTATTGCGAGAATTGGCTAAATTCATGACATTCTGGAGTTCCTCAGTCACATGGCTTCGGCTCACATCATAAGCGGCCAGCGCTGGTCGCTGCGTACCAGTCTGATTATCACCATTGTCGCAATGGGGGCACTCGGCCTGATGTTGGCGCTCCTAAGCGGTACCATTTATCGCAATCAAGCGATTGAGCAGCACCGCACCGCAGTTGCGCAGATGATCGAACAGGAAGCCGATACGGTGCTGGATGAATTGAATCGGCGATCGCAACTGCTGGTCCAGCCTTTACAGAACAGCTCCCGTTTTCGGGCTCTTGTTCGCCAAGGCAACCGTGCTGCTATTGAACAACAGCTCAAGGATCATATACGGGCACATGCCGACGAAATCAAAGAGGCTGCGTGGATTAGAATCGCCGCCTATGATGCAAAATTTTATCTAATCGGTGAATCCTCTATCAGAGTAATCAATCGTGACCTTGATCATCAGACCTGTAGCAACTTGTTCCCGCTGGTTACCGGTGTGAAGGAATTGGGTCATAGGCGTGGTGTGTCGGGTTTCTGCGCTTCGAGCGAACGTCCTTATTATGCGATCATCGTACCGGTAAATCCGGATGCGCCTACCGGTTACTTGCAGGTGGTGGTTGACCCCATTGGTCAACTTACAACCATAGAAAAGATTCTTGGCATGCCGCTACGTCTCGGGTTTAGTGGGGCGAAGCTTTACGAATCCAGCTCGTGGTCGAAGTCGGCCGCCACTGATGGAATGCTAACCGTTGGCTATGCGCGGCCGATCTACGGTTCTGATGAAATAGTTACGATTACGGCTACCGACGACATCACACCATTTCAGAAGAAGCTCACCAACACCCGCTATGTGGTCATGGTTGCTGCTGTAGCTATTACTTTGATCGCCGTGATAATCGCGTTGATGATCTTGCAACGTACCGTGCTTAATCCATTGCAGGCCCTGACTGATCAATTACGCAAAGTTCGACAAGACACGGTTCATCTAGGTCAACGCGTCCAGATCACGGGCAATACGGAAGTGAGCGAACTTGCAGCTGGGTTCAACGAAATGACCATCCGCCTAAGGGAACTATATGAGAGCTTGGAACACATGGCTTTCACCGATCCATTGACGAAGTTGCCGAACCGCATGCTTTTTCATGATCGTCTGCATCAGGCCATCCTCAGTGCGAGGCGCGAGGGCAAATCGTTCGCCCTGCTAATAATGGATCTCGATCGATTTAAGGAAATCAACGACACCCTCGGCCATCACGTTGGCGATTTGATACTTGAGCAAGTAGGGGAGCGTCTGCGCGGTATGTTGCGAGCGAGCGATACTGTCGCGCGGCTGGGTGGCGATGAATTTGCCGTGCTGCTCGGCGCGGTAGATAGACAGCAAGCTGCGATGGCGGCTCGCATGCTCGTAAAAGCGCTCAGGCCGTCCTTTATGGTTGAAGAACAGCGTTTTGAAATCGGTGCAAGCATTGGTATTGCGCTGTACCCGGACCATGGCGAGGAAGCGAGTGTGCTTACCCGGCGCGCCGATGTCGCAATGTATGCGGCCAAGAACACCAATAGCGAGTTTGTGTTCTACACATCTGCGCTGGACGAACACATGCCGAAACGCCTGGCGTTGATGGGAGAACTACGCCAGGCTGTCGACTATGAGGAATTCGTGGTTTACTACCAACCGAAGGTAAATCTGCAAACGGGTCATGCTGCTGGGGTGGAGGCGCTAGTACGCTGGCAACATCCGACCAAAGACATACTTCTGCCAGACACCTTTCTGCCATTAATGGAACAAAGTGGACTGATAAGGAGTTTGACGTCAATAGTTCTGAGTGCCGCCCTAAAGGCCTGCCGTGAGTGGCATAGGGCGGGGTTGGACATTCCAGTATCTGTTAATTTTTCGACGCGCGATCTCCAAGATCCATTTTTGGGTGACAACTTATCGGACCTTGTGAATGAGCAAGGAATCCAACCCGAGTGGCTTGAGCTTGAAGTGACGGAAAGTACGGTGATGGCCGACCCTGCGCGCGCGATGGATATTCTGGGCGATATAGCTAGCAAGGGTATCCAAATAGCGCTCGATAATTTCGGTACTGGCTATTCTTCACTTGGTTATCTCAAGAAACTGCCAATCGGTGCCGTGAAGATTGATCGCTCCTTCGTGATCGGTATGACTGAAGATGAGCATAACGCCACCATCGTTCGCTCGAGCATCGATCTTGCCCACAATATGGGCCTTAAGGTCGTGGCCGAGGGTGTCGAGAACGCCGAGGTCATGACCCATCTGAAAAACTTGGGCTGTGACGCTGCCCAAGGCATGTTTATCAGTCGTCCAATGCCTCTGGATGAACTGCTGAGCTGGCTAAAGAGCTCTACTTGGGGCACGAAACTGCCGAACTGATTTCGGTGTTCCTTGCGGACCCAATATCTAATGCGTCGCCTTTGGCGACAATTATTTTCACCGGGGCGCCGGCCCCGTACGCGGGTGACTTTTGTTTCGGCCGATGTGCAGGGATGCACAAGTGTCGCGGTTTCAGGACGAAAGGAGCGACAAAAGTCACCAAAACCATTTTGCCTCGCGGTCTTCGGCCCGCGCCCAAGAACGGTGCGGGCAACCTCGGATTTCGATTGCCTCGGTGGGTCCGTCGACGGCACCTCTGACCTCCATGGATGGAGGAAATGCAAAGGATTGTCAGGAACAATCCTAGCCCTGTGCCGACGACGAACGCCGGGGTCCCTGCCCGGCCCCCTTGCGGGGCCGCGCTTCGGCTTCACTCATCCGATGTACAGGAAGCACAAGTGCCGCGGGCGCACGGAAGCGCAGGAGCGGCCTCGGCTTGACCGTAGGGGCGAAAGCACAAATCACTGCACAACACTAGCCTTTATGATTTTGTTGCCCCTTTACGCAAGCCGAGCGAGTCGAACTTCAACGACCCGCTCCAACCCCTAGTCGCCATCCCATAGCCGCTCGTCGGCCTATGCATCCATCTCGTCGGTCACATATACACAAGCCCGCGACCATGGGGTAGGCGCCATGTTGGTGGTGGCCGGTGATCTGCGTTGTCGCGCTGAGGCTACTTTAAGGCATTGAATTTAAAAGATATCGTCAGGCAGATTATTTTTTCAGCAAAATGCAGCGGCCCGCCGAAAAGCCCCCGTTTCAGGCGGGCGCCGCGCACTTATCAACACTGTTATCCACAGGTTCATCACAGCACCTGTTAGTAAAGCCCATTGTCTTGTTGTGACAACGTGTTAGCCATACCCCCTGGGCACCGCTAGCGGTTGTGATACATTTGCCGGCATGACGACATCGGCGTCTGTGTTTCGGGTCGCGGTACCAACGCCGCTTCGGCGCTGCTTCGATTACATCGTTCCTGAACTAATGTCCGCTGCCTCGCCCGGGATGCGGGTACGGGTACCTTTTGGTCACCGTGAATTGGTAGGTGTATTGATCCGTGCATTGGACGAAAGTCCGGTAGAGCAGGCGCGCCTCAAATCAGTTTTGCAGATTCTCGATCGCGAGCCGGTGTTGTCTACTTCGATGTTGAGTCTGTTGCAATGGGCGGCGGATTATTATCACCATCCGCTCGGCGAGGTGTTAAAAACGGCACTACCGTCGGCGCTGCGCCGAGGACAAGACCTCGCTGTCAAAGGTTTATCTGTTTGGTCACTGACACCGGCCGGCGCTGATGTCGATCTAAGCCAACTCAAGCGGGCGCCGCTGCAAAGAAGAATACTAAGGGTGTTGGCCGATACGCCCGCTGGCCTCCATGGCAGTCAACTCGCGGCAATTTCTCGTGGTTGGGCTAGTGCAATCCGGCAACTCGTGGCCAAGGACTGGGTTGGTGTCCATGAGAGTGAGTTGCCTGAAGGCGCAACATCGCCGGCTGAGC
>SMUY01189456.1_pt1 | contig 12441 bp, 10 predicted proteins | sample 2456441 | NCBI WGS metagenome assembly SMUY01 (sample SAMN11095931, study PRJNA526329) | marine sediment metagenome | biome: Marine sediment; feature: Surficial sediment; material: Deep marine sediment; isolation source: Hadal surficial sediment | place: Pacific Ocean | collected 2014-11 | depth...
AGGCCGTCCTCGGGACGGTGGAGGCGGCCTCCGAGGGTTGATCCGCTCGCCCCTCGGGCAACGCTAACTCACGCACGACGGCGCGGGCTCCGGCCCGCGCCGTTTTTTTCTGGCGACACGGGGTAGCCTGGCAAGCTTGGCAAGCCGAGCAAACACGGCGGCCCGACCGGTACGTCAGGATAACGACACGAATGCCGCGGGAAGTCTGGAGCGGATGGATACAAAATCCGAGCCCGGATGACCGGCCGCGAGGCACGTTGATGTGCCGCGGGCCGGCCGTCCGGGCTGCTCTAGTCTCTATCGAACCGGTCAGGACCCGTCGCCGGGAGCGGCGCGTCAATAACCCTTCTTGGAGGTCGTCGGGCCCCTCTTGGCGGCGCCCTTGCGGGTCGCGGTGATCTCCATGGTCAGGAACTCTTCGCCGTTCGGCGCCTTGCGGTACATCATGAAGACGTACTCATCGTTGCGCACGAGCTTGTCGGTCGCGTGGCCCGTCTCGTACTGGCCGGTCTGGGGGTTGGGCATCTCCACGCTGTAGTGGATCGTCCCCTCGCCGCTGGCGGTTCCGGTGTAGGTCGCCAGGCCCGTGCCCATGTTGTCGAACCACACCGTGAAGTACTTCTTGGTGAGATTGTCGAAGCCGGAGATGCTGCGGCCCTCGAAGGGCATGCCCATGTATTCGCTCGTGACCGTCTCGAGGAAGTAGCGGCCGTCCATGATGGGCTTGATGATGGATGTCGCCTGGGAGACCTGCACCTCGCCGCCGAGCTCGTGCCACATCTTGAGGTCGAGCGACCACTCGCCGACCTTCTTGGCCAGCTCTGCGTGCTCCTTGCCCGGCGTCGCGTACTCTTTCCAGGCCTTCATCATCGCCTCTTGTTCGGGCGACGTCTCGCCGTACGGATTCTCCTTGTCCTGGGCCAGCAGGCCGGCGGAGACGATGATGGCCGCGCACACGGCCCCGATTCCACCGAGGTAAGTTCGCTTCGTCATCTTGTTTTCCCTTTTCCCTTGGACAGTGGATGAAGATTGAACCGGTGCACATGATACCGCCGTCGGGCCGTGCCGAAAAGGCTCTCATCAGCCGAAACCGGCATGGCCCGCCTGGACGGCCGGGCGGTTCAGCCGCCAGGCGGTGCCCGGCGCCCGGCCCCCCATGCTCCGCCCCTCGCGGCCGGCCACACCAGCATGGTGGCCGCGGCGGCGTACGCGAAGCAGAGCCACGCGATCGTCTCCATGGACATGCCGGCGTCGATGAGCCAACCCATGGACACCGGCGATCCGGCGGTGCCGAAGACGAGGATCGCCGTCACCATGGCCCGGATCGCCCCGAGATGGCGCACCCCGTAGACCTCCGCCCACATCGAGCCGATGATCGGGCCCGTGAGCCCCGAGGTGAGACCGGCGAGCACCATGAACGCCGGCGCCCCCAGCCAGTGGCGGGTGCTTGCCAGCACCGCGAGGCTCGCGGCGAGCGGCACGAGCACCACGGGGACCAGCCGGGTGGCACCGAGGCGATCCACCAGCGGGCCGGCGGCCAGGCTCGCCGGTAGCTGCGCGCCCGCGAAGGCGGCGAAGCAGCTTGCGAACCACGCCATGCTCCAGCCCTTCGATTCGACGAGGTGCACCTGGTGGAAGAAGAGGCCGGTGATGATGAACCCGGGGGCCACGATTGCCGGAAGCAGAAGGTAGAAGCGCGGATCGCGCAGCACCTCGCCCCGCGTCCACTGCCGGCGGCTGACCGCCGGCGCGCCGCGGCCGGCTGCCGGTTCGGCGGCGCCCCCGGTATTCGCCAGGCGCTCGAGGTGGGCGCGGTGGCGCCGGTCGTGTCCGCGAAGCAGCCACAGCACGAGCGGGATCAGCATCACCACCAGGAGCGCGCTGATCGCCAGCCAGGTCTGCCGCCAGCCGATCCGCTCCATCACCACCACCGCCGCGATGGGCAGCACCGCCTCGCCCGCGGGGAAGCCGAGGCCCGCGATACTCATCGCCTTGCCACGGCTCTCGTCGAAGTAGCGGGCCATGCTGGTCATCGCCGTGTGGCTGAGCAGCCCCTGCCCGGTGAGCCGCAGCAGGAACAGGACGACCACCAGCGCCGCCACCCCCGGGGCCACCGCCATGCCGAAGCACGCGACGACGAGCCCCGCGCAGAGCAGGGTGCTGAAGAGGCGCAGGTCGACGGAGTCGAGGGTCCGGCCGATCCAGATGATCGAGAGACCGCTCGCGAGCGTGGCCAGCGAATACCAGAGCCCGAAGCCCCCGTGCGAGAGGTCGAAGGTGTTGCGGATCTGGTCCCCGAAGAGCGAGATGAAGAAGGTCTGCCCGAACGAGGAGAAGAAGGCGAGGACGAAGCCGAACGCGAGAAAGCGCCGGTGGGCGAGGAGGAAGCGTCGATAGCTCACCGCGGGGGTGTAGCGGCAGGGGCGCCGGTGGTCAACCCGATCGGCGTCGTGCCCCCCGACGGCGGAATTCTCACGGTTCGCGGCGGTGACGGTCGAAAATGTCTCGGAGCGCGCTGCTTCTCCCCGCTACCGGAGCCTGCGATGATGCGATTCACACCACTGCTTGCGATCGTTGGGGTGCTATGGCTGGCGGGGTGCATCGGCGACGCCGCCGGATCGGCGGAGCCGGCCGGTGGGCGGTTGGATCCCATGCAGACCGTGGCGCGGATGCTCGAGCTGGCCGAGGCCGGAGACTGGGCCGGCTACGTCGACGACTTCTACGGTGAAACGCACAAGTTTCGCAACGAGAGCGATCGCCGGAAGCTCATCGAGCGCTACGAGGGGCGGTGGGGCGCTCCGGTCATCGAGATGCTGAAACAGGTGTCGCGGCTCGAGCCGCGGGTCACCCAAGACGGCACCCGGGCCATCTTCGACCTGGGCGCTGGCCAGCAGTTCACGCTCTACCGCGACGATGCCGCCGGCGCGGGCGGTTCCGGGGTCTGGAAGTTCCATCTCTGATGCCCCAGGACAAGCGGGGGAGAGCGTCCCGCGTGGCGCGGCCGGCTCATTGCAAATAAAGACCTGCCGTCTCTACCCGACCTGATTCGGCTCGGTGCTCGGGGGCTCGTTTAGTCGGTGCCCTCCGAAGCCGCTGCCGGCCGCAGGATGGCATAGGCGGGCAGCCCGATTCCCTCGAAGCGCTCGAGCATCTCCTTCGTGGGCGACGCGTAAAGGTCCTCCGCCTGGTACTTGATCTTCACGTAGTCCTCGAGCCGGGCGACGACTTCATCGTCCTTGAAGGTCGTCTTGTCCATCGCCAGGCAGTTCTTGCACCATGTCGCCCACATGTCGATGAACACGGGCTTGTTCTCGGCCCGGGCGGTTGCCAGACCCTCACAGATCGAGCCGGTCCATCCCTCCTTCTGGAGGCTCTCCTCGACCGCCGCGCGGACGGCTCCGGGGGCGACTCGAGTGCTGTCGAAGATCTGCCAGCCGAGGTAGCCGTAGTAGGCGGCGAACGCCAGGATGAAGACCCCCATGCCCTGCTTGACGCGGATCATCCAGCCGCCCGGCTTGGGCAGGAAGGAGAGACCCGCCCCGGCGAAGGGCCACGGCAGGGCCATGCCCAGACCGAGACAGAACGGAAGCGCCAAGGCGGTCGTCGAGCCCCGGGCGTACTGGTCGCCGGCATAGACGATGACCTGGATCACCACCGGGGCCACGCAGGCGCCGGCCAGGAGCGCCGAGATGGCGCCCATGCCGAAGGCCAGTGCGAACGTGCCCCGCTTCTTCGAGCCGCTCACGTCGAACTTGCTCTGGAGCTTCGAGAAGTCGATGGCGATCACGTCGAACATGGCCAGGCCCAGGAGCACGAAGAGGATCGCGATCCCGACGTTGAACCAGATCGTGCTGTTGATGGCCCCGAAGGTCGCCGCCGTCAGGGTGACGATCAGCCCGAGGCCGCCGTAGACCGCGGCCATGGCCAGCCCGTAGGTGCCGCCGAGGGCGAAACCCCGGCCCCGCGATCCGGCCTGGGCCCCGGCCCCGATGATCGCGATGTTGATGGGGATCAGCGGCAGCACGCAGGGCGTCAGGTTGAGCGCGATCCCCCCGAGGATCACCAGCAGCACGATGACCCAGGGGGCCTTCCCCTCCAGAAGGTTGCGCTGGACGGTGCCGGTCTCCGCCGCGTCGACGAACTCGAGGAAGTCGCTGGTGCCGAGATAGCCGCCCGTCGTGCCGAGGATGGTGAACTTCTCCAGCTCGGCCATAACGTCACAGTCGCCGACCGGCGGCGCGGCGATGCGCGTCGCCGGCGTGGGCGGAGGCGTAGCAACCCTCGTTGTCGGTTCACCGGTGAAGACGAGGCCGTCGAAGAGTGGGCTCTCGACCTTCGCGATCTCGATCGACACGGGCACGACCCGAAGGACGCTCGCCACGTGCTTCGACGTCGGCATGAGACAGACCTTGTCGTCGCAGGCCTGGTAGTACAGCGTGGTCGTGAGTGAGAAGACGCCGGGTTCGACCCCCGGGCCCACGTCGATCGCCACCCCTATCACGAACTCGTGCTCGAAGACGGGCATCGGGTCTTCCGAGTACGGGGCCTCGAACATGACCGGCTCGGGATAGACGATCTCGCGGACCGAAAAGCCCTTCAGCGGCGCGAGCGTGAGCGTCGTGGGGACCAGGAACTCGTCGTCCGGCTTGTTCGACTGGAAGTGGAAGTTGTCATGGACCATGACCCGCAACGCCGCGTGGACGGTCGTCCCCGGGTGGGCCGCGTCGGTCTCGAAGACCCACTCCGTGTCGACCCGGACCCCCCCGGGCTGGGCCAGCGCCGGCGCCGCGACCAGACCGGCGAGCACGATGGCCAGGGCCGCTCCGGGCCCGGCCCCGGACCGGATCCCCAAGAGCAGGACTCGCAGACGATTGGGCGTAATCAACGGTGACTCCTTCGAGAGGCAGGAAGGCTGCGGGCGGCGGCGGAATCGGGCTCCAGTCACCCTGCCGCTCGCTCCGATAAAGGCAAGTGCTCGGCCCCGCGAATCGACGCCGGGGTCGAACGAAGCATAGTCCAGGCGATTGCCTCCTTGGTTGAGCCAACTCGATCCGCAACCGATCCATTCCCCACCGGAACCCCGAACCCCGAACCCTGGGATCTCTCCCCCTCCCCCCCCTCCCATGAGCGACGTCCTCGAACAGGCTGACATCGACGCCCTGCTCACCGCGGTGGCCACCGGCGAGGTCGACGCTCGCTCGAAGGACACGCTGATCTTCTCGTCCAGCCGCCGCAACCTCGAGGACGTCGAGATCCGCGACTACGACTTCAAGCGCCCGGAGCGGATCAGCAAGGACCAGATGCGGGCCCTGGAGACCCTGCACGAGACCTTCGCCCGGAACTTCGGGGCCTCCCTGTCGGGCCTGCTGCGGACCATCGTGGAGATCGACATCGCCCACGCCGAGCAGATGACCTACTCGGAGTTCATCTCCAGCCTCCCGAACCCCACGAGCTTCAACCTCATCGACGCGCCGCAGCTCGACGCCCAGGTGTGCCTGGAGATCTCGCCGCTCATCGTCTATCCGGTCATCGACCGCATGCTCGGCGGGTCGAACCAGGACCTGTTCATCCCGCAGCGGGCGATGACGATCATCGAGACCCGGCTCATCCGGAGCATCCTCAACCGGGGCATGATCGCCCTGCGAGAAGCGTGGGAGGGCGTCAAGAAGATCGATTTCACCCTGGGCGACATGGAGTCCAACCCGCAGATCGTGCAGATGGTGCCCCCCAACGAGGTGGTGGTGGTCATTCGCTTCGAGATGAAGATGACCAATCGCGCCGGCACCATGAGCCTCTGCCTGCCCTTCAACGTCATAGAGAACCTCATTCAGGATCTCAGCGCCCAAAGCTGGTTCATCGCGGGGCGGCAGCGGGGCGATCAGTGGGCCCGGCTCATCGGCGAGCGGCTCGCGGACGCCAAGCTGGAGGTGGCGGGGATCCTCGCCGAAACCACCATCACCATGTCCGACCTGCGGGGCCTCGCCGTCGGCGACCTCATCATGACCGAGAAGCCGGCCAACTCGCCGGTGGTCCTGACCGCCGGGGGGCTTCCGAAGTTCCTCGCCCACATCGGGCAGTACAAGGGCAATCGCTCCCTCAAGATCGTGCGACCGATCCGGCCGACCGATCGGGTGTGAATCTGGGCAAGGCGTGTTGACATGACCTTGGGATCACTCATAAGGTACGTGGTTCGTCGGGTTCCACATTTGCGATCGATCGCAAATTGGGGGCCCCCACACCCGGTAGGGGAATGGAGTTTCACCGGTGAGCATGCTCGCCGTTCTCAACCGCTGGCCCGCGTCATGGCGCTAAGACTGCGTCATGTCGCAAGCGGGGCCAGTGTGGCCCGCGTGTGCCGGACGTCCCCGACCCGGTCGGAGAGGTCCGGAGCAGGGGTGGCAGCTTTGACCTGACGCGACTCCGACAGGTCGATGGTCCGGTAGAGGTCGCCCCCACCGGACACCCCGCGGGTCACGGGATGTCTCCTTGGAGACACTCGTGGCCTTTCGTTTTGAACGGCCGGATGCCCGGTGCGAATCGAAGGAGACCGGCTCGACCCGAGGGCGAGCCCCGAAGAACCTGACATCCCGACGAGTCAACAACCCAACGTCCCGCCAAGACCCATGAACACCGAAACGCTCCGCATCATCGACTCCATCGCCCGTGATCGAAACATCGATCGAGAGCTCCTCATCTGCGACCTCGAGCAGGCCATGATCAGCGCCGCCCGCAAGCACTTCAATTCGCTCGACGCCGAGGCGTTTGGCTGCCAGATGGATCGGGTCAGTGGCGAGATCACCATGTGGCGGAACCTCGAGAACGACGAGCGGGAGACGATCCCCCTCGAGTCGCTGGGGCGAATCCCGGCGCAGACCGCCAAGCAGGTCATGATCCAGCGCTTCCGCGAGGACGAGCGGAACAGCCTCCTCGAGGAGTTCTCCAAGCGCCAGGGCGAGATCGCCACCGGCACCGCCCACCGCTACGAGGGCGGCGCTCTCGTGGTCCAGGTCGACCGGGCCGAGGGGTTCATGCCGCGCTCGGAGCAGATCCCCGGTGAGCAGTTCCATCCCGGCGATCGGGTCCGCTGTCTGATCCTCGACGTCCGTGACGTCGGCAACCAGGTCAAGATCGTTCTGTCCCGCAGCCACCCCGACTTTATCCGCCGGCTCTTCGAGGCCGAGGTGCCCGAGGTGGGCGAGCACGTGATCGAGGTCAAGGCCATGGCCCGCGAAGCGGGGTTCCGCACGAAGATCGCCGTCTCGTCGATCGACTCCAAGGTCGATCCCGTCGGGGCATGCGTCGGGGTGCGCGGCAGCCGGATCCGCAGCATCGTTGACGAGCTGGGCGGGGAGAAGATCGACATCGTTCGCTGGAACGAGTCCAGCCAGATCCTGATCGCCAACGCGCTCAAGCCCGCCGAGGTCGACGAGGTCAGCCTCTGCTTCGAACTGGGCCGGGCGACCATCATCGTCCGCGAGGACCAGCTGTCGCTGGCCATCGGCCGCCGCGGCCAGAACGTGCGGCTCGCCGCCCGCCTGACCGGTTGGGACATCGACATCCTCACGCCGGTCGAGTTCGCCAAGAGCCTCGAGATCCTCGAGCAGACGGTGAAGGCCATCGAGGGCGTCACCGAGCAGATCCTCGATCGGATGGGCGCCCTGGGCATGATCAGCGTGTTCGACATCGAGGAGGTCGGCCCGGCCGTGCTCCAGGAGGAGCTGGAAATGGAGGCCGAGACCGCCGAGCGGGTGGTCGAGACCTGCGCCGCCCAGGCCAAGATCGTCGCCGAGCAGCAGCAGAAGGAGAAGGAGGAGGCCGCGCTTCGACGCGCCGAAGAGGAGGCCACGGCGAAGGCGCTCCTCGAAGGCGGCGAGGTCCCGGCCGGGGCGGGCGTGGAGGTCGCCACCGACGCGCAGGCGGAGACGGCCGCCGCATCGATCCTCGGCGGGCCTCCGGCCGTCTCACCGGCCCTGCCGCCCGCGGGCCCGGCGGCCACCCCCGCGGCCCCCCCCGAGGCCGAGAGCCCCGGCGAGCCCGAAGATTCCGAGTCTGCGGCCGGCGGCTGGCCGGCCGTACCGCCTTCCCCCGAATCGTCCGAGTCCGGCGATTCGCCTGATCGTGTTTCACCGTCGGCTTCGGATCAGCCCGCTTCCGCCTGACACCGACCGAGCCCGGAGCTCATCGTGGCCAAGAAGGGATCCACAACCAGAGTCTTCCAGATAGCCAAGGAGCTTGGCGTGACCTCCAAGGATCTCATCGCCAAGTGTCAGGCGGAGGAGATCCCCGGCATCACCAACCACATGTCCACGGTGTCGCTGGGTCTGGCAGCCACCATCCGCGAATGGTTCGGCGAAGAAGGCCAGGGGGGCGTGAGCACCGCCGTCCAGACCGCCGCCCCGGTGGATATCGCGACCGCCCGGGCCAAGGCGAAGAAGAAGGTCACCAAGAAGACCGCCGCCGCCGAGCCCCCGGTCGAGGAGGAAGCGACCCCAGCGCCGGCGGCCCCCGAGGCCCCCGCCGCCCCGATCAAGCTTGTCGAGCCCGAGGTGAGCGAGCCGGCCCCGCCGCCGGTATCCGTCGAGATCGGCGAGGAAGTCGTCGCGGCCCCGCCGGACGAGGCGGCGGCGCCGGTCGAGCCCCCGGCCGTCGTACCCGAGCCGCTGGCCCCCGCCGCGGCCGCCCCGGCGGCGCCCGAGGTGGTGGCGACGCCGCCGGAGCCGACGATGAACGTCCCGCAGCGACCCCAGATCATCCAGCCGGCCGGGCCGAAGCTCGAGCAGCCCATGCGGACCAAGCTTTCGGGCCCCAAGGTGATCCGCGTGGAGAGCCCCGAGGTGGTGACCGTGCCCCGCGCCCGGATCGCGCCCGCAGCCGATCGCCCCGCCGCCCGCGGCCCCCGCCGCGGATGGGGGGCAGGGACGACGACGGTGCCGCCGGCCGAGAGCCCGGCCGAACCGGGACGCGGCCGGCGCGGCGGGGCCGCGGGTGGCGCCTCTCGTCGAAACAAGCGCCGCACGGCTACCGCCGGCGACGATCGAGGCCGCACCGCCCGGGCCACCTCCCCGACCACCGATCGACCCTTCAACTGGCGGGCCCAGGACCTCGAGGAGCGCCGGGCCCGGCTCAACCGCTCCGGCGGCTACTTCAAGTCGCATCGGCGCGACACCCTCAAGCGCTCCGGCGGCGGGCAGCGCGCCCTCTCTGCGGCCGAAGCCGGCGGCAAGGTCAAGCTGGCCGAGCCGATCACCGTCAAGTCGCTTTCGGCGGCCACCGGCGTCAAGGCCGCCGCCATCCAGAAAGCGCTGCTGATGGCAGGCACGCCCACCCCCATCAACTCCCCCGTGGCAGCCGAGATCGCGATCGAGATCATGCTCGGTGAGGGCATCGAGCTGGAGGTCGTCGAGCAGAAGACGGCCCAGGAGCAGATCGTCGAGGAGTTCCGCGAGCGGCAGGTCGTCGACGAGCGCAGTCGCTCACCGGTCGTGACCATTCTCGGCCATGTCGATCACGGCAAAACATCCCTGCTCGACCGGATCCGCAACACGCGGGTCGCTGAGGGCGAGGCGGGCGGCATCACCCAGGCCACCAGCGCCTTTCGGGTGCCGATTCGCGCCGGCGATCGAGACCACTTCATCACCTTCATCGACACCCCCGGTCACGAGGCGTTCACCGAGATGCGGGCCCGCGGGGCCAAAGTGACCGACCTGGTCGTCCTGGTGGTCGCCGCGGACGACGGGGTGATGCCGCAGACCGTCGAGTCGATCGATCACGCCAAGGCCGCCGGGGTCCCGATCGTGGTGGCCCTGAACAAGATGGACAAGCCCGAGGCCACCGACACCAACATCCAGCGGATCCTCGGGCAGCTCGCCGAGCACGAGCTCAACCCCGTGGAGTGGGGCGGCTCGACCGAGGTGGTTCGCACCAGCGCCACCACCGGCGACGGCGTCCAGGACCTGCTGGAGATCATTGACTACCAGGCGCAGCTCCTGGAGCTGACCGCCGATTTCGGCGGCCTGGCGGAGGGCACGGTCATCGAGGCGAGGATGGAGGAGGGCCGCGGCCCCGTGGCCGACGTGCTCGTGCAGCAGGGCACGCTCAGGAAGAGCGATTTCGTCTTCGTGGGCCGGGCCTTCGGGCGGGTGCGCGACATCGTCGACGATCGCGGGCAACGGACCGACCATGCCCCACCGTCGGCCCCCATCGCCTTCTCCGGAATCGACGGGGTGCCGGACGCGGGCGACAAGTTCTACGTCGTGAAGAACCTCAAGGACGCCGAGGCGTCCGCCGGAGAGCGCCGGCAGCACGATCGCCAGCGCGGGCTGGTGCGGGAAAAGATCACGCTCGACAACATCTTCGAGCACCTTGCCCGGTCGGACAAGAAGGAGCTGCCGCTGATCATCAAGGGTGACGTGCAGGGCTCCGTCGACACTCTCAAGAGCACCGTCACCAAGATCACGACCGACGAGGTGATCATCTCGATCAAGCACGCCGCGGTCGGCGGCATCAACGACTCGGACATTCTCCTCGCCGAGGCGACCGGGGCCATTATCATCGGGTTCAACGTGACCGCGACCGCCTCCGCCCGCCGCCGGGCGGAGGACAAGCGCATCGATATCCGACTCTACGAGGTGATCTACGATGTCACCGACGATCTGACCCAGGCGGCCGAGGGCCTCCTCGACCCCGAGCTGAAGCTCGAGGTGCTCGGCCACGCCGACGTGCGCCAGGTCTTTCGTGTCTCCAAGGTGGGCATGATCGCCGGCTGCTACGTGACCGACGGCGTGATCCAGCGGAATGCCCAGATCCGGGTCACCCGCAACGAGATCGTTGTCGAAACGGATCGTCGCCTGGAGCAGCTCAAGCGGTTCAAGGACGATGCCAAGGAAGTCCGCGCCGGCCAGGAGTGCGGGATGCGGATCGACGGCTACGACGACATCAAGGTCGGCGACGTGCTCGAGTGCTACATCACCCGTGAGGTGCGAAGGAAGTTGTAGGGGCAAGGGACTCAGGGAAAATAGGGACTACCGGGGGTGAGGGTGCTGACTTCCCGAGGTCCCGGTTCCTGCCTACCCTTATTCCCTAGCAGTCCCGTAGTCCTTGATCCCTTTCTTGCATCCCATGCCCCAACGTACAGATCAGGTGGCTTCGGTGATCCGGCGGGCTGTGCAGGCGGTGCTCAGCAAGGGGCTCAACGATCCGCGGGTGCGGGGTCTGCTGTCGGTCACCAGGGTCGAGGTCAGCGACGATCTTGCCCGGGCGGCCGTCCTGGTCTCCGTGCTGCCCGCCGAGCAGGCGGACCTGACCCTGCACGGCCTGCAGCACGCGGCCCGGCACATCCAGATCCGGGTCAGGGAGATGGTGCGGATGCGGCGCATGCCGCGACTGGTGTTCCGGCTCGACGAATCGATCAAGCGGGAGGCGAGCATCTACAGTGCCATCGCCGAGGCCCGCAGGTCCGACCGGCAGCGAGCCGGCTCGAGGCCGCAGGAGTCAGAGGCGTGAGGAACGGCGACCCCGGCCAGAAGAAGCTCAAGGACCTGCTCAAGCAGATCGGCGCGGTGCCGCCGCCGGCGCTGCCCGAGAGCGACGATCCGCTGGCGGTCTTGATCCTGTCGTTCCTGACTTGGGAGTCGACCACCGCCAAGGCGGTGGCCGCCTTCAAGCGCATCCGCGAGGGCGTGGTCGACTTCAACGATCTGCGCGTGTGCCTCTCCGACGAGACCCAGGAAATCATCGGGCCCCGGTATCCGCGGGGGCTGGAGCGATGCCAGCGGCTTCGGGCGGTGCTTCGCAACATCTACCACCGGGAACACGCGGTCACCCTCGACCGTCTCGAGGCCCTTAGCAAGCGGGACATCCGGCGATACCTCCTCTCGCTCGAGGGGATCGTTCCCTATGTCGTCGGCCGGGTGATGTTGCTCTGTTACGACGCCCACGGGATCCCGGTCGACGATCAGCTCCGCGATGCGCTCATCGAATACGGCGCCGCCGACTCGTCGGGGGACATCGACGATCTCTCCTCGTGGCTGGCCCGGCAGATCAAGGCCGGTGACGGCGCCGCGGCGCACTATGCGTTGCAGGCCTGGATCGACGGCGGGGCGGGCAAGGCCGAAGCCGCCACCCGCAGCGCCTCGGGGCGGCGGGCCGCCGCCGCGTCGAGGAAAACCTCGGGGAGCAAGCCCGCGACCAAGCGGACGGCGAGCGCCGCGGTCAACAAGGCCCCCTCCTGACCTAGCCCGGATTATTCATGCCCATCTGCTGCGTCCAACGAGAAGCCTTTCGGGCGGCGTTGCTTGCGGCAGATTCGAGCTCCGAAGGGGCGCCTGGCCCCGTCTCCGCACGAATCGTCTGATCTCCTTGCCAGCAAGGCTTCTCGTCGCCCTCGTGACGATGTTCATGAATAATCCGGGCTCCCAGCTCCTGGTGATGGTCACGCCACGC
>SMUY01304201.1_pt1 | contig 12441 bp, 8 predicted proteins | sample 2456441 | NCBI WGS metagenome assembly SMUY01 (sample SAMN11095931, study PRJNA526329) | marine sediment metagenome | biome: Marine sediment; feature: Surficial sediment; material: Deep marine sediment; isolation source: Hadal surficial sediment | place: Pacific Ocean | collected 2014-11 | depth 0-1...
ACATGCTCTTATGTATCGCGTCAGTTCGATTGTCGTCGTTCGCGTGTTGCTCAGCGAGCGCGACAAAATCGTCTATTCTCCGGTGCATGTCATTTGCTAGGCGTGGCAAATCCATAACGCGGCTGAAGTGCGTGAGAAAAAGTTGTTCCGGGTTCTGCAGCATGATCCGGTCGATCGCCTTGTGTGCCTCGGGTGGATCGAAGTGAATCGGCGTGGTGGTCGGAAATATAAACTCGCCCTTGGCGGTATCCAGTTCCCGATACGAAACGCCGAAACTGTCACCGGTAAAAACAGCTTTTGCGGTCGGATCGCTCAGAACATAATGATGCCGCGCGTGTCCCTCGGTAAACAGGCACTGCATGCCCCGGCCGGCAAGGCTTATCTCCTGTTGATCATCGACGATGATCAGCCTCGCGGCCGGAATCGGCACGATTTCACCGTATATCTCGGCGACTCTATCCTCGCCGTAGACCGCCTGCACGCCCTTGATCAACTTTGTCGGGTCAATCATGTGCGGTGCGCCACGCGGGTGCAGCACGGCTTTTGCGTTTGGCAAGGACTGCATCAGCAGGCCGGCACCGCCAGCGTGATCGAGGTGAACGTGAGTGAGGAAGACATAGTCGACGTCGCCGACATCGATGTTTTTGTGCTTTAGCGCATCCAGCAATAGCGGCACGCTGGAATTCGCGGCAGTATCGACAAAAGCCGCGCGACCATTCTCAAACATGAGATGGCTTGCATCGAACAACGGGCGCACATGATCAGTGTCAATGGCCGTAATGCCATTGCCAAGCTCCGTTGTGCGGGATACCGGTTCGGGCATTAATATTTCCTTGCAGGAGTGCCTGGCCTGAGGTTCTTTGAACGTTTGAGACATCGCCCGCTGGGCGTAGCACAATAGCCCGCCTTACGATAATTAAGATCGATTAAACGTCGCCATGTTCCGTCTATCGGCACGGGCGATTGCCGGTTTTTGCGTCAACGCGACACTTCATTTTGGCTCCGATTTTAAGTTTATGGGACAGCAGTGGTACGGACCTATTGTTGTAGTGTCTTCAGGCCATCCTGAGAACCGTAAAATTTCGCTAACAGCGTAATATCAGCATCACTGAGACTTGCTGTGAACGCGGTCATGACGGTACCGCTGCGTGTGCCGTCTTTGTATTGATTTAGTGCGTACTCGAGGTAATCCACCTCTTGTCCGGCAAGCGTCGGCGGCTGTGGAATAACGCCTTCGCCATCTGCGCCGTGGCAGTCTACACAGGTCGCCGCTGGCGCAACCTGCGCGGCAGTTTGTGTGGTTACAGTGTCCCTGGCGTCACCACTGGCTGTAATCCAGGCGATCAGATTATCAATATCCTGATCCGTCAACGCCGCTGCATGCGCCCGCATGGTGGGGTGCTTGCGCGTGCCCTCGCGGTAGGCACGCAATGCCGCCTCGATATACGCGCCCCGCTGGCCGCCGAGTCTTGGTACCCGAAATGAGGGATAGGCGTTGCGATAACCAGCTATACCGTGGCAGCCCATGCAGGTGAAGCCTGTTTGCTTGCCTTGTTCGACATCACCCGCAGCAGCCGCCGGCTGCACAAACAGCGTCATGGCGATGAGAAAAATTGCTGCGCCGGAGCGCAATATTGTGTTTGTATTCACGGCTGTCTTCTGCTGTGTCTGATACCAGGCCCGGGCCGGGTGTAAGTTAAGGCCGCTATGGTAATTAGAGTCAGTGTCTATTGCCACCTGCCAATGCGATAAAGGGCTGACTTTTACCGCGTGCTAGCATTCAGGCTTCTCGCAGATCCCCCGAGGTAGTGATGTGAAACGATGGCTGGTCGCTTTACTGGTAATCCTTGCGGTAGTCGTCCTGATATCCCCTGGCATTGTCGGCCGGCTGGCCGAGAAAAGCCTGGATGAGAATATCGAATGGGTAACCAGCGAAAACCCTGCTGTCAGCATCGTTACCGAGCGCTTTGACCGCGGCTGGTTTACCTCCGATGGTCGTCATCGTGTGGTATTCAGCAGTGGCGCTTTTCACGACGCAGCGATTTTGCCGGGCGGTGACACCAGCAGCGCCGATTTACCGGCGTTGATCATCAATACCCGCATTGATCACGGCCTGGTGCCGGTTAGCTCCTTGTCCCGCGAGTCCGGGTCGCTAATGCCCGCACTGGCTAATACGATATCTACTTTCCAGATCGACCCCGGCACGGGCGAGCTGATTGCGATCCCGGGCAAGCTTTACAGCAACATCCGCGTATCCGGCAGTAGCGAATCGCGCTTCGTGCTTGAATCAGGTTCCTTCGGCAAGGATGGGCTCGACGCAACATGGCAAGGTGCGGACCTGATCGTGGTTACAAACCCGGCCAGCGGCAATGTTTCCGTCGCGGGCAGCATCCAGCCATTTTCGATCACAGCGAATGATGGACGACTTGATGTTGGTGCAATCACGGTGGACGCCGATGGGCGGCAGACCGACTTTGGTTTCAGTATCGGCACGGTAGACTTCGAAATGGCATCGCTCAGTACCGAAAGCGCCGATGGGCCATTCAGCATGGGCGCATTGGCGCTCATCGTTAACACCAGCATCGACGATTCCCGCTTAAGTGGCACGTCGACATTTTCCATACAAGAAGTTGTCGCCCCCGGTCTGGGTGAATTCGCGCTGACCATGGACGTTTCGCTGCAGGGCCTGCATGCGAAGTCGCTGGGTGTTATCACCGCGGCACTGCGTAACGCGCAAGAAGACGGCAATCGGGAAGCGGCGCTGCAAGCGATCTACCCGCAAATCGAGGATGATGTACAAAAGCTCGTCGCCGCCGGCGCAGAGATTCGTGTTGATCGGTTTGACCTGACGCTGCCGCAGGGCATGGTGTCGACCACGTTACGCGTCGAGTTTGCGGAGATGGATGAAGACGCGAAGTTTTCCTGGTCTTCTGTCTTGCTGAAAATGACCGCATCCATGAATTTACGTGTGTCAGTGGAGTTATACGAGTTCGCGAAAATGATGAACCCGGAAGCAGAGACCCTGATCGCCATGGGCATCCTGAAACGGGATGGTGACGACTACGTCATGGCAGCCAAGTATGCGCAGGGCCTGCTCAACGTCAACGGAGCACCGATGCCAATTCCGATGCCGGCTATGTGATACGGCTAATAACAACCAACGTCATTGCGAGCCCGCAGGGCGTGGCAACCTCTCAATTCTGCAGTGTGGCTTCGTTTCGCGCTGCAATAACCTGTTGGAGGTTGCCGCGCCCTGCGGGCTCGCAATGACATCTGTTTTTTCGGGCTGTTTCGATGGCCGCTTCGCTCGGGCTAGTAACTCAGATCCAGCTCCGCCGCGCGGTGGCAGGCAACCAGTGTTGTGCCGCATTCTTCAAGCTGTGGAACTTCTTCACTGCAAACAGCAACGGCGTGTTCACAGCGTGGCTGAAACGGACAGCCTGCTGCTGGCTGCAGTATTGATGATTCAACATCCAGCGGCCCGACATCTTTTAACTTCGCTGCAGGGTCCGGTACCGGCACGGCATTGATCAGCATCTTGGTATAGGGGTGACGCGGTCGCCGAAACACGTCTTCGTTTTCTGCCAACTCACAAATCCGGCCCATGTACATCACCAGCACGCGATGGCTGATCTGGCGAACAACTGCGAGGTCGTGCGTAATAAATATAAGTGACAGGCCAACACGCTGCTGCTCGGATTGCAGAACTTTCAGTATTTCGAATTGCACCGTGCCATCCAGCGCCGCCACCGCCTCATCGCAGACCAGTACGCTGGGTTGCAGAATGAGCGCTCGTGCAATCGCAACTCTTTGCGCCTGGCCACCCGACAGTTCATGCGGGTAGCGCTCATGTAACTCGACGCTCAGGCCGACGCGCTCCAGGACCGTCCGCACATCCTTGCTGCGTTCCGCTTTATTTTTTCGTGGCGCATGAATTCGAATCGGTTCGGCAACGATGTCCTTGATACGCATTGCCGGATTGAGTGAGGCGAGCGGATCCTGAAAGACCATCTGCAGTGCACGACGTGCGGCAAGCGAGCGTGACTGAACTTTGCCCTGGAGCGATTTTCCCAGGAATACGATTTTGCCGCTATGGGCGGGAATCAGCCCCAGAACGGCACGCGCCAGGCTGGTCTTACCAGAGCCCGACTCGCCGACAATCGCTACAGTCTCACCCGCCTTCAGGGACAAGGTGAAAGGTCGCACCGCTTTAAGCAGCTCGCGCCCGCGCGGCCCGCGTACTTTGAAGCTCACCGCAACACCTTCGATATCCAGCACCGTCGTGGCGTTGCCCGGTAGTGGCGTTACCGCGACCGGCGCATCTATGCGCGGTATTGCTTCGAGCAAACTAACCGTGCGCTCATGCTGCGGTGCTGAAAAAACCTCGCTTGTCGGCCCGTCTTCCAATAGCTGTCCCTGGTCCATCACCAGCAACCGCTCACAATTGCCGGCAATTACGCCCAGGTCATGGGTAATGAGCAGTAATGCTGTTTCCGACTCAGCGCGCAATTCGCGCAGCAAATTCAGGATCTGCGCCTGCACGGTGACGTCCAGCGCTGTTGTCGGTTCATCCGCGATCAGTAACTCCGGGTCACTGAGTAGTGCCGCCCCGATCATTGCGCGTTGCCGCATGCCGCCGGAGAGCTGGTATGAATAGGAGCGATACTGTCTTTGTGCATCCGGCAAGCCGACTCGCCGCAGCATCGCAAGCGTACGTTCGCGAGCCTCGCGCGCCGCACATATTTTATGCTCAAGCAGAATGCGACACAGTTGATCACCAATACGCACGTACGGGTTAAGCGCTGCCATCGGATCCTGGAACACCATCGCCATGCGGCGCGGTCGATAGTCGTTGAGCGTGCGGGCGTCGGCGCCAAGCAATTCCTGTCCGTTAAAGCGCACACTGCCGCTGATCTTCGCATTGGCCGGTAGCAAACCCATCACCGCCATTGCGGTCTGCGTTTTGCCGGCGCCGGATTCTCCGACGATACCCAGCGTCTCACCGCGTTCCAGTGAGAAACTCAAATTCGCGACGACTGCATCCGTTGCATCACCGTAAGTCACGCTGAGATTGTCGACATCGAGAAGGCTCATCAGATGTTCTTTTTCGGGTCTGCAAGATCACGCAGCCCGTCACCCAGGAAGTTGAAGCACAACAGGACAAGCGCCAGCAGCGCTGCCGGAATCAGGATCAGCCAGGGTGCCTGCTCCATATAATTAACACCGTTGTTTACCAATGCACCCAGCGAGGTTTGCGGTTCCTGAACACCGAGACCGAGGAAGCTGATGAACGATTCCACCAGGATGGCCTGCGGAATGGTCAGGGTTACATATACGATGACGACACCAAACAGGTTCGGCGTGATGTGGCGAAAGATGATGCCGGGTGTCGACACACCGATCAGGCGAGCGGCGTCGACGAATTCCCGATGCTTCAGACTCAGTGTCTGGCCCCTGACGATGCGCGCCATGTCCAGCCAGTTGATTGCACCAATCGCCACAAAAATCAAAAGGAAGTTTCGCTCGAATACCACCATGAGCAGGATCACGAAAAATATGAACGGCAATGCGTACAAAGCGTCAACCGCGCGCATCATCACGGCATCGACCAGGCCGCCGGCATATCCGGCAATCGCGCCATACAACACACCGATTCCCAGGCTAACGACACTCGCAATGACGGCAACAAATAACGTTACCCGCGCGCCCATCAGGGTGCGAACGAACAGATCCCGTCCCAAATCATCCGTGCCAAACAAGCGTGTACCCGTAATCGTGGGCGGCATCAGGGCATTGCCAAAGTCGGTGGTCATGTACTGATGTGGGCTTAACAATGGACCCAGCAACGCAAGTGCTGCGATAGAAAATAGTATTGCAATGCACACGACCACCACCTTATTTTCGCGCCAGCGATGTCCGTGCGGTCTGTTTTCATTGCTGCCGCTCCTCGTGCTCATCGCGACCTGATCCGTGGATCAAAAAAGCCATACAGCAGATCAACCAGCAGGTTCATGAAAATGACCAGCGCCGCGTAGAAAATGGTGATACCCAGTACCAGCGTGTAATCACGATTCAGTGCACCGTTGATGAAAAACTGGCCAACGCCCGGGATGCCAAAAACTTTCTCGACCACCACCGAGCCTGTGAGAATCCCGGCCATGGCGGGACCCATATAAGAGAGCAGCGGCAACATGGCTGGCTTGAACGCATGGAAGCGAATAATCGAGGCGGTACTCAGACCTTGTGCGCGGGCAGTACGCACAAAGTCACTCTTCAGCACGGCAATCATGTTGCCGCGTGTCAGTCGGGCGATGTAGGCGATCTGCGGCAGTGCCAGCACAACAACCGGCAGTAAAAGCCGCCGCGCTCCTTCGCCGCCGCTCCAGCTTGCCGGCAGCCATTGCAGGTAGACGGCAAAGACCAGCACCATCAGCGGCGCAATAACGAAAATCGGCACGGATATGCCAGTCATCGCCACACCGGTTATGAATCGATCGAGAAAACTGTTGCTGCGCAGTGCCGCTGCAAGTCCCGCGCTGATACCAACCAGCAGTGCAAGCGCCATCGCCAGCAGCCCCAACTGCATGGAAAGCGGCAATGCACCGCGAATCAGTTCCGCAACGGTGTAATCCCGATATCTGTAGGAGGGGCCGAGGTCGCCGCGCGTGAGGCCCTCGACGTAACGCATGAACTGATCCGGTAGCGATTCATCGAGGTGATATGCCCGCGCGACATTGGCCTCGATGTCCGGCGGCAAACGCCGTTCTGCATCAAACGGACCACCGGGTGCCGCGTGCACCATCAGAAAAGCGAGCGCGACCACCAGGAAAAGTGTTGGTATCGCCCCGAAGATACGCAGTAGCGCGTAACGTAACACGATCGTTATTTTTACTCGGCAAGACTCAGGTGCTGACTGTAATGGTAATTCAGCACGTTGTCTCCCCAGCCGCGGACACGCGGATTGACCATACTCTTGTTGACGTAAAAATAGATTGGCATCAGCGGATGTTCGGACAGCATCAGGCGCTCCGCTTCTTCAAGGTAAACCTGTCGCAGCGCCGGGTCTGACTGCTGTGCTGCTCTGCTCATCAGGTCATCATATTCCCGGTTTTCGTAACCCGGGGTGTTGGACGGATTGCCGCCTTCCAGGATCGTCAGAAAAGTATTGGCGTCGTTGTAATCGCCCGTCCAACTAGAGCGAAACACCTCGGTCACCACCTGCTCGCGGATGTTCGCCAGCAAGACCTGGAATTCCTCGTTGACCAGCGTGGCTTCAATACCCAGCACTTGGCGCCACATTGCCTGTACGGCAATTGCAATTCGCCGGTGTGACTCCGATGTGTTGTAACGGATCTCTATCTGCACAGGCTTGTCATCACTGTAGCCAGCTTCGCGATACAGTTGCGCCGCTTTCGTGTGACGGGCATGCGCAGACATATTTGCATAGGTGAACTGGCGCGGCTGGTAGTTGTTGATTCCCGGTGGCACCCAACTGTAAGCCGGCGCTTCGCCACGACCAACCACCTTCTCCACAATCGTTTCCCGGTCAATTGCCATCGACAAGGCCTGCCGGAGTTTCGGATTATCCTTGAAAGGTGGCTGCGACAGGTTGAAGCCATAATAATAAACAGCCAGCGACGGTGACACGCGTAGTTCGTTCGGCCGCTCTTCGCGCATGCGTTGAAACGATTGTGTTGGCACGGTGCTGGTTATATCCAGCTCGCCGGCACGATACCGGTTGAGTTCATCTCCTGGCTGCGGCGTAACATGGTGCCGTACCCGGTCGATCGCCGTGTTGTCGTTGTTCCAGTAGTGCTCGTTACGCGCCAGCTCAATGTAGGAACCAACCTCCCAGGAATGCAGTTTGTAGGCGCCATTGGTCACCAGGTTGCCGGGGCGCGCGTATGCAGCGCCATGTAATTCAATGGCGCCACGGTGAACCGGGAAAGTGCTGGGGTGACTGAGTAGCGCCAGGAAATAAGGCACTGGCTGTCGCAGGCGAATCTCGAACTGCGAATCGCCGATTGCCTTGACCGCAAGTGACTCCACCGTTTTCTTGCCCGCTATAATCTCGTTGGCATTTTCAATGTCGCCAAGCGATGTTTGCGCGTAGAACGCCGCAGTCGCCGGATCAGCGAGGCGGCGAAAACTGTAAACGAAATCCTGTGCGGTAACAGCATCGCCGTTCGACCACTTAGCCCCCGGGCGCAACCAGAACGTATAGGTACGGTCATCATCCGAGAGTGTCCAGCGCTCGGCAGCTGCCGCGACGAGTTCACCGTCAGGTGTGTAGCCGGTCAGGCCCTCGCCCAGGTCGCGCTGCAGGTCGCCGGCTTGGGTTGTCCTGGATTTGTGTGGGTCGAGTGATTCTGGTTCCGCGCCGGTGCCGCGGTTAAGCAGGGATTGAGCGGTGTTTTCCTGGTCCGAAGCGCCGCATGCGCCGAGCAACGACGCGAACAGCACGAGCATGGCAGGCGAGTACCACCCGTAGTTTGACGTGCGTTGGTTGCGCATTGGTGATGAGCTCTTGCGGGGACCGGCTCCCAGCATACCGTATCGGCCTCGCCGTTCCCTCGATTAGCGCACTGTTCGTAATGGTTGTTGCTGCGTGCCGGTCGTGTCTGATCGCGGCATGTGCACATGGATGTACTTATGTCGCGGAGCGAGCTGTTTCTGGTGGAATGTTCCAGACTTGAGATTTCGTCCACAATTGAGACGGATGCGCGTGAGCGACGCTGCCGCAATCAGAAATGACTTACCTCATACCGCCCGCCGCAAATACCGCTTTTTCAAATGTATCAGCAGCAGCGACACCGTGGCCGGCGTCACGCCCTCCAGCCTCGAGGCATGACCAATGGTTGAGGGCCGCGTAGATTCCAGTCGTTGCCGCGCTTCCGTCGATAACCCCGTGACGCTGGCGTACTCGATATCGGTTGGCAAAATCAGCTGTTCCTGTTTGGCGTGCTGGTCGATTTCCCGCTGTTGCCGCTCGATGTATCCCTGGTAGCGCGCCTGCACCTCAAGCTGCAATTCGACCTGCCCTGCCTGCTCATCACTCATACCCTCGCGCCACTCGCCGGCGCCCACTACCGACAATGCCGTCACTTCCTTGTAGCCAAGCTCCGGTCGGCGCAGCAACTCTATAGCACGGCTTTCCTTTTGCAGACCGTCTCGCAGAATTTGGCTATCACTTTGCGATAAAGAGTCGGGTCGCACCAGGATGCTTTGCAACCGCTCCCGTTCCGCAGTCACCGCATCCCTTTTATTGACGAAAATCTGCCAGCGCCGGTCGTCAACAAGGCCGAGCTCGCGACCGACCGGTGTCAGGCGCAAGTCTGCGTTGTCCTCGCGCAGCAACAAGCGATACTCGGCTCGGCTGGTGAACATGCGGTAGGGCTCGCTGACGCCACGGGTAATCAGGTCGTCCACGAGAACACCCAGGTACGCCTCGCTGCGCGCGGGATACCACGCTTGTTTTTCCTGTACCCGGCGTGCGGCGTTAATGCCGGCCAGCAGCCCCTGTGCCCCGGCTTCTTCGTAGCCGGTTGTGCCATTAATTTGTCCTGCAAAATAAAGGCCGGGCACGAAACGCGTCTCAAGTGTTGGCTGCAAATCGCGCGGGTCGAAATAGTCGTACTCAATTGCATAACCTGGTTGCGTGATGTGCGCTTTCTCGAACCCCTTGATCGAACGCACAAAGCGTAATTGCGTTGCGTACGGCAAACTCGTTGAGATTCCGTTGGGGTAAATTTCGTGCGTATGCAAACCTTCCGGTTCGACAAATATCTGGTGGGATGCTCTATCGGCGAAGCGTACAACTTTGTCTTCTATTGACGGGCAATAGCGCGGACCGACGCCTTTGATCAGTCCATTGTACATTGGCGACTCGCTCAGTGAGCCGCGAATGATGTCGTGCGTTTCTTCTGTCGTGTGCGTGATGTGACAGCTGACCTGGCGCGGATGTTCGCTGCGACGACCAAGAAACGAAAACACCGGCACGGGTTTATCGCCCGGTTGCTCGGTCATGAGCGCATAGTTCAGCGTTTTGCCATCGATGCGCGGCGGCGTGCCGGTCTTCAATCGTGCCACACGAAACGGCATCTCCCGCAAGCGATTTGCCAGGGCGTTCGACGGCGGGTCGCCAGCCCGACCACCCGCTTTCTCGGTTGCGCCAATTAGTATGCGGCCGCCAAGAAAGGTACCGACGGTGAGGACAACACTCGGCGCATAGAACTTCAGGCCCATGCCGGTAACCACCCCAGCTATTTGCTCGCCGTCGAGAATCAGGTCCTCTACGGTTTGCTGAAATATGGACAGCCCTGGCTGGTTTTCGAGGATGCTGCGAATCGCCTGACGGTAAAGCGCGCGATCTGCCTGCGCGCGGGTGGCCCGGACTGCCGGCCCCTTGCTCGCGTTAAGTGTGCGGAACTGGATGCCGGCCAGATCAATCGCGCTGGCCATGGCGCCACCCAGCGCATCGATCTCTTTGGTGAGGTGACCCTTGCCGATACCACCAATCGCCGGGTTGCAGCTCATTTGGCCCAGGGTCGAGATATTCTGCGTTATAAGAAGTGTCCGGGCGCCCGAACGGGCGGCAGCAAGACATGCTTCCGTTCCGGCGTGGCCACCGCCAATGACGATGACGTCGAATCTCGAATCTGCAGACATTGGTCAAAAACTGATCAATTACTCGGGGCGACATTCTAATAGCGCCAACGCATAAGTGCCACTGGACTTTACTTGGAATGACCGAGTCGCGACTATAGCGTCGCAGTCCTTGAAGGAATCAGTCTTGAAGCAACTTTTGATATCAGCTTTTGCGTTATTTTGCCTGCTGCCAGCAGTGCCCGTGCCGGCCCAGGAGCAAGTCGCAGAGCCACTTCTGGCTCTCGAAGACTGTCGCATCCGCGCCGGTGCAGGTTATCCTGGCATCAAAGCGCGTTGCGGCACCCTGCAGCGACCGCTGGATCCGACCGATCCGGATTCAGCGTTGATTGACCTGTTCGTCGCGGTCGTGCCAGCCTTGAGCCTGGAGCCCGCGCCAGATCCGCTGGTGCCAATCGCCGGCGGACCGGGCCAGGCATCATCGGAGTTTTATGCCGGTTTCGCCGGCGCGTTTGAGGAAATACGCCGCGATCGCGATATTGTACTGCTGGATCAGCGTGGCACCGGCCAGTCGGCCAGCATGGATTGCGACGTCGATGACGAGGAACTTATCGGCCAGTTCTCGGCCGAAGAAACCATCGCGGCTGCCCGTGAGTGCCTGGACGCATTGCCTTACGACCCGCGTTTTTTCACCACCAGCGTAGCGGTTGAAGATCTTGAGGCTCTGCGCACAGCGCTTGGCTATCAACAGTTCAATCTGTACGGCATCTCTTATGGTTCGCGAGTCGCACAGCATTTCCTGCGGCGCTTCCCGGATTCGACCCGCAGCGTAATTCTTGATGGCGTTGTTGCTCCGCAAATTGCGCTCGGCCCGGCCGTTGCCATAGAGGCGCAAAGGGCAATTGAAAGTATTTTTGAGCGCTGCACGGCAAGCGCGGCCTGTGCGAACAAATTCCCGAATATTGAGCAGGAGTTTGCAGGGCTTCGGGCCCGCCTCGCGGATGGGTCGGTAACACTGGATATCGCAAACCCGGTGACTGGTGAGCGCGAAGAAATTGAATTCGGTGATGCGGAGCTGGCCGGAGCGCTGCGCCTGCTGAGTTATTCGCCAACCACGGTGGCGCTTATGCCGCTGCTGATTCATGAGGCCGCACAGGAAAACTATTTGCCGCTGGCAGCGCAATACATGATGATTGCAGAAAGCCTGTCGGACAGCATGAGCATCGGTATGCATAACGCCGTGGTGTGCACGGAAGATGCGCCTTTCTTTGACGGTGAGAACATCGATCGGGACATGCTCGACGCAACCTATATGGGACCGCTGCAAATTGATTCGCTCGAGGCAATCTGCTCGGTGTGGCCGAAGGGCCCGCTCGATGAAGAATTCAAAACGCCTGTCGAAAGTGATGTTCCGGTGCTGTTGCTTTCCGGCGAAGCCGATCCGATAACGCCGCCACGCTATGCCGAACTCGCCGCAGTCGATCTTGGCAATGCCTTACATCTGGTCGGTCGCAAACAGGGCCACGGCCAGGCGCCAAGAGGTTGCATGCCAGACATCATCGGTAAGTTTGTAGCGACTGCCGACATCAACGCCCTGGAGACGGATTGTCTGGAGCGGCTTTTCGCGATGCCCTTTTTCCTCGATTTTTCGGGGCCTGCGCCATGATTGACGTCAATGGTTTGCAGAAGTCGTTCGGCGAAGTCAAAGCGGTTCGCGACGTATCTTTCACGGCTCAGAATGGTCGCATCACGGGATTGCTGGGACCAAACGGTGCCGGCAAGTCAACAACGCTGCGCGTTCTGTATACCGTACTGAAACCGGACTCGGGCACAGCC
>SMUY01000867.1_pt1 | contig 12437 bp, 9 predicted proteins | sample 2456441 | NCBI WGS metagenome assembly SMUY01 (sample SAMN11095931, study PRJNA526329) | marine sediment metagenome | biome: Marine sediment; feature: Surficial sediment; material: Deep marine sediment; isolation source: Hadal surficial sediment | place: Pacific Ocean | collected 2014-11 | depth 0-1...
CAGTGGAGCAATCCGTGGGGGTTCGAGTCCCTCCGCCCGCACCACGCGCCGACCGGAAGCGCCCGAACGAGTGGCGCGCGGGGCCCCGGATGACGATCGAGGGACAGGATGCGACCCCGACCAAGAATAGAAAGGCCGAACCGCCGATGCAGGTGACCGAGACCAACGTCGAAGGCTTGAAGCGGGCCTTCAAGGTCCAACTCGAAGCGCGCGAAATCGACGAGAAGTTGAACGGCCGCCTGGTGGAGCTCGGCAACAACGTCAAGGTGCCTGGCTTCCGGCCCGGCAAGGTGCCGATCCAGATCCTCAAGCAGCGCTTCGGAAAATCGGTCATGGGCGAGGTCCTGGAGCGCGCGGTCACCGATAGCTCGAACCAGGCGCTCAGCGAGCGTGGCCTGCGCCCGGCCCTGCAGCCCAAGATCGAGATCACCTCCTTCGATGAGGGCAAGGACCTGGAATACACCATCGAGCTGGAGCTGCTGCCCGACGTCGTGCCGATGGACTTTTCGCAGATCGAACTCGAGCGCACGGTGATCGAGGTCACCGAGGCGGCGGTCGAGGAGACCCTCGCGGACCTGGCCAAGGCGCACAAGAAGACCAAGCCGCTAGAAGCGCCGCGCGAGGCCCGGAGCGGCGACGTCCTGGTGATCGATTTCGCCGGCACGGTCGACGGCGAGGCCTATCCCGGCATGGCCGGCGAGGACCACCATCTGGAGCTCGGCTCGAGCAACTTCATCGCCGGCTTCGAGGACCAGTTGATCGGCGCCGGGATCGGCGACGCGCGGGAGGTCAACGTGACCTTCCCCGAGGACTACGTCAACGAGCGCCTGGCCGGCCAGGACGCGGTATTCAAGGTCACCGTCAAGGACATGCTCGAATCGGTCCCCATGGGGATCGACGACGAGCTCGCCACGACGCTGGGCGAAGCCGACCTGGCGGCGCTCAAGGAGCGCGTGCGCGAGCGGATGTCGAGCGAGTACAAGGACTTCGGCCGCTCCCGCCTGAAGCGGCAGTTGCTCGACCGCCTGGCTGATGGCCATGATTTTCCGGTCCCCGAAGGCATGGTCGATGCCGAGTTCGACGCGATCTGGAAACAGATCGAGCAGGATAAAGAGGCCGACAAGCTCGACCCGGAGGATGCCGAGAAGGATGAGGACGATCTCAAGAGCGACTACAGGGACATCGCGGTCCGCCGGGTTCGCCTGGGCCTGCTGATCTCCGAGGTCGGCCGCGTCAACGCCATTGAAGTCACCGAGGAAGAGGCCAACATGGCGCTCTACCGCGAGGCGCAGCAGTTTCCGGGCAAGGAGCGCCAGGTTTCCGAGTTCTATCAGAAGTCGCCCGAGGCCATGGCCAAACTGCGCGCGCCGCTCTTCGAGGACAAAGTGGTCGATTTCATTATCGACCTGGCCAAGGTGACCGAGCGCAGCATGACCGCGGAACAGTTGCGCGAGGAGATGGAGGCGACGGCCGCTGCCGACGGGGCCGAGCCGAAGAAGAAACCAGCCAAGAAAAAGGCGGCCAAGACAAAGGTGGAGAAGTCCGAAAAAGAAGCAGAACCGAAAAAGAATCCGGCCAAGAAGGCGGCCAAAAAGAGCTCCTGAGCGAGATCATACTTTCTTGGCGGCTCTGGAACAGGCTCTAGGGAAAAGACCGAACCCATGACAGATGCACGCGACACCTACATGAACACCCTGGTCCCGATGGTGGTCGAGCAGACCAATCGGGGCGAACGCGCCTACGACATCTATTCGCGCCTGCTGAAGGAGCGGATCATCTTTCTGACCGGCCCGATCCACGACATGGTGGCCAGCGTGATCTGCGCGCAGTTGCTCTATCTCGAATCGGAGCACCCGAACAAGGACATTTCCTTCTACATCAACTCGCCCGGCGGGGTGGTGACGTCGGGCCTGGCGATCTACGACACCATGCAGTACATCCGGCCGGATATCTCCACGGTCTGCATCGGCCAGGCCGCCTCGGCGGGCTCGCTGCTGCTCATGGCCGGCGCCAAGGACAAACGCTACGCCCTGCCGAACGCGAAAATCATGGTGCACCAGCCCTCCGGCGGCTATGAGGGCCAGGCGACCGACATCGAGATCCACGCCCGCGAAATCCTCAATACCCGGGCCCGGCTCAACCAGATCTACGTCGACCACACCGGTCAGGAATTGAAGGCGATCGAGGAAGCCATGGAGCGGGACAAGTTCATGATGCCCGACGAGGCCAAGACCTTCGGCCTGATCGACCATGTGGTGGTCAAGCGTCCGCCCTCGCTCGGCGATCAGGACCAGGAAAAATCGGAAGACGACGGATAAAGACTAGGTGAGGGCCCGCAGGTTAACCAAATCGTAACCATGGTTAATGGATAACGTTGGCTTCCCCGGGGCGAGAGGCGCTGCATTAAGACAATGTTGAGCACAACCACCTACTGTGGGGATGGCCCATGAAAGGGGCTTGCGCAATGCGCAACCATGCTGGAAACGACGTTAATTTTAGCCGATTTTGGCGTTGTGTGGCTGCGGCGCGTATGTCTAACATGATCTGGCTGAATCCGGGTTCGAGGCGGTTTAGGCTATGACCAAATCTAGCGGAAGCGATTCAAAGAACACCCTGTATTGCTCGTTCTGCGGCAAGAGCCAACACGAGGTGCGCAAGCTCATCGCGGGGCCGACCGTGTTCATCTGCGACGAATGCGTCGAGCTGTGCATGGACATCATCCGCGAGGAGCACAAGACCACGCTGGTCAAGTCCCGCGACGGGGTGCCGACGCCGCACGACATCTGCACCGTGCTGGACGACTACGTGATCGGCCAGGATCATGCCAAGCGCGTGCTCTCGGTCGCGGTCCACAATCACTACAAGCGCCTGGCCCACGACGCCAAGGCGTCCGATGTCGAGCTGGCCAAGTCGAACATCCTGCTGATCGGGCCGACCGGTTGCGGCAAGACCCTGCTGGCCCAGACCCTGGCCCGGATCTTGGACGTGCCTTTCACCATGGCCGACGCCACGACGCTGACCGAGGCGGGCTATGTCGGCGAGGACGTGGAGAACATCATCCTCAAGCTGCTGCAGTCGGCGGACTACAACGTCGAGCGCGCGCAGCGCGGCATCGTCTACATCGACGAGGTCGACAAGATCAGCCGCAAGTCCGACAACCCCTCGATCACCCGCGACGTGTCGGGTGAGGGCGTGCAGCAGGCACTGCTCAAGATCATGGAGGGTACCATCGCCTCGGTGCCGCCCCAGGGCGGTCGCAAGCATCCGCAGCAGGAGTTCCTGCAGGTCGACACCACCAACATCCTGTTCGTCTGCGGCGGCGCCTTCGCCGGCTTGGACAAGATCATCTCCCGTCGCGACCGCGGCACCTCGATCGGCTTCGGCGCCGACGTGCGCTCACCGGAAGAGCGTGGCACGGGCCAGATCCTCAAGGACGTGGAGCCCGAGGATCTGCTCAAGTTCGGCCTGATCCCCGAGTTCGTCGGCCGCCTGCCGGTGGTCGCGACGCTCGATGACCTGGACGAGAAGGCGCTGGTCGAGATCCTGACCAAGCCCAAGAATGCCCTGGTCAAACAGTACCAGCGCCTGTTCGAGATGGAGGACGTGAGCCTCGATTTCACCGACGGCGCCTTCAAGTCGATCTCCGAGAAGGCGATGGCCCGCAAGACCGGCGCCCGGGGACTGCGCTCCATTATGGAGGCCATTCTGCTCGAGACCATGTTCGAGTTGCCCGGCCTCGACGGGGTCGAGGAGATCGTCATAAACCAGGAGGTCGTCGAGGGCCGGGCGCAGCCGCTCTACATCTATACCGACCGGCGCGAGGACCTGGAAACCAGCGCCTGAGGCCAGGAGCGTCGGGGCGGTGTTGATGCCAGGCTTGAACTTGCCCGCGAGGCTCCCGATTTGATCCTCGATGGACGGCGCCGCCGCGGCGGTCCTCCGTCCGGGTTCGGCGCCGCGGGTCGGCGCCGACGATAGGCAGCAGAAGAGGTATCATGCTCGAAATACCGGGTGGCACTCTATATCCAGTCCTTCCGCTCCGCGACATCGTGGTGTTCCCCCACATGATCGTGCCGCTTTTCGTCGGCCGCGAGAAATCCGTGCGCGCCCTCGAGGACGTCATGAAGGACGACAAGCAGATCCTCTTGGTGACCCAGAAGAACGCGGCCCAGGACGACCCGACCCCCGCCGACATCTACACCGTGGGTACGATCGGCACGGTGCTGCAACTGCTCAAGCTGCCCGACGGCACCGTCAAGGTGCTGGTCGAGGGCAGCCAGCGCGCGGCCATCACGAAGTTCACCGATCTGGAGGACTTCTTCCAGGCCTATGCCGAGGTGGTCGAGGATGCCGCCGGGGAAGACCGCGAGATCGACGCGCTGGCGCGTACGGTGATCTCGCAGTTCGAGCAGTACATCAAGCTCAACAAGAAAATCCCGCCCGAGGTCCTGGTCTCGATCAATCAGATCGACGAGCCCAGCAAACTTGCCGATACCATCGCTTCCCATCTCTCGCTCAAGATTCCGGAGAAGCAGGAGCTGCTCGAGTGCGGGACGGTGAACGAGCGTCTGGAGAAGGTCTACAGTTTCATGGAGGGCGAAATCGGCGTCCTCCAAGTCGAAAAGCGCATCCGCAGCCGCGTCAAGCGGCAGATGGAGAAGACTCAGCGCGAGTACTATCTCAACGAACAGCTCAAGGCGATTCAGAAGGAGCTCGGCGAGGGCGAGGACGGCCGCGACGAGTTGGCCGAGCTCGAGGAAAAGCTGGCCAAGACCAAGCTGACCAAGGAAGCGCGCGAGAAAGGCCAGGGCGAGCTCAAGAAGCTGCGCGCCATGAGCCCGATGTCGGCCGAGGCTACGGTGGTGCGCAACTATCTGGACTGGCTGCTGGCCATCCCGTGGAAGAAACCGTCCCGGGTCAAGAAGGACATCACTCACGCCGAGGCCGTGCTCAACGCCGATCACTACGGTTTGGAAAAGGTCAAGGAGCGCATCCTCGAGTACCTCGCCGTGCAGCAGCGCACGCGCAAGGTAAAGGGGGCGATCCTGTGCCTGGTCGGGCCTCCCGGCGTCGGCAAGACCTCGCTCGGCAAGTCGATTGCCCGGGCCACGGGGCGCAACTTCGTGCGCATGAGCCTGGGCGGCGTGCGCGACGAGGCCGAGATTCGCGGCCACCGCCGCACCTATATCGGCTCGATGCCCGGCAAGGTCATCCAGAGCATGAAGAAGGCGAAGACCTCGAACCCGCTGTTCCTGCTCGACGAGATCGACAAACTAGGGTCGGACTGGCGCGGCGATCCCTCCTCGGCATTGCTCGAGGTCCTGGACCCGGAGCAGAACCACACCTTCAACGATCACTATCTGGAGGTCGACTACGACCTCTCGGACGTGATGTTCGTGACCACGGCGAACACGCTGCGTATACCGCAGCCCTTGCTCGACCGCATGGAAGTGATCCGCATCCCGGGCTACACCGAGGACGAGAAGGTCCAGATCGCCCGGCGCCATCTGATCGACAAGCAGATGAAGAACCACGCCATCGAGAAGGCCGAGTGGTCGATCTCGGGGCCGGCGCTGAACGACCTGATCGGGCTCTACACCCGCGAGGCCGGCGTGCGCAACCTGGAGCGCGAGATCGCCAACCTGATCCGCAAGGCGGTCAAGGAGTTTGCGGTCGGCAAAACCAAGAAGGTGCACGTGACCCGGCGCAACCTGGAAAAGTACGCCGGCGTGCCGCGCTATCGGCACAGCGAGACCGAGCAGGAAGACATGGTCGGCGTCACCACCGGCCTGGCCTGGACCGAGGTCGGCGGCGAGCTGCTCACGATCGAGGCGGTGACCGTGCCCGGCAAGGGCAAGGTGATCTCGACCGGCAAGCTCGGCGACGTCATGAAGGAGTCGATCCAGGCCGCCGAATCCTACGTCAAGAGCCGGGCGCTCCAGTTTGGCATCGAACCGCCGCAGTTCGAGAAGAGGGACATCCACGTGCATGTGCCCGAGGGCGCGACGCCGAAGGATGGACCTTCGGCCGGCGTCGGCATGGTGACCACCATCGTCTCGGCGCTGACCGGCATTCCAGTGCGCCACGACGTCGCGATGACTGGCGAGGTGACGCTGCGCGGACGGGTGCTCGGGATCGGCGGCCTCAAGGAGAAGCTCCTGGCCGCCTTGCGCGCCGGGGTCAAGACCGTGCTGATTCCACAGGAAAACGAGAAGGACTTGTCCGAACTACCCGACAACGTGCGACGCGGACTCGAGATCATTTCGAGCGATTCGATCGATGAGATCCTGCGCCATGCGCTGGTCAGAGAGCCGACGCCGATCGAATGGGTCGACCCTTCCGACGTCGAGGCCGCGCGTTCGGTGCAAGAGAAGGGCGAACGTGGCGGTGTCATTACGCACTAGTTCGACGCCGCGAATCGTGCCACCCTAGTCCATCGACCTTCGTGAAAGCCAGGGAACCCCTGCGTTCTCACGTTGACGTGGGAGCGTGCTGCGATCTACAATCGCCGCTCGTTCACGATGGCTTTTCCGATTTCCACCATCCCGTTTTCGTTCACCGAGGGGGGTTTTGAAGTGAACAAGAATGACCTCATAACAATCGTTGCCAGCAAGACCGACCTGTCCAAGGCGGACGCGGCCGCTGCCGTCGATGGCGTTTTCGATGCGATCTCGGAGGCCCTCACAGGCGGTGGCGAAGTTCGCCTGGTCGGATTTGGGACGTTCAGCATCACCAACCGTCGGGCCACCGAGGGGCGCAACCCGCGCACCGGTGAGAAGATACAGATCCCCGCTTCGAAGCAGCCCAAGTTCAAGGCCGGCAAGGGCCTCAAGGAAGCGGTCAACAGGTAACGCAACGATACGAGAGTATTGGTCCACGGCTGCCCCGCGTTGACAGCGGGGTGGCCGTTGCCTTTTATGGGCCTGGGGTTTCGGTCGCGGGTGGTGGCGATCCGAACACCGCCTCCACGCCTCATGGCGCATACGCCCGGAGCGCGGAGGTCGCCGGGCGGTTAGCTCAGCTGGAAGAGCACTTCGTTTACACCGAAGGGGTCGGCGGTTCGAGCCCGTCACCGCCCACCACCCCCCACCACCCCACCACCATCCCGGCACCAACTCCGTGATTCGCGACATGGTTGCTTGGCAGCCGCCGGGTTGCGCCGAATTATCCCAGATAAACCGGTTGTCAACCTCGCGTTCATAATTTCCATAATAATAAATGTGGAATATCCTGGCGCAGAATCCGAAGGGATAGAATCGGCGCGGTTCAATCACCCCGAGTAAAAACTGCTGACCTCTCCAAGGGCCTTTGGCATCGCGCCGCCAGGCCCGGAAACTTCGGGCCCAGGTGTTGCGAGCGGCGAATCAAACCCCAGATGACAGGCAGAGAATCCTGCCCGAGGGCCGCTTGACACCTTGCGGGGGCTGGAGTACATGACGGCGGCCCGCAGTTCCAAAGCCGGGCCTGTTCCCGGGGGTGTAGCTCAGTTGGTTAGAGCGCCGGCCTGTCACGCCGGAGGCCGCCGGTTCGAGTCCGGTCACTCCCGCCACTCTCGACGCTCCCGCCACCCATTTCCCACCGCGGTTTCGTGGATCTTTCCGGCCAGCGTCCAGAAACAAAAAATGGCTGCAATGCAAGGCCTTTGGTGCTTTTCAGGGCTGGCGGCTGGACGTATAGTTTGGGCCGATTCGGATCGCGGGCCGCGGGTGTCCGTGTTCTACTTTGCGGCGCGACGCAGCCAAATCGCCGCGCGGCGCACGGCACGTCAGAGGCCTAGGATATGGAAGGCTTGTTAGGCGAGTATCTGCCGATCCTGATCTTTCTCGGCATCGCGATCGCCATGGCGGTGCTCATGGTCATGGCCTCCTACATCGTGGCGCGTCAGCGGCCCGACTCGGAGAAGGACTCGGCCTACGAATGCGGTTTCGAGGCCTTCGACGACGCGCGCGGGCGTTTCGACGTGCGTTTTTACCTGGTCGCCATCCTGTTCATCATCTTCGATCTCGAGATCGCCTTCCTGTTCCCTTGGGCCGTGGCGCTGGGTGAGATCGGCGTGTTCGGCTTCTGGTCGATGGTGATCTTCCTGGGGATCTTGACCATCGGGTTCATCTACGAATGGAAGAAGGGCGGCCTGGAATGGGATTAGGCGCTGCTGGCCCCGGGCAGGTTCCCGGGCAGATCCCCGGACAGAATCCGGTGTTCCAGAGTGTCAGCGATGAACTCGCCGACAAGGGCTTCCTGGTCGCACAGCTCGACAAGCTCGCGGCCTGGGCCCAGACCGGATCGATGTGGCCGATGAGCTTCGGGCTCGCATGCTGCGCGATCGAGATGATGCACGTCGCCTGCAGCCGCTATGATCTCGATCGCTTCGGCATCGTCTTCCGGCCTAGCCCGCGCCAGGCCGACGTCATGATCGTGGCCGGGACACTGACCAACAAGATGGCGCCGGCGCTGCGCAAGGTCTACGATCAGATGGCCGAGCCGCGCTGGGTGATCTCCATGGGCTCCTGCGCCAACGGCGGCGGCTACTATCACTACTCCTATTCGGTGGTGCGCGGCTGCGACCGTGTGGTGCCTGTCGACATCTACGTGCCGGGCTGTCCTCCGACCGCGGAGGCCTTGCTCTACGGCATCATGCAGTTGCACAAGAAGATCAGGCGCGGCGCCGGAATCGTGCGCTGAGGCCAATCGGTAGGACACGGAAAAACCCGGCGCACAGCCCAATGGACCAGGCCCTGAGAGAACTCGGAGACTATATCGACGCCGGCAATGCGGGCGCCGTCCTCGGCGTCGAGGTCGCCTATGGCGAACTCATGGTGACCGCCGAGGCCTCGGCGGTGCCCAAGCTGCTGACGTTCCTGCGCGATGACCAGAACTGCCAGTTCAAGCAGTTGGTCGACCTTACGGCGGTCGACTATCCCGACCGGGAGGCGCGCTTCACCGTGGTCTACAACCTGCTGTCCCTGAGCCACAATCAGCGCGTTCGGGTCAAGACCGCGGTCGCCGATGGCGTCCCCTTGGCCTCGGTCGTGGGGGTGTTCAGCGCGGCCAACTGGTTCGAACGCGAGGTCTGGGACCTGTTCGGGGTGGCCTTCTCGGGCCATCCGGACCTACGCCGTATCCTCACCGATTACGGCTTCGAGGGCCACCCGCTGCGCAAGGATTTCCCGCTCACCGGTCACGTCGAGGTGCGCTACGACGAGGACCAGAAGCGCGTCGTCTACGAGCCAGTCAAGCTGACCCAGGAATTCCGCAGCTTCGATTTCATGAGCCCTTGGGAAGGCATGCTGCAATCGCCGGGCGAGGATCGGGCGGACCCCGATGCCGAGGCCGACGGGGCAGGGGCGGGGCCAGGGACCAGGAAGGCGGGGTCCTGATGGCCGATCCGCTGATCAAGCCGATGACCCTCAATTTCGGCCCGCAGCACCCGGCCGCCCACGGCGTGCTGCGCCTGGTGCTCGAGATGGACGGCGAGATCATCGAGCGCGCCGACCCGCACATCGGTCTGTTGCATCGCGGCACCGAGAAGCTGATCGAATACAAGACCTACCTTCAGGCGGTGCCCTACTTCGATCGGCTGGACTACGTTGCGCCGATGAATCAGGAGCATGCCTTCGCACTCGGCGTGGAGAAACTGCTCGGCCTCGAGGTGCCGCCCCGGGGCCAGTACATCCGGGTGCTGTACAGCGAAATCGGACGCCTGCTCAATCACTTGCTCAGCATCACCACCTTCGCCATCGACGTTGGCGCGATGACGCCGCTCCTCTGGTCCTTCGAGGAACGCGAGAAGATGATGGAGTTCTACGAGCGGGCCTCTGGCGCGCGCATGCACGCGGCCTATTTCCGACCCGGCGGGGTGCACCAGGATCTGCCGGCGGGTCTGCTCGAGGACATCGCCATCTTCTGCCGCGGCTTCCCCCAGCACATCGACGATCTCGAGACCCTGCTGACCGAGAACCGCATCTTCCGCCAGCGCACCGTCGACATCGGCGTCGTGAATCTGGACGATGCATTCGACTGGGGCTTCAGCGGGCCGATGCTGCGCGCTTCGGGCGCCGCTTGGGACCTACGCAAGGCCCAGCCCTACGAGTGCTACAGTGCGCTCGATTTCGACATTCCGGTGGGCAAGCACGGCGACTGCTTCGACCGCTACCTGGTGCGAATCGAGGAGATGCGCCAGTCGGTGCGAATCATGGAGCAATGCATCGAACGCATGCCCGAGGGGCCGGTGGCCAGCCGGGACCACAAGGTCACCCCGCCCCCGCGCGCCGAGATGAAACGCTCGATGGAGGCCCTGATCCATCACTTCAAGCTCTACACCGAGGGCTACCACGTGCCCGCCGGCGAGACCTACACCGCGGTCGAGGCGCCTAAGGGCGAGTTCGCGGTGTACCTGGTCTCGGACGGCACCAACATGCCTTATCGCTGTAAGATCCGGGCGCCGGGTTTCGTCCACCTCTCGGCCATGGATTTCATGTGCCGCGGCCACATGCTGGCCGACAGCGTGGCGATCCTGGGTTCCATGGACATCGTGTTCGGCGAGGTCGACCGATGAAGATGACGAGCTACCGTGCGGGCGAGGCCGGTGGCTTCGCCTTCACCGAGGACAATGCGAAACGCGCCGCCGCCGCGGTGACCCATTATCCGGAGGGGCGCCAGGCCTCCGCGGTGTTGGCGCTGCTCGACCTGGCCCAGCGTCAGAACCACGGCTGGCTGTCGCCGGAGGCGATCGCGTACGTGGCCAACTATCTGGAGATGGCGCCGATCCGGGTCCACGAGGTCGCCAGCTTCTACTCCATGTACTACACCAAACCGATCGGCAAACACTTGGTCCAAGTGTGCCGGACCACGCCGTGCTGGCTGCGCGGCGCGGCCGGACTGACCGACACCTGCCGCGACAAGCTGGGCATCGGCCTGGGCGAGACCACCGAGGATGGCCAGTTCACCCTGGTCGAGGTCGAGTGCCTGGGCGCCTGCGCCAATGCGCCGATGGTGCAGATCGGCGACGACTTTTACGAGGACCTCTCGCCCGAGCGCCTGAGCGCGCTGCTCGACGATCTCAAGGCCGGCAAGGAGATCGCGGCGGGCTCCCAGACCGGCCGCCAGTCCTCGATGCCCGAAGGCGGCGCCATCACGCTCACCGAACTGCCGGAGCGCGCGCCCGCCGATACCGGCCGCGCGGTCCCGGGCCCCGTGTCCCCGGGCCCGGTGTCCCCGGGCAGGGAGGGCGCCTGATGCTGCGCGACCAGGACCGGGTCTTCACCAACCTCTACGGCCAGCACGACTGGCGCCTGAAGGGCGCGCTCGGGCGCGGCGTCTGGGACGGCACCAAGGGCATGATCGCGCTCGGCCGTGACGGGATCGTGCAGGTGATCAAGGATTCCGAGCTGCGCGGCCGCGGCGGCGCCGGCTTTCCGGCCGGGCTCAAGTGGTCGTTCATGCCCAAGGAGAGCGACGGCCGGCCGCACTATCTGATCATCAACGCCGACGAATCCGAGCCGGGCACCTGCAAGGACCGGGAGATCCTGCGCAACGACCCGCACCGCCTGCTCGAGGGCTGCCTGGTGGCCGGATTCGCGATGGGCGCCGGCGCCTGCTACATTTACGTGCGCGGCGAGTTCTACCGCGAGGCCGAGCGCCTGAGCCAAGCGGTCGAGGAGGCCTACGAAGCCGGGCTGATCGGCAGAAACGCCTGTAAGTCCGGCTTTGACTACGACATCCACGTGCACCGCGGTGCCGGTGCCTACATCTGCGGCGAGGAGACCGCGCTGCTCGAGAGCCTGGAGGGCAAGAAGGGCCAGCCGCGCCTCAAGCCGCCGTTCCCGGCCGCCATGGGGCTCTATGGCTGTCCCTCGACGGTCAACAACGTCGAAACCATTGCCGTCGCCCCCGAGATCCTGCGCCGCGGCGCGGCTTGGTGGACCGGCCTCGGCCGGCCCAAGAACACCGGCACCAAGATCTTCAGCATCTCCGGGCACGTCGAGCGGCCGTGCAACGTCGAGGAGGAGATGGGCATCCCGCTCAAGGACCTGATCCAGACCCACGCCGGCGGCGTGTGCGGCGGTTGGGACAACCTGCTGGCGGTGATCCCGGGCGGCTCCTCGGTGCCGCTGCTGCCCAAGTCGATCTGCGATTCCGTGCTGATGGATTTCGACTCCCTGCGCGACGTGCAATCCGGCCTGGGTACGGCGGCGGTCATCGTCATGGACAAGTCGACCGACGTGGTCGCCGCGATCGCGAATCTGTCGCATTTCTACATGCACGAGAGCTGCGGCCAGTGTACTCCGTGCCGCGAGGGCACCGGCTGGATGTGGCGGGTCATGACCCGCATGGTCGAGGGCCGCGCCGGTGTGGCGGAGATCGACAGCTTGTTGGACGTCACCTATCAGGTCGAGGGACACACGATCTGCGCGCTCGGCGACGCGGCGGCCTGGCCG
>SMUY01054623.1_pt1 | contig 12437 bp, 13 predicted proteins | sample 2456441 | NCBI WGS metagenome assembly SMUY01 (sample SAMN11095931, study PRJNA526329) | marine sediment metagenome | biome: Marine sediment; feature: Surficial sediment; material: Deep marine sediment; isolation source: Hadal surficial sediment | place: Pacific Ocean | collected 2014-11 | depth...
CACCGCGCGCAGATCGTTGAATGGGATGTGTGAGACTTCGGGCAGCAGGGGTCCGAAACCTCGCCGATGGCTCGGATTCCATGTGGCCGAAAGTGCTCCGAATGTTCGGCCGTGAAACCCTGATTTGGCCGCCACGATCCCAGGCCGGCCGGTCTTCAGCCGTGCGAACTTCAGCGCGCCTTCGACGGCTTCCGTACCCGAGTTACACAGAAAGAAACTATTCAGACCCTCGGGCGTGTACTGTGAAAGCGAGGCATATAATTCGCTGCGCCGATCGTTGTAGAAGATCTCAGGGCAGGTTATGAGCAGCTCGGCCTGCCGTCGGACGGTCTCCAGGATGGTGGGGTGGCTGTAGCCCACTAGGGCCACTCCCTGGCCACTGGTCATATCCATAAATCGCCGACCCTCTGCGTCCCATAGCCAGATCCCCTCTCCGCGCACGATGGCCAACGGCCGCTTGGGGTAAGCGCCTGAGGTGTGCCGATCCTCCAAGTTTATGAGTGCTTGCGTACCTCCAACGGTGAGTCCGGGGGGATCTCGATCTGTCTCAGGCATTGAACCAGGTCCCTTCTCCCTCGATCGCTCTAACAAGCGGGTGCGATGGACGCGCATCGGCCAGCACCACCCGGCGCACGCCTGCGTCGAGCGCCTGCCGCACGCTCAATACCTTGCGCTTCATGCGGCCCTGTGCCCAACTCAACGCTCGATCTAATTGATCTCGGTCCACCTGGGGGACCAGGCTGTTTTCGTGCGGGTAGTGGCGCATCAGGCCGGGCACATTCGAGAATATCAGCAGAATTTCCGCACCCAGCGCGGCGGCGACGGAGGCCGCGGCACGGTCGCCGTCCACATTCAGCAGGCCGTCCGAATCGCTGCGGGCCAGCGGCGGAATTACCGGGACCTGTCCCGCGGCAAGGATCGACCGCAGCGAGGCTTTGTCGATACCCGTGATCTTCCCAGAATAGTCGTCGCGCACCACCATCGTGCGACCGTCCACGACCGCCCGCAGGGCCTGCTTGCGGACCGCTCGGAGGGGGACGCGATCACCCGTCAGTCCGACCGCGACCGTACCCAATCCACGCAGGAGCGCTACGATTTCCTTATTGGCCTCCTGCGCGGCCTGGACGAATATCTCTCGCGCCTGAGAATCGGTGTATCGGCTGCTGTGGCCGGAAGGAGAAGTCAAGAATCGCGGTTCGAGCCCCCTGGCTTCAGTCAGGATGTTGGCGCGATGTGAGGCGCCATGGATGAGGACCACCGGCCGTCCGTGGGTCGCCCAGGCAGCGACGTCCGTGCAGACGCCGCTTGGGTCAATGCCAGCCCCTCCGCCAACTTTCACAACCGTCAGAGAATTTTCCTGCATCCTGGTTTCCGCTCTACCTAAACCGGGTGGAGCCCGGGGAAGGTGAGGCCGGTGGTCTCGTCCCAACCCAGCATCACGTTCATCGACTGCACCGCGGAGCCCGCGGCACCCTTCACCAGGTTGTCCAGCGCGGCCATAACAACGAGCACCTCCGAACCCTGCTCCAGTGCGAATCCGATGTCGCAGTAGTTGGTCCCGATCAGTAACTTGGGTTCCGGATAGCGGTACAGGCCGGTGCGGGAAGCGACGAGGCGCACGAAAGGTTCTTTCGCATACGCCTCTCGATAGAGCGCCCACACGTCCTTCTCCTCCAGGAGACGGCTGCCGGATCGGAGGAAACAATGCGCGGTCAGGTGGACGCCTCGGACCATCTCGATAGCGGTGACGGTCAGGTGGATAGGCAGGCTGCCAAGCTCTTGCTCCACCTCCGCCAGATGTCGATGCCCCGAAGGGCTGTAAACGCGCACGGCCCCGCTTCGCTCGGGGTGATGAGAGGCGTCGTTCGCGAGCGAGCCGCCCTCCGAGGATCCGACCTTGATCTCGATCGTGGCCGTCTCCAAGAGACCCGCCTCGGCCAGCGGTGCGAGCGCCAGGGTCACCGCCACTGCGTTGCATCCCACACCCGAGGCATATCGCGTCTGCGCGAGCTCCGCACGATGTCGCTCGGGCAAGCCGTAAACAAACCGCGACAACATCTCCGGGGCTTCGTGATCGTGCTTGTACCAGCGTTTGTAGGCGCTTGGATCTCGAAGACGAAAGTCTGCGGAGCAATCGATAATGTGGGTCGCCAGGCCGGCCCATCGATCGAACTCCCTGGCCATCTCACCATGCGGCAGTGCCAGGAAGAGAATGTCGCAGGGCTCGAGTTCGTCTGGGGATCTGAAACGCAGGTCGGAAATGGCACGTAAGTTGGGGTGAACCTGGTGGACGTAACGACCCAAATACTTGCGAGAGGTCACCTGGGATACCTCGACCTCGGGATGAAATAACAGCAGCCTCAGGAGTTCGCCACCCACATATCCGGATCCCCCCACAATGGCAACGCGCGGGCTCATGTTTGCTCGCTCCCCTCCTGCCTGTGCCGTTCGGCCAGGGTCAGTGCATAATCGACAATCTTGCTCGCGATGTCCACACCGGTGGGTTCGATACTGTTGCGGAACTCCATGCCGTGATTGATTTCGTTAAGAACGAGACCCTTTTCGGTCTCGAAAAGGTCCATGGCCAGAACGCCGCCCCCCACAGCATCCGAAGCGCGCTGGCACAGGTCTTGGAGTTCCGCACCGACCGGGCAGTTCTCCGCCAACGCACCGCGCGCCGTGGAAGTCACCCAGTGAGAGGACGACCTATAGATGGCGCAGATCGTTTTCCCTGAAATTACGAAGGCGCGGATATCCCGACCATGAGGTTTGTCGACGTAGGATTGTACGAAGTGCACATGGTAAGAGTAGTTCCCCAGCGTCTGGCGGTGCTCGAGAACCGCCTCGGCGGCATCCACGTCGTTTACCTTCGCCAGGAGCCTTCCCCATGAGCCCACCAATGGCTTGAGCACCGCTGGATAACCTAATTCGCCGACCGCTTCCAGGGTGGAACGCGGCGTAAACGCGAGCCGCACCTCGGGCTGGGGAACTCCCGCCCTGGCGAGTGCCAGGGAGGTTTTGAACTTGTCGGCACAGATACGCGCCGTGCGCAGACTGTTGACCGTGGGGACTTCCCAGGCGTCGAAATACTCCAGAAGATAGAGCCCGCGCGAAGTGCTTACTGTTCTCAGGAAAACGATGTCGAATTCGTTCCAACGCGGATCGATTGCGAGCGGATTCAGGACGAGTTCCTCGTCCCGGATGAGCTCTGGTTCGATTCCGCGCCGCTGGAAAGCTTTGAGCAGCAACTTCTCCTCCGCGCGGGCACGGGTGATGATCATTGCGACGCGCGTCACTCGCCCCAGTCCTCTTCCACTTCCGGCGCGAGCGCCACCTGAACGGGTTCCAAGGACATCACCTCCAGCTCCACGCCGCAGTCGGGGCAGGGCAGGATCTCATTCTGGATGACGTCGTCATCCAGCCGGAGCTCGGCTCCACATTCGGTACACACAATCTCGCTCATATTCAAACTCCTTTCGGGCTTAGTTGTCACCTTAAAATAAACGACCGGCGGTCCAGGGTCTGGACGGCCGGTCTCCGCAGGGGGAACTAGGTAGGCGGGCCTATCCAGACCAAGTGTCTGGCATCTTGTCCTCCTGCTTCTTCAGGGTTTTGAGTGCGATTTCAAGCATCGTGCGGACCTCAATAAAGGAAAAATCCCGCCGGTTTCCGGCAGGATTCAGGTCGTGGCGTGCACAAGCGCGCGTCTCCTAGCCGGCTATTGCTCCCAGCGATTGCTTCTTCACGCGCTTACCGAAAAACACCAAAGTTGTCATCTAGTTTCGTCATACACTTTAATCCCACGTGCGGTCTATGTCAAGGGGGGGTCGATGGTTCGCGGTCAGTCTCAAAAACGGCGCGGTAAATCCCAACCGAGAACGGGCGATGATCCCGGGCGGCTGCACCAAGCGATCTCCCCTTGCTCGGCCATCCATCCCAGACACTGAATAGGTGGTCTCGCCTATCTCTGCGCCAATCAGTCACTTGAACGCCATCCAAACTGCGTTGAACTGTGCTTCTACACAATTGGTTGAACCGGCTCAATACAATAGGATATCGGCTGGCCTTGCCCTATTGAACTCCGTATTAACGCCGCGTGTCACCCTGGCTGAGCAGGTATAGACTCACGACACTGACGAGGAACGTGAACCCGAAAGCCGCCCCTATCACATCTGCAAACGGACTTGCATTCCACGGATCCCTGATGTTGTTGACGGCTGCCATGACCGTGTCGAGGACGTGTACCAAGGTAGAACCGTGTAGGCCGTAAGAAAAGTCAGCCAGGCTAATCACGGCCGATTAGAATAGGCTCCACAAAACATGCGTGTTGTCTTGATCTCGACCTATGAACTCGGCCGCCAGCCCTTCGGGCTGGCGTCGCCATCGGCCTGGCTCAGCCAGGCCGGGGCCGAAGTGACCTGCATGGATCTGGCCGTAGAACGTTTGGACGAGGGCGCCATCCGCGCGGCAGGCCTGGTGGCCTTTTATTTGCCGATGCACACCGCGACCCGGCTGGTCGTGCCGCTCATCGAACGGATCAGGCGGCTAAACCAGGGGGCACATATCGTTTGTTACGGCCTGTACGCGCCAATGAATGAGAAATACCTGCGCGGGCTGGGCGTGGACACCATCCTGGGAGGCGAGTACGAGGCGGGATTGAGCTCGTTGGTGACACGACTGATGGCCAACGGCTCGATCCCTCGTGCGGCCGCCCAGCCGGAACCCACAATCTCGCTGGCCCGGCAGCAGTTTATAACCCCGCAGCGCGCGGGATTGCCTCCCCTATCTCAATACGCGCAGCTGGATATGGGCCAGAACCAGAGGCGGATTGTGGGTTATACGGAGGCCAGCCGCGGGTGTAAACACGTGTGCCGCCATTGCCCAATTGTTCCGGTTTATGAGGGCATGTTCCGGGTGGTCCAAAAGAACGTGGTTTTGGAGGACATCCGGCAGCAGGTGCACGCCGGTGCGGAACACATCACCTTTGGCGATCCAGATTTCTTCAACGGGATCGGGCACGCGCTGCCCATTGTGCGATCATTACACGCGGAGTTCCCTCAGCTGACTTACGATGTGACCATCAAGATCGAACACCTGCTGCAACATGCCGAGCACCTGCCGACACTGCGCGATACGGGCTGCCTGTTTGTGACCAGCGCGATCGAGTCTATCGATGAGACAGTGCTGGCCCGGCTGGACAAGGGACACACGCAGGCCGATATCGTTCGGGTCATCCGTCAGTTCCAGGAAGTGGGGCTTACTCTGAATCCGACGCTGGTGACCTTCACGCCCTGGACGACGCTGGACGGGTACCGGCGGCTGCTCACCTTTCTTGATGAATACGATCTGGTCGAGAAGATGGGCTCCATTCACCTGGCCATCCGTCTGCTGATTCCGGCCGGCTCAAAGCTGCTTGACTTGCCTGAAGTGCAGTCGCTGGTCGGCCCCTTTGATGAGCAGCTCCTGACCTACCCCTGGCAGAACAGCGATCCGTCTGTAGACCAGCTTCATCAAGAGGTGCTTGCGCTGGTCGAAGCCGGGGCGGCGCGCGGCGAGGAGCGGCGAACTATTTTTAGTCAGGTGGCGGCGCTGGTTGGACTGCCAATGAGGGAGGCAAACGGCCGACAACCCCATGCACCGGTCCCTCATCTAACGGAGCCCTGGTACTGCTGTGCGGAGCCGACCGAAGAGCAGCTTGCTCCGCTTTATGGTGAACGAATCAAGGAGCGCAGCGGCCAGCTCGTCGGAACGCCAGTCCCCGAAATTTAAACGCACGCGGGAAATCAAGTCGAACCGGCGACTGTCGCGCCGGGTGATCTCCTAGGCCAAGCGATTTCGCGGCTGTGAGTGGGATGAGCGCAGGTCAGAAATAGCGAGGCATCGAGTGACGATGCCGCCGCAGGGCCGAGGCTTCGCCTTTGTCCTCTAGATCAGGATTAGGGCTACTCCTCCTCCCATCTCCTTGACCGCCATGAGGCCCGCCTCCACAGCCGCGGGGCTGGGCGAATCGATAGAGAGCGGCAAGTCCCACTTCCTCCATGCTCGCCCGCACCGCCATGGGCATCACAATTGGTTCGTCGGCACCTGCAAAACCCACATTCACGTCAATCACCTGCGCCCCGGCCTCCATCTGTCTGCGCGCGTCGCGACGCGCGAGGGTCATGTCCCCGCCTTTCAATTGCTGAGTCAAAACCTTGCGGTTGGTAGGATTGATCCGCTTGCCGATCGTCACAAAGGCGTCGTCAAATCCAATTGAGGTCTGCCGTCCATCACGGGCTTCCAGTACGGTCTCGACAGGGTCAGTCATAGGGTTCGTCGCTCCTGGGGACGATCCAATGAGGTGATGTAGTCAGGAAGGAGAAATATAAACGGCTGTGACTTCGGTATAGAAATCAAGTGCAGCTTCGCCCATCTCCCGCGGACCCGTAACTGAGGCCTTAGCCTCCGAACGGGAGATGAACCTTGATGCCTTGCAGCAACTCAGTACCCTCTTATTTGGCCAATCTCAATATAGTCCACACGCTGTTCGCCTGGCCCTGAGAAACTGCAGGTTCTATGATTGTCGCCTCGTTCGGGCCGTCGCCTCACTAACGGGTTGAAAGCCTGGGCATTGCAGTACGGGCAACGGTGGGTATTTGGTAAAAGCCGGATCCGTCTTGGACAAGTTGCACATGAGAAAAGTGCTGCCGCGTGCACTCCTTATGATTCTGACATGCCGGCATCTGCCGCAAAGCCCCGACGGTGGAGGGAGGGATGTTTCTGGGTCTTGCTTCATCCGCTCGCTTGGATCCGCCATCCCCCTTGTCGAGTGCCTAACGCTAGCGGAAAGATCGTGCTAGAAGGCTGCATGCAAAATCCTCGTCGCTCCCAGCGAGCGACCATGGCCCGTCCGTTCAAGCAGTGCCGGCGTATAAGCAGCATGTACCTGGGTGCTCCGGGCGCCAGAGAGTCGAGAGTAACACAGCTTAACATTCTTCCTAGCGATCTAATGTCCGAGGTTCTTTATGTGCTCGCACAAGGTGAATATCTCACCCAACCGTTAAGGGGTGACAGATTTATTGAAGAATGGCACCGACCTGTACTGTCCCTTGATCTCGAGCGGAAGGTGACAGCACCGCCGCCCAGCAAGGGGAGTGAGCCGTTCAAGCCGACAAGCGCTGCCCGGTCGCGGTTGCCGAGGCCTTGATAGAGCTGGGGCTGGCGGGTACGGATTAAGATGCCGACTCACTACCGCCTTTTAGGACCAGCGGCAGACCTGCGACCAAAAGGATCACTTCATCGGCCGCCTGAGCCAGGCGAGAATTAGCTCGGCCTAGAGCGTCTCGATAACTGCGACCAAGGGCATAGGGGGGCACAATCCCCGAGCCGACCTCATTCGATATCACGATCCACTCTGCGTGGCTTGCAGCGTAGGCCTCCATGAGTAGGTCGATTTCCCGATCGAGAGCCGCCTCGGCCTCCTGCGGCGTGATTGCTTCAGGCAGTGAGGTGAGCACGTTGCTGGCGAGCAAAGTCAGGCAGTCAATCAGAATCAGCTCGGCTTGAGGTTGGTGCTGGCGGATCGACTCACCGAGATCGCGAGCTGCCTCCAGCGACTGCCAGTGGCCGGCTCGCGCGGCCCGGTGTTTGGCAATGCGGGCGGCCATCTCCTCATCACCGGCCTCGGCCGTGGCCACAAATAGAACCGATTCGCTTCTTTGCTGGGCCAGGCGTTGGGCATGATCGCTCTTCCCGCTCCGAGCCCCACCCAGGATCAGGGTCAGCTTTTTGCCCATAACTTTTTCATGGCCCGTTCCAACACGGCTTGCGAACTGACGAAGTCCTCTTCGTTGAAAACTTCCATCGTGACCACACCTCGATAGTTTCCGCGCAGCAGGCATTCAAGTACCGGGTTGAGCCGCCCTGGAGGCACATGCAGGAGCGACCGATGATCGCGTTCCGCGATGCCGTGCAGGTGGATCACCCGCGTGCGCGGCAGCGCCTTGCGTATCAAGGGTATCGGGTCGAGTCCGTCCGCCCATAAATGGCCTACGTCCACACAGCGACTCACGGCGACGCGGTCTAGAACCGGCTCGATCAGACCTTCCGCGTGGCCTTCCAAGTTTTCGACGGCGATGTGAGCCGGGTCGCCAGCCCAATCTGCAGCCTGCTCGAGTGCGCGCGCGCTTCGTTCAACCCAGGCCGACTGCGCGCCCGAATTTATACCGTCGAGATGGACCACGTAAGCCCAGGGGTCGAGGGGTCGGGTACGTTCCATCACGCCTCTGGCCTTGATCAGGGCGCGGTGACCTTCTTGCCCATGCGAGCCAAGGCGGAGATCTAACGGCAGATGAACGGTATAGGTGAGGTCATTTTCGCGTGCCAGTTCAGCAAGCTGTGAAATTACCTCCGCCGACGGTAAATTGCTCAAGTCGTCATCCACCTCAAAAAGGACCAACTCAATGTCGCGCACCTTGTCCGCCAGGTACCTCACGTTGGGCAAGATCTCGTCCGGGAGGATGTAAGAAGTGGTTCCGATGCGGAAAGGGATCATGCCTGCAACTTGGCCGCGGACGCAAGGAGCACAGAAAGTTCTGCAAGTTCGCAGGCCGCGCCGAGGACGTCACCCGTTACGCCGCCAAGCCGCACCCTGGCTGCGCGGAAGAGGGCAAACACCACCGCGTGCGCCACCGCGAAGGCCAGCAGACCGCGCCAGCCCAGCAAGCCGGCGGCGAGCGCCGTGACCAGCGCCGCGGCAGCAAGACCGCGCCGGGTCAGACCCGAGCGGAAATCAGCGCCCAGCCCGGCCGGCCGGGCCGGCGAAAACACGCCGCCCAGGAGTAGGGACCAGCGGCCCAAGATTGGCGCAAGCAGGAGCGGGAGTGGGTCGATTAGCGCTCCCACCGCCGCGGCCTTGAGCAGCAAAAGTAGGGCCACCCCGATGGCTCCAAAGGCCCCCACCCGAACGTCGTGCAATATCTCCAGCCGTCGGCTGGGAGTCTCGGTGGCCAGGAGCCCGTCGCAAGCATCGGCCAGCCCGTCCAGGTGCAGCCCTCCCGTCAATGCCACCCACGCCAGGGTAACCAGCGCTCCGGTCAACATGTCGGGGAACCATAACCTGGCCAGGAACCAGGTGGCCATCAGCGCCGCTCCCAGTACAAGGCCAACAATCGGAAACCAACCCGCCGCGCGGCCAAGGCCCTTCGGAGAGAGCCCGACCGGATTCCGGATCGGTAGGGTCGTCAAGAATCCGGCTGCTATCCGCCAGGAGTTCACGTGCGATCGCTTACGCCCGCCTCGCCAAAGGTCGCCATTTCGTTCGGAATGCGCGCCGCCGCCTCAACCAGGTGCATGGCCAGCACGGCTCCGGTGCCTTCGCCCAATCGAAGCCCGAGGTCCAACAGCGGTCGCAAGCCGAGCGCCTCCAGGATCACCCGGTGCCCGACCTCCTCCGACAGGTGCGAGGCGATCAAGTAACCTTTGACCGCCGGCTTCAGATGTGCGGCCACAAGGGCAGCCGCGCTCGAAATGAAACCATCGATCAGCACTGGGACACGCGCTGCGGCGGCGCCCAGGATCACTCCTACCAGTCCGCCGATCTCCAGCCCTCCGACCTTGGTTAACACATCGATCGGGTCGTCCGGATCTGCGTGGTTCACCGCCAACGCGCGCTCGACGACGGCAATCTTCCGCGCCAGCCCGGTGTCGTCGACCCCCGTGCCGCGCCCAACAACCTCCGCGACCGGTGCCCCGGTCAGCCCGGCGGTGATCGCCGCCGAGGGGGTCGTATTGCCGATGCCCATATCACCCGCAGCCACTAGGTCCAGGCCACGCGCGATCTCCGCTCGAACCACCTCTTCACCCACGGCGATGGATTGTTCGGCCTGGTTACGGGTCATGGCTGATCCATGAGCCATGTTGGCCGTGCCAAGGGCTACCTTACGGATGATCAGGTCCGGATGAGGCTCGAGCGGGATGGCCACGCCCACGTCCACTACCACGACCCGCGCGCCGGCCAGACGCGCCAGCACGTTGATGGCCGCGCCTCCATCGAGAAAGTTGATGACCATCTGGGATGTGACCTCCGAGGGATAGGCGCTCACCCCCTCCGCCGTTACCCCATGGTCGCCAGCCATCACAATGACAGCTTTATCTTCGGTTCCCGGGCGCAAGTCGCCTGTGATGCCCGCCAATTGAATGGAGAGCTCCTCCAGCCTGCCCAGACTGCCCGCTGGTTTCGTCAGCTTTGCCTGGCGAAGGAGCGCCGACTCCATGGCCGCTTCATCCAGCTCGCAGATGCTGTCGCGTAGCGTGTCCAATGTTGTCATCTTCGCTCCTCCCGGGGCGAGAATGGCGGGTCGGGACCGGGCCAGCGCCTTTCAATCTGCGTAGGACACCTGTCTGCACGCTTCAGCGAGCGAACCCATCGTTCAACCGGTGAGCACCAGCGGAGTGCCATGAATCGGATCTTCCACCACATGGATTTCGACTCCGTAGGCGGCACCTAGCTCGAGTGGCGTCAGGACCTGACGCGGATCGCCGATACTCTTGATCCTACCGTCGGAAAGCAGTGCCACCCGGTCGCTGAAGCGCGCCACGAGGTTGAGGTCGTGTAGGGCGATAAGCACACCGAGTCCCTGCTCGTGGGCGAGATCTCGGACCAGCTTCAGGGTGCGGTCTTGATGCCGGAGGTCGAGGTGCGCCGTGGGTTCATCCAGCAGCAGGACCGAGGCGGACTGCGCCACTGCGCGGGCGACAAGCAAACGCTGCTGTTCGCCGCCGGATAACTCGCCCACCCGCCGGTGAGCCAGCTCATAAGTTTCGGTGCGCCGCATGGCATCCGCTGCGAGCTGGCGGTCGAGTTCGTCCTCGCGCTCTAGCCATCCCAGGTACGGCGTGCGGCCCATCAGGACCACCTCCATCGCGCGAACTGCCGGAGGCAGGTGGATTGCCTGAGGGACCACGGCGACCCGGCGGGCTCTCCTGGCGGGAGACATACGCACAATATCCTGCCCCTGGATCGCAATCTTCCCCCGTTCCGGTGGGAGGATCCCGCTGGCGGCCCGGATCAACGTGGATTTCCCAACACCGTTGGGACCCACTACCGCAAACACCTCGCCCGCTCGGACGGAGAATTCGATGTCTTCCAGGACCGTCCGGCCGGGGTAGCCGAGCGTCACCTGGCTGAACTCGAGCGCAGCCGTTACCAGAAGACCTCCTGCTTGGCTCTCCTGAGCAGCCAGAGGAAGAACGGGGCGCCCGCCACCGCGGTGATGATGCCCACCGGCAGGTCGCGCGGCGCTAGGACCGTGCGGGCAACGGCGTCAGCCGCCAACAGGACCGCGCCCCCACCGATCGTAGCTAAGGGGAGCAAGCGACGGTAGTCGGGGCCCCACCTCATGCGCACCAGATGGGGCACGATCAGGCCAACGAAACCGATGATCCCGGAAAATGCTACCGCGGTGGCCGCGACCAGTGAGGCTAAGATCACAATCACCAGCTTGAGCTTCTCCACGTCCAGGCCGAGCTGCATAGCCTCCTCGTCGCCAAACTGCAAGACGTTCAGTGGCCGTGCCAGTAAGATCAGGCCACCCAGCCCGATTGCTAGGTAGGGCAGTGAGGCCCACACTGGCCCCCACCCGCCCAGCGAGAAGCCGCCCAGGAGCCAGCTGATCGCCCGCCGAAGCTGGTCGGTGGAGAGCAGCATGATCAAGCTGGTCAATGCCGAAGCGAAGATGCCGACCGCTACACCCGCCAGCAGCAGCGTGGTCACCGGAGTCGAGCGTCCCACGCGCGCGACGCCGTACACGATCGCCACAGTCACGAGTGCGCTGACGAAGGCGGCCAATGGGACGGCGGCCATGCCGAGCGCGCTCGTCGGCCATTCGGCTGTCATGGCGAGCACGGCGCCTAAGCCGGCACCGGAGGCGACGCCGATGATGTACGGATCCGCCAACGGGTTTCGGAACAGACCCTGATACGCGGCTCCGCTGCCGCCCAGCGCCATGCCGGCCAGAGCGATCAGCGCCGTATGAGGCAGTCGGATGTCATTCAGGATAACGCCGTAGGAGGCAGGCCAGTCTGACACGACTCCAATGGCCGACACCTTGGCTAATAACACTTTGAGAACCACCAGAGGTGGGATGCGCACCGGGCCCACTGCGGCGCTTAGGACCAGCATGGTCAGCAGGGCCGCGCTGGTCCAGAGGAAGGGGACCGCCTTGCTCAGCCGCGAAAGCGTCGGGAGCGGCCGTCCCCGAGCCGTCACTTCGCTCACTGCTCGAATCGATCCGGATGCAAGATCCGGGCGATGGCCTCCAGCCCGTCCACGAGCCGCGGCCCGGGGAGGTCGGTCCAGTCCGTGTTCACTCCGTAAACCTGCCCCATTTCCACCGCTGAGATCTCCCCCCATCCGGCTCGGGCCGAGAGCGTCTCGACACTGGTGGGGACGAATGGAG
>SMUY01424971.1_pt1 | contig 12433 bp, 12 predicted proteins | sample 2456441 | NCBI WGS metagenome assembly SMUY01 (sample SAMN11095931, study PRJNA526329) | marine sediment metagenome | biome: Marine sediment; feature: Surficial sediment; material: Deep marine sediment; isolation source: Hadal surficial sediment | place: Pacific Ocean | collected 2014-11 | depth...
GCCGCCACCGAATCCGCGGCGATCCTCGCCCCGCCGACATCGTTGCCCGTGCTGGCCGCCTTGATCGAACGTGCCACCCTCTTCGTGTCCGGAGATACGGGCCCGATGCACCTGGCGTGTGCGCTGAGCTGCCCGGTGCTGGCGTTCTACGGACCGACCGACCCCGTGGTCAACCAGCCGTGGGGCGCTCCGTTCCGCACGGTCTACCCCCCGCAGCGGCTCTACACCGGGGTCAAGAAACTCGACCGTCGATGTGGCTTCGACGGACTCACCGCGGATCTCGCACGTCGGGCGGTCGACGAATTGCTCGCTGAAAGTCAAGACGGCCCGCACGGAGGACCCAGCCGTTAACGTCGCCAGATTCGCCGATGCCGATTCAGCTTCGCGACGTCGCGCTTCTCGCGCCGGCTCCAACGAGCGGCTAGCCGCTCGTCGTCCCGCGCGTAGGTCGCGGGCCAATCGATCGACGACTCCGCGGCCACACCGCTCATGAAACAGGTCTTGAGATAGGAGCGCTCGATCCGGCGAAGAGCGTCGATGCGGCGATCCACATCGAGTGCCGCAGTATGAATCGTGCAGCCGTCCAGGTCGACCACCCATCCCCGGCCACCTTCATCGATCAGCAGGCTACCCAGATTGAGGTCCGGGTGTTCAATCCCGGCGTCGTGGAGTCTGCGCGCCGCGTGGAGCGCTGCGGCCCATTCCGCCGGCGTCGGCGCCAACTTCAGCACGCGCTGTCTCATGTTGCGCGCAGCGGTTACGGTTTCGGTCGCCAACCACCCGCGGCACAACCCCGGCGGACCGGGAACCACGAGAAGCGCAAGCGCAGCCGGTGTGGCCACACCGCGCTCACGCGCGAGTCTGGGGATCGACAGGTTGTCGGTCAACCGCCGGCGCGATAAGAACCGCTCGCGCCATAGCGGGCCGGCCACGCCGCCCCGGCGCAATTGCTTGAGCGCCGCCCGCCGGCCCCGGCACTCGACGAAGGCGATTCTTCCACGCCCTCCGCTGACGCCGTCGGCGATCAGCGCGTCCCAGCGGGACCGTTCCGCCAGGCCGAGTTCTCCGGCCACGTCCTCGAACCCTTCGGCAATCCACAACTCGCCATCCGCGACGACGACACGGCTGAAGCCATCCAGCGACTTCACTCGCGCGCCTTGCGGCGCTTCGACCCGAAGATCCAGGAAACGGCGACCCCGAGCAGGTAAAGCAGGACCATCGGCACGGCGAACACCGCCATCGTGATGATGTCTCCCGTCGGCGTCAGGACCGCGGACAGGATCGCGATGATCAGCACCGCGGTGCGGAAGTGGCGCATCAGGAACCTGGGCGTCACGAGGCCGACCCGGGAGAGAAAGAAGATCACCACGGGAAGCTCGAAAACAATGCCCATACCGAGGATGATCCAACTCTCGAAACCGAATGCCGAGCGAAGCGTGATTTGCGCCTGGAACCCCTCTCCCAGGGCGAGCAACCAGCGGGCCGCCGTCGGCGTCGCGACCGCGTAACCGAACCAGCCTCCGCTGAGGAAGAACAACGTCCCGAAGATGATGAACGGGACCACCATGCGGCGTTCTTTGGAATAGAGCGCGGGCGCCACGAAACCCCACACTTGGTACAGCATCCACGGTGCGGAAAGAAATACGGCCGCCAGTGCCGACGCCTTCATGTAGATCGTGAACGGCTCGGTCATGTTGATGAACACGATCTCACCGTCTTCGAACATGTGTTTGCGGATCGGCTCGACCAGGAATTCGAGCAAACGGCCGGCGACCGTCCAGCACGCAGCGAAGGTCAGACCGAATCCGATCACCGCCTTGAACAACCTCGAGCGCAGCTCGTCGAGGTGTTCGAGCAGCGACATTTTGCCCTCAGGGTTTGCGCTTGTCGGGGTCATCGTCCGGCCCGGAGACTTCGGGTTTGAATTCCCGCACGGTCTTGTCGACTTCCCGGACCGCCTCCTTGATCTCCGAGGCCTCGACCTCGCGCTCCAGATTCATCTTGAAATCGGTGGTTGCCCGACGGAACTCGGCGAACGCTTTCCCCACCGTCCGCCCTATTTGAGGCAGTTTCCTGGGCCCGAACAGCAGCAGCCCCAAGATCAGGATCATCAACAATTCGGGGCCGCTGATCGACGTGAACATGATGGACGACCTCCCGTAACAGGCCTGACGGTGGCGGGGCGGCAGCCTACTTGGCGCCCCAAAACCTGTCAAGCGTACTCACTTTAGGGGTTTTCGTTGTTGCAAGTCCAACCCGATCCTATAATTTAGTCGATAACCGAACGCTTCTGAGGAGATACCCATGCGCCCGGTCCGCAACTACTCGATAGCCATCTTGGTCGTCCTCGCGGTCGGCACGCTCGCCGGAGGTTTCTTCGGTGGCCAAGTCGACGCTGATTCGGACAAACCGGAGGACCAATTCTGGACCTTCGGCCGCGTCCTCGCACTGGTCGAAGATGAGTTCGTCGGCGAGACCGACTCCAAGGAGTTGGTCAACAACGCCATCCGCGGAATGCTCCAGCAACTCGACCCGCACAGCAACTACCTCGATGAAGAGGCGTTCGCCGAGATGCGTGACGAGCAACGCGGGAAATTCAGTGGACTCGGAATCCAGATCAATAAACGTGGACCCGATTATCCGCTCACGATCATTGCCCCGATCGACGGAACGCCGGCGGATCGCGCCGGCCTACGATCCGGGGACGTGATCTCCGAGATCAACGGTGAACCGACACTCGAACTGACGGTCAACGGGGCCGTGCGCAGGCTCAAGGGTCCCAAGGGAACGTCGGTTACGATCACCATCGAGCGTCCCGGTCCGACCGAGCCCTTCGAGGTCACGATCGAACGCGACGACATCCCCGTTGAGTCGATCCGCGTCGCGCATATGCTCGACGGCGACGTCGGCTTGATCCGCGTGGCGAATTTCACGTCGACGACTGCGAACGAGCTCGACAACGCGATCATGCGGCTACGCGAACAAGGCATGACCAAACTACTCCTCGATCTTCGTGGCAACCCCGGTGGGCTGCTCGACCAGGCTGTCCAGGTCGCCGAGCGATTCATCCCGTCGGGCAAATTGATTGTTTACACTCGCGGGAGAATCCGTGGTTCCAAGGCCGATTACGTCGCCAAGCGGGGCGTCGAGCGTTGGGAACAACCGTTGGTGCTGCTGGTCGACGGCAGCTCCGCCTCGGCCAGCGAGATCGTGGCCGGCGCGGTGCAAGACCACGACCGCGGCCTGATCGTCGGCAAAACGACGTTTGGCAAGGGACTCGTCCAGCGGGTCATCCCGTTGCAACAGGGTGGCGGCGCGCTGGCCGTGACCACCGCCAAGTATTTCACTCCCAAGGGACGGTTGATTCAACGAGACTACAGTGACTTCGAGCAGTACTACATCACCCGTTCGGACGTCAACGTCGGCGAGGACGGTAAAGTCATCCCCAACCCGGACAACCAAGAAGTATTCCTGACCGAAAGCGATCGCAAGATGTACGGCGGCGGGGGCATCCGGCCGGACTACATCGTCGAGAACCCGGACCCTCCGGTGCTGGTCTACCGTCTCTTTCGGGAAAACCTGTTGTTCGATTTCTCCGTGCGCTACGCGAACGAACACGAGGATCTCGAAAGAGGCTTCGAGATTGACGAGGCTATCCTTGAGGGTTTCCGTGACTTTCTCGCCACGCGCGACTTCGAGTACAAGGCCGCGGAGTTCGAAGAAGCGGTCGAGTTCTTCTCGGTCCGGATCAAGGCCCAGATCGGCCGGCTACGGTGGGGCGCAGAAGAAGAGAGCCGCATCCTGGCCGAGTCCGACCCGCAGGTGCAACAAGCGCTCAAGGTGTTCGGTGAGGCCGCAGACCTACACAGCCGTGTATTGCGACTCGGGGAATCCGACGAGGATCTCCTCGCCGAAGTCGACGAGTCCCAATAAAGCGCGCCATCGCGGCGCGCTAGTCACCGATCATTTCGAGCTTACCGGCCACATTGGCGTCATGGAAACGACGCAGCGCAACGAGTCGCTTGCGAGGACTCTCGGGCATGGCGTCGACGAACTTGACGGCGCAGCGCGTGGCTTGCCGGTAGCGTTCGGCCACTTCCGGATCCTCGTCAACGAAGGAGCCCTTCTCGAACAAATGATACCGCAGCCACGCACGCTCGTGCGGCTCCAGGTGTGGGCGGCCGGCGGCGAGGAAGTGCGAGAGCACCAGGTGCTTGGTCACATTGGCCTGCAACTCCAGTTCGAACAGGCTGACCGGTCGCTCCTGCTGTTTCCGCCAGACCAGCAGCAGAAAGTGATCCAGCTCCTCGACCAGGGTCGAGAAGGCATCGACGTTGCAATCGAGCAGACCGTGTTGAGGCGGCTGCCGCTCGAGCACTTCGATCAATTCGTCGGGGTAGTAGATGCATGCGCGAAGGGCGCCCGAGACCTCGCGCACCAGGGTGCGGGCCTGTCCCGTCGTGGAGTCCACCCGGGTGATCGCCTCACGGCCAGAGTAAAACCGTCGGTAGCCCGCATTCCCGACCACGAATCGTCCCAGGTCGTCGAGGCCGGTCTCGAACCCGTAGGTGCGCTCGATCAACCCGCGAAGCTGTTCGAGCAGGCTGGTGTGGCAGCTCAATCCGGATCCACCGGCACGTAGGTGAAGTCCTCGCCGTCGAAGCCGATCGACAGTCCTCGATAACCCGGCTGCACACGAGCCAAGTCCAGCACGCGCCGTCTGACCTCCTCGGCGTCATAGGGGCGTTGCCCGTCACGGACCTCCCGCAGCCAGTCGATCAGTTTGGCCCGGTCGTCGTTCGATGCGCCGTCCTCGTTGCGGATCTTCTTGGCGATCTCGACATTGCAGACGGACTCGAGGGTGGCGCCGAGCCGGCGCGCGCCGAAAGTGTGCGAGAATCCACGGCGGATCAATTCTGCCCGCGCATCCGCGTCGAGCGTCAGCCGCAGCTCGTGGACTTCTTTGTAGCGGCGCGCAATCTTGTCGAATTCGAGTCCCAGGATCCGCTCGGCGCTCTCGTGTTTGAGCCGTTCGAGGTGGATCAGCCGCACGCGATTGACAAACTCCGGTTTCAACGCCCGCCGCAATTCGCGCCGAATATCCTGCGCCTCGACCGTTTCGCGTTGCTCGCCATCCACGAACCCGACCGTCGCAGCCTCCTGCTGTGCGTCGCTGTAGCCGAGGTTCGAGGTGAAGAAGATCATGCAGTTGGAGAAGTTCAGAACGTTGCCTCGATTGTCGGTGGTCGTGCCGCGGTCGAGGATCGAGAGGAAGAACGTGATCAACTGCGGGTGGGCTTTCTCAACCTCGTCGATCAAGATAATCGAGAGCGGCGCACGAGACGACCGTTCGTGGAACGCGGTCAGGATGCCGTCCTCGTCGGAGCGGATGAACCCGCGGGTCGCACCCTTGAGTTCGTTGATGTCCGACGGATAGGTGTAGTTGGGACCCTCGATCGTCAGCGTCGGGATCTCGATCTTCCACAGACCTGCAAGCGCGCGGCCAAGCGACTCGACCAGGTGGTTCTTACCGACGCCCGTGGGGCCAACGAGAAAGTACGCCGGTGGGCGGCGCAGGTCTCGGGTTCCGGCGGCGAACAGGCTGAACTCGTCGCACAGCACCTTGATGGCTCGAGGTTGGTCAATCACGGTCGATTGGAGCGCAGAATCGAGCATGCTGAGATCGAGCGACGAGAACAGGAGGATGCGTTCGTAGGAGGAGAGGAGTTGGTCGCGCGTCAGCACGGCTTCTCCCTCGTCGCCGCCCCGTGCGGCTTCCCTGTACTGTGCGGCATCGTGATCGTCGGCGGTCTGGATGTCCTGGCCGACGGCCATGGCTAACTCGGTCGCAGGTGGGTCGTGCGGTTTCCGAGGAGAATGCGACAATGATTCCGAGGAGGCGCTCTCCTTGAGCACTTCCGCGTAGAGGTTGAACTTGTCCGCGCATTGGCGCAAGAAGACGACCTCCTCCTCGATCGGAAGCATCGCCAATCGGTTATCACGGAAGAAGTTCCGAAGCCGGCGGTCGTCCGCGAGCAATTCGAGCATCTCACCCGCGGCCAGGTAGGCGCGCGAACCGAGATCGGCCAAATCGTAACCTTTGACCTCCCGGCGGCCCAGCAGTCCGAGATCGAACAGAGCCTTGTCGGCGAGCCTGCGGACATCGTCCGGGAGTCGCCTGACGAGGTAGCGCTCCTGCCCTCTGATGTCCGGCTGACGTTCCACGAAACGTTGAACGAGTCGGTCGACCAACCGCTCGGGTTCCATGATCCGGGCAATCCGGCGATCGGTGTACACGTCCTTGAGAAGGAGCGAACATTCGTGGATGACACGCACGAGGTGGCGCAACTCGAGATCGTCCATCACCCGGTTCGGCGAGACGCGCCCGGCCGATTCACGCAGCCGCGCGGCCAGCGCTTCCGGCTCAAGGCTCTCGATCTTGACCCCGGGAGGTCGCTCAGTTCCCATCGGACCCTCCATCCGCCCGCTCCCACCCACAGAAGATTGGGTCGGACGCCGCTTTTTGCACGGCGCGCCGCACACAGGTCCGATAAAAGAATAAGGACGCGGTTTCCGGGGCAGAGTTTTTTGAACTGGCCACCTTGACACCTTTTGGGGCCAATCCTATAGTACTGGCACTCGGCACAGTGGAGTGCCAGAGAAGACTCCTTAAGTCGTTACAAAAACAGGGCTTACGCCCGATACTAGGAGAGTCGAGATGAAAGTAAAGCCACTCTACGACCGCGTGCTCGTAAGACGGATCGAAGAGAAGGAACAGCGCCGTGGCGGGATCATTATCCCCGATTCGGCGAAAGAAAAACCGATGGAAGGCAAGGTCGTCGCCGTCGGCACCGGTCGCCTGAACAAAGACGGCAGTCGCGCCCCACTGGAAGTGAAAACTGGTGACCGCGTGCTGTTCGGCAAGTATGCCGGGCAGGAAATCAAGATCAACGACAAAGAGCACGTCATCATCAAAGAAGACGAAGTGCTCGGCATCATCAGCTAACCCGTTCCCTTAACTCTTCAGCCATAGCTGTTTAGGAGCATTTTAAATGGCAGCCAAATCCATTATCTACGCTGACGATGCGCGGCAGAAAATGCTGCGTGGCGTCAATAAGCTCTCCGACGCGGTCAAGATCACGTTGGGCCCCAAGGGTCGCAACGTGGTGCTCGAGAAGAAATTCGGTTCCCCTCTCTCGACCAAGGACGGAGTTTCCGTCGCCAAGGAAATCGAACTCGAGGATCCCGCCGAGAACATGGGCGCGCAACTCGTGCGCGAGGTCGCTAGCAAGACCTCCGATGTCGCCGGCGACGGCACCACCACCGCCACCGTGTTGGCCCAGTCGATCTTCCGTGAAGGCGTGAAGGCGGTCACCGCGGGCGGCAACCCGATGGACATCAAGCGCGGCATTGACGCCGCCGCCGAGAAAGCGGTCGAGTCGATCAAGAAGCTGTCCAAACCGGTCGTCGGCAAGGCGATCGCACAGGTCGGTTCGATCTCCGCCAACGCCGATCCGATGATCGGCAAGATCATCGCCGAGGCGATGAACAAGGTCGGTAAGGACGGTGTCATCACCGTCGAGGAGGCCCGCGGCCTCGAGACCTCCCTCGAAGTCGTCGAGGGCATGCAGTTCGATCGCGGCTACCTGTCGCCCTACTTCGTCACCGACTCCGAGCGCATGGAGTGCTCGCTCGAGGAAGCCTACATCTTGATCCACGAGAAGAAGATCTCGTCGATGAAGGACCTGCTACCCGTGCTCGAGCAGATCGCCAAGACGGGCAAACCGCTGGTGATCATCGCCGAGGACATCGAAGGCGAAGCGCTGGCTACATTGGTGGTCAACAAGCTCCGCGGCACGCTGAACGTCGTCGCCGTCAAGGCGCCGGGCTTCGGCGACCGCCGCAAAGCGATGATGGAAGACATCGCGATCCTCGCCGGCGGCACCTGCATCACCGAAGATTTGGGCATCAAGCTCGAGAACATCCAACTGAAGGACCTCGGCCGGGCCAAGAAGATCGTCATCGACAAGGACACCACGACGCTCGTCGAGGGCGGCGGCAAAGCCAAGGACATCTCGGGCCGCGTGACACAGATCCGCAACCAGATCGAAGAGACCTCATCGGACTACGACCGCGAGAAGCTGCAAGAGCGTCTGGCCAAGTTGGTCGGCGGAGTGGCCGTGATCAAGGTCGGCGCCGCAACCGAGTCCGAGATGAAGGAAAAGAAAGCCCGCGTCGAGGACGCCATGCACGCGACTAAGGCCGCCGTCGAAGAAGGCATCGTGCCCGGTGGTGGCGTTGCGCTGCTGCGCTGCCAGCCCGCCCTCGAACGTATGGCCAAGGCCGAGAAAGACGTAGACCGCGCCAGCGGGATCCGCATCCTCAAGCGTGCTCTCGAGGAGCCGCTGCGTCAGATCGCCAACAACGCCGGTCATGAGGGTTCCGTGATCGTCAACAAGGTGCGGGATCTCGGAGACACGCACGGCTTCAACGCTCAACTCGAGAAGTTCGAAGACATGCCCAAGGCGGGCATCATCGACCCGACGAAGGTGGTTCGCTGCGCACTGCAGAACGCTGCGTCGATCGCGGGCCTGATGCTGACCACCGAGGCGCTGATCTCGGAGATTCCCGAAGAAAACGCCGCCAAGGCTCCAGGGATGCCGGACGGCGGCGGCATGGGCGGCTTCTAAGCTTTCTTTGAAGCGTTTCGAGCCCGGTCGTTTCGGCGACCGGGCATTTTTTTTGTAGCGAGGCTTGAGTCATTGCGCCGCATGCCCCAAACCGGTGTCCTCGCATCCCTGATCGCCGTGCAGGTGTTTTTCGGCTTCCACTACCTCGCGGCAAAACTCGTGCTCGCGGAAATGCCCCCACGAGCCTGGGCGTTCTCGCGCATCGCCGCAGCTGCAGCCGTATTGTGGGTGATCTGCTGGGCGACGCGCCGGCCGCTCCCGAAGGATCCGAGGATCTGGGGTCTGCTCGGGCTCTTTTCGATTTTCGGGGTGGCGATCAACCAGGTCTTCTTCGTCGAGGGTCTTTCGCGGACCACGCCGACGCACGCGGCGTTGATGAACACGACGATCCCGGTGAGCACCCTCGCCTTGGCTGTGCTGTTCGGCCAGGAGCGGATCCGGCCGCGCAGGGCGGCCGCGCTGGTGGTGGCGATGGCGGGCGTCCTGCTCGTGATCCGTCCGTGGGCCGATGGCGTGCCGGTCGGGATCCAGACAGGGGATCTGCTGACGCTGGTCAACGCGGTGTCGTTTTCGTTCTTCCTGGTCATCTCCAAGAGGCTGATGACTCGGATCGACGCGCTGGCTGGGACGGCCATCCTGTTGACGTTCGGAGCGCTCACGGTCGGGATCATCGGTATTCCCCCGTTGCTGAACGTCGAGTTTTCGGCTCTGTCGACCCGCTTCTGGTGGCTTGCCGTCTTTATCGTCCTACTGCCGACCGCCGCGGCCTACGTGATCAACTACTGGGCACTCGGCAAGGTCGACTCCTCGCTGGTCGCTTTCTTCGTCTTCCTGCAACCCGCGTTGGCCGCGGGGCTCTCCTGGGCGTTGCTCGGAGAACGACCCGCGCCGGTGATGTTCGTCGGAGCCGCGTTGATCTTCCTGGGCGTGGGCCTGACCGGGGGAACGGCCCGGCGCCCGCCTGGGCGCCCTGGAGATCGTTTGCCGGAACGAGCCAGGGCTAGTTGATCTGAAATTCTCCCCCGAACCATTGCACGCCGGGAATCGATTGCGGAGGCGCCATGGCATCGAGGAGGTCGTTGTTGCTGAACGTAAGCGTGCTCGTCCCGCTGGAAGCGACACGCACGAAGCGGATGCGCATGAGCAACTGCGTCCCGTTGAAGTCGATGCCGGTCGCGCCGAGACGCGTCAGGCCGACCGTCAGTTCCCCGCTCTGGACCTGCTGGACGATAGGCTGAATCGAGGCTCCATCGCTGGCCAGATGGGAACCGCTGACGTCGAAGTCCAAGAACGCCACCGAAGCCGTGTCGAAACTGAGCATGAACGACGCGGTCAATACGTCGAGGACACCGGTCACGTAGATTTCGACCACGGCGATACCGTCGGTCGACCCGACCCCGGACAGCGTCGTCACCGTGGCGGCGCCCGTCCCGGATACGGGCACGTACGTCAAAACGATCGCGGGAGTCATCACTCCCCCGCCCCCGCTGCTCCCACAACCGGCCAACGGAACGGCGATCGATGCGGCGAGCGCGAACCCGAGAATAATGAGGCGGTTGAGTTGAATTCCTGGTTTCACTCGGCTCCTCTACGGGCAGATCGGATCGACGCCGGCGCAACCCCACACGGCCGACATCGACGCGAGGTCGAGCCCGTCGACACAGCCGTCCTGGTTGTAGTCCACCGGGAACCACCATTCGGCCGCCGGCGTCGCGCTGCAGAGCCCGAAGGAGCGACCCAGCCACCCGAGCTCCACGCCGTCCAGCAGGCCATCCCCCGTGAATTCGAACTGATCGCAGGTGCCCTCGTCAACGGCGCTGTTGCAATCGTTATCCAACCCGTCGCACAACTCGAAGGCGCCAGGGAACACCGTGTCGAGACTATCGTCACAATCAATCTGGCCGGGTGCGTCGCAACCCGGCCCGCCGGCCGATCCGTAGCCATCGGCGTCGACGTCCGTACAGCTGTCGCAGGCATCGCCGAGACCGTCGTTGTCGACGTCTTCCTGGCCCGGGTTCGCAACGTCCGGGCAGTTGTCGACGCTGGCGCAGATACCGTCACCGTCGAGGTCTTCCATGGCGCCCACGCAATCGCACGCGTCCCCCACACCGTCGTTGTCGGTATCGCTTTGCGTGGGGTTGAACGCGGCCGGGCAATTGTCGCAGGCGTCGCCCACTTCGTCACCGTCGAGGTCTTCCTGATTAAAATTGCTGTCGTCGGGACAGTTGTCGATGTTGCTGGCGATCAGGTCCAGGTCGTCGTCGTGACAGACCCCGGTGTCGGTCAACACCGCGCTCGTGAAGGGGTGTGGATTGTGGAACTCATCGCACTGCGAGGTGTCGAGACCGGTGTTACCGGTGCTGGAAACCGTATCGTTCATGAGGTTGGCCGCATCGGTCACGTGAAGCAACCCGACGTTGTGCCCGTACTCGTGCCCCCACACGAGGTGTTCGATGGACGAAGACATGCGGACCAGCATCATCGTGGAACCCGGCGTGTACGCGCAACCCAGGATGTTGGTGTTCGGGCTCGAGGAGCCCACGCAGAAACGAATCACCCGCACGAGCTTGACCCGCGCGATCGGGTTGTTCAACACGGCATCGCGTTCCGCCTCGTCGTCCACGATGTCCAACCCGTCGCCACCGACGCCGAACGACTGCTGGTTTCCGAGCCGCGAAAAGGAAATACAGCAGGAGACGTCGCCGTTGAAGTCCGATGTCGCCGCGATTTTCGAGATCGAGACCAGGATGCCATCCAGCATCGCGTCGGTCATCGGATTGGTCGCGTCGACGTGGTTTGCGTAGGATAGTCCGGAGTCGTGACTGGTCGGTGCGGGATCTTCAACGGCCAGGACGGGGGCCCACCCTTGATACGGTGCCGGATCGGTGCCGCTCGCTTGAGCGCCGTTCGCCGCAAGGCTCTCCGCGGGCGGGCCGGCGAATCGGCCGAAGTCCCGCAACGGCCGCCGCGCGGCCTCGTTCAGGTTCAAACCGTGGATCACCGTTTGCACGGTGGCCTCGCTCAGCGTGCGGAGATGCTCGCGAGCTTCGGACCGGCCGGAACGGGCAAGTCCCCACAGTGCGGATTCGACCAGATCGGCACGCATCGCTTCCATGTAAGGACCCTCGGCGATGGCACGGGCGAGCCGCCCCGACCGCCTCCCGGATGTCGTGGCGTCCAGCAAGTATTGCAGGGCCGGCGGGGTCGGCCTGGGCGGCGATCTTGCCGAGCGCCTCGGGGCCGAGCAGCAGCGCGCGTTCCTCTTCGGGAACCCGGGTGGGATCGCCCGGAGGATGCTCGATCAGCTGCAGCAACGGTTCCACCGCACGCGCGTCGGGGAGCTGCAGCAGCAACGCCACGACATTGTCGCGACGCGGGAAGTCCGGTTCGACGAGCAGCGCCAGGAGCTCGGCCCACCCGTCGGACCCGATTGCGCGGGTCGCGATATCCTCGCTGATCCCGTGGAAGTACGTCGTCAGGGCCGCCCTGCGAACGCTTTCTCGCGTGGATTCGCCGCTGCGCGGCCCGCCACGCGCCGGAGTTTGCGCGGCGACCGGGGTCACGGCGAACAGCACGAGGACGGCCAGGGTTCGCAGCTTGGACGATGCGTTCATCACGGCGAGGATACAACGTGGGGCGCATGGACCATCAGGTCAATGCGCTAGCTTGGGAGACGTATCCAGCTGCAGATAGGGCCGAAGGATGCACAGGACAGGATGGCTCGAGCGCAGCCCACGGCCTCA
>SMUY01388598.1_pt1 | contig 12432 bp, 11 predicted proteins | sample 2456441 | NCBI WGS metagenome assembly SMUY01 (sample SAMN11095931, study PRJNA526329) | marine sediment metagenome | biome: Marine sediment; feature: Surficial sediment; material: Deep marine sediment; isolation source: Hadal surficial sediment | place: Pacific Ocean | collected 2014-11 | depth...
TAGACTCTGGCTGCCTTTGAAACTCCTCGGACTCGCCCCGTTTCGGGCCTGTTTGGAAGAGAAAATCTGGTTGGCACGATATTTTTATGAAAAAGTTCAAGAAATCGGTTTTGAAGTCGGCCCTTACCCCGATCTTTCAGTTGTGACCTATCGCTATATTCCTAAACACGGCGATGTGAACGAATTCAACCAAAAGCTGGTGCAGGAAATTCACAAAGACGGCCGGATTTTTATTTCCTCCACTATTATCGATGACAACATTACCTTGCGTTTAGCAGCGCTGGCGTTTCGAACGCATTTGAATACCATTGACTTAACGCTGGAGATTTTGAAGGAGAGGGTAAAGTTTTTGGAACGTGCTGATTAAAGAATCCCTTTTGGTAAATTCTTATGCTCCCAAAAACAATCCACCCGTTAGTACCTTCCCTAAATAAAGTTTGAAATATTAATATCCTTGACAAGCCCGTGAGCAGTCATTAAATTAACATCGACTGCCGGAGATCAAAAAACTTAAATCGGAGGAATGAAAACGGACGCTAACGATCGTGGTCAATGGAGCTCGAAATTTGGATTTGTTTTGGCCACTTCAGGCTCCGCTATTGGGCTTGCCAACATTTGGGCCTTTCCTTATCGAACCGGCCAAAACGGCGGCGCTGCTTTTGTATTTGTTTATTTGCTTTGTATCACTTTTATCTGCCTGCCATTTCTTTTTGCCGAACTTGCCTTAGGGCGCTTCAAACACAAAAATGTTATCGGTACCATCCGGGCCATCCGGCCGAACGGCCCGTGGCTGGGACTGGGTATTCTGTGTTTAGCCGCTGGTATTTTTATCTTGAGTTTTTATGCAGTGATTGCCGGTTGGAGTTTTGGATTTATCTTCAAAATGTTATTCAATGACGGGAGCCCCTTTCCTGCCTTTGCTTCGAGCCCTCTGCTGAACATTGGTTTACTACTGATTTTTCTATGCCTTACGATGGCGGTCGTTCATGAAGGGGTGCAATATGGTATTGAGCGTTGGTCAAAAATATTGATGCCGACCCTATTGGTTTTAATGATCGCTCTAATCCTTCATGGCCTGACCCTGCCAGGAGCAGGCGATGGACTAAAATTCTTTCTCAAGCCCGACTTTTCCAAAATCGATGGCAAAGTGATTATGGCCGCTATGGGGCAGGCTTTCTTTTCTTTGAGTTTGGGCATCGGCGGAATCCTGACTTACGGTTCCTATCTTTCTAAAAAAGAAAATATCATTTCCGCCGGGATAAGCGTTGCTGTTTTAGACACGATCATCGCTCTAATGGCCGGCTTGATGATCTTCCCGGCGCTATTTTCGTTCGGGCAGGCGCCGAATGAAGGGCCGGCGCTCGTGTTTATTATTTTGCCCGAAATCTTCCGCCAGCTTCCTTTTGGAAATATAATTGGCGCCGGATTTTTTGTGATGCTGACGATTGCAGCCTTGACTTCAGCCATTTCAATGCTGGAAATTTCAATCGCTTATTTTGTTGATGAAAAAAACTGGCCACGAAAGAAAATTGTCTGGATTGTCGGCGCTTTTATTTTCATTCTCGGCATTCCCTCGGCGCTTTCCAGCGGGGCCGTTCCGGCATTGACCAGCATCGGAATTTTCGGCGGTAAAAGTTTTCTGGAGATTATGATTTTTCTCTGGTTTGATATTTTTCCGCCACTCGGCGCGATGTTGTTTTGCATTTTCATCGGTTGGGTCTGGGGCATTGACAACGCGGTTGAAGAGTTGGGGCAAGGGAGTCCGGGATTTAAACAGAACTTCCTGGGGTTGCCGATTTCCGGCGCAAAGCTCTGGGGATTTTTTATAAGATATGTTTGTCCTCTGGCCATTGCAATTATTTGGTATAATGCGATTTAATTTCTAGCCACAAATTGGCACGAATTTCTCACAAATAAAACAAAAATCATGGATGATGATAAAATAGTCTACAAGGATTTGTCTTATAGAATTGTCGGATTGGCAATGGAAGTTCATAATAAATTGAAATCAGGCTTTCTTGAGAAGGTTTATGAAAATGCAATGATGGTTCTATTTCGCAGAGGCTTAGAATGGAAATAACATCAGCAAAAACTTTCTTAGACTACTACGAAAAAATCAGCCGGCGCACTTTGCGAGTCATCAAATGTATTCCACCGGATAAAATTGAGTGGAGTTACAAAGAAGGGAAATTCACATTTGGTGATTTAATCAGACACTTAGCGGCACTGGAAAGATACATGTTTGCAGAAAACTTTCAATTTAAGCCGAGCCGTTACCCGGGTCACGACAGAGAGTTGGCAGGCGGTTATGAAAACATCCTCGATTTCATGAACAGAATGCATGCGGAGACCCTAGAAATTATTGCCAAAATAAGGAACGAAGATTTGCAGAAAAATGCACCACCCCAAACGGCACCCCAATCACGGTCTGGAAATGGATGCGCGCCATGATAGAGCACGAAATCCACCACCGCGGTCAAAGTTATCTTTATTTATTGATGCTCGATGTTGAGACGCCGCCCCTTTATGGGCTGACTTCAGAAGAGGTTTTTTGAAAAAAGTGAAAGTTGAAAGTTAAATGCTGAGAGCCGTTCATTAAGATGGATTTAAAAAACATTTACTGGACCAAGAATTCGGAAACAGTTGACGGCTTTTTTGATAAGAAAGAAATCGCTTTAATTGTATCACGAATCAAAAGCATTAAAAAAATAGAATGCGTCGTTTTCTGCTCTTTCGAAAACAGATTTGCCAAAAGCGGCGGCCTGGCCGCGGTTACCACTAAAATTTTACCTTATCTCAAAGAGGTAAACAACATTCCAAACGTCATTTTGATGACGCCGTTTTATCCAAATATTATTCCTGCAAATAAGATAAAACCCACCGGCCTGTCCATCGAAGTTCTTTTCAATCAGAAATCACACGAAGTTGAGATTCTAAAATACGTTCAAAATTATGAGCAGCCGGTAAACGGTACAATTACAGAATTTTATTTAAAAGCGGAGCGCTTTTTCGAGGCTAAAAACGACTTAAACGATCCATACATTTATGATGAAACCGAGCGCAACAAAAGCGATGCTGCGCTCAGAAAAAACTCGCTGTTTTTTTGCCAGGCGGCGCCCTTGGTTCTGCAAAAACTTGGCTTCGAGAAAAATATTGCCTTTCATTTGCAGGACTGGGAAACAGTTCTAATCGCCCTCACTGCAAAAACGGCGATGCTGGACGGCATTTTGGAATCCTGTGCCAGCGTTTGTACACTCCACAATCCGTTCGATTCCGGCTGGCTTAAACTCGATTCTCTGACAAAGATATTGGACAGGGAAAGGAGCAAGAAACTCTATAAAAATTTGCCAGACGATTTAACCGCCCACAAAGTCGGCCTGAGTCTCATCGATGGCGTACTTACCACCGTGAGTAATAACTTCGCAAAAGAACTGAAGCAGGATATTCTGCACACCGGCCATTTCGCGCTGCATCTGCAAAACATATTTGAGAAAAGCAAAATTAAAGGGGTGAATAATGGCATGTTTGTGGATTTCCCGCGAGAGTTCTCTAACTTTGCAAAACCGAAATCGGATAAGATTAACAAGGCAAACATCAATCGAGTCCGGAAAACGAAGTTGGAGAAAAGAGCTGAGCTCTTAAAAATTCTCGATGAATACCATCCGCCGCAACGGTTTGGGAAATTGACTTACAAGAATGGGCCTTTGACTCATCTCCCCGAAGATGTACCTATCATGCTCATGAGCGGCAGGTTGGATCCGAATCAAAAAGGCTTCGACATTTTTTTGCGAGCGCTTGACAAATTTAAAGAAGATGAAATAAAAGTTGTTTTAACTCCCTTGCCAATCAGACAGTCTGATTTAGATTTCTTCCGGAAAGTTGCCAAAAGTTCGCAAGGCAACGTCACCATCTTTCCAATCAGAATGGAGAAGGGATTTCACGAACTGCAAATCGGCACTACGTTTGGACTGATGCCTTCTATTTATGAACCGTTCGGCGCCGCGATTGAGTACATGGTCAATGGCACCCTGGTCATTGCCAGAAGGACCGGCGGCTTAATAGATCAAATTGATCATGAAATAAACGGTTTTCTATTTAAGGAAACTCAGCGAAATTACAACTTGCAAAACATCAAAAGTTTTATGGAAGCAAGCGGCCATGTTGAACTGCGCCAGACAAATCCCTGGTGCCAGGATATGGTCGACAACCTTTACAAGATTTTAAAAAGAGCTATAAAATTATATCAAAAAGAAAATGAAAAATATTATGAAATGATCCTGAATGGGTTCATGAAAGCGCAGAATTTCGACTGGCAAACGAGCGCAAAAGAATATTATTCTGTTTACAAAGCCTGATTTGAAAAGCGCTTTTAGGTTGCGTTGAATGCTTCTCTCTGTGGAGTGTAAAAATCAGTGGGCAAAGTGAACGTATTTTTACGATCTATTTCAGCACAGAAAAAATCGGAAATCGAAACTGATTTTTACCCCCTGAAAACCAATTATTTTTCCATTTGAACATGTAAACATGATCAAAACTTGCCCTAACTGCAGTGAAAACCTAACCGGGAACTTCTGCGCCAATTGCGGTCAAAAAGCCAAAAATCTCAATGTCCCTTTTAAAGAACTTGTTTCTGAAGTAGTCGGGGATATTTTTACGTTCGACTCGCGATTTTTTCGCACCCTGATGCCGCTTATTGCCAAACCGGGATTCCTGACGGTTGAGTATAACCTGGGACGCCGTTCCCGCTATGTAACGCCATTTCGACTTTACGTCTTTATCAGTTTTATTCTCTTTTTCATGCTTAGCAGCATCGATGTGAAGATTGTAAAATTCACCAAAAGCCCGACAAAATAACCGAATTATCCTCACCTGCTGCGGATTCTTTAAAGACAAAGCCAACAGCAGACTCTTTGGGTATTGCAAAAAAGTTACGGCGCAAATTTTTTAGAAAACTGGCACAACAGGAAAACAGATCAATTCAGTCGTTGTAAAACGACTCCCTCAACTGATGTTTTTTTTAATGCCGCTTTTTGCTTTACTTTTAAAACTACTTTATCGGCAATCGGAGCGACTTTATCTATCGCATTTTATTTTTGCGCTTCATTTTCATGCGTTCGTTTTTTTAGTTTTAATTGCAAGGTTTTTGATCTATATTATCACCGAATCACAGCTAAGTGCAGTTTTGCTGGTTTTTATTCCTCTTTACTTATTTCGAGGTTTAAAACGGGTCTATAGCGAAAATTTTTTATGATATTTGTCAAAAGTTTCGGCTTGTTCCTCATCTACTTTTCAATTCTTTTATGTTCATTATTGGTACTGATCATTATTACTATCATGTTGTTTTAAGAAAAAACGGTCGTGTTCGAAAATATTATAAACACATCTGAAATAAGTTTCAGAACTTGCGAAGAAGTCCAGCCCCTTCTCAAAAAAACCTGTGCAAAGAATTCGGAAGTCGCAAACTTTCATGAACTCGGCACCAGCGAAGAAGGCCGTCCGATAGTCGCCGCCGTTCTTGGCAGTGGACCCAAAACAATCTGCCTCATCGCCGGCGCGCATTCCGATGAACCGGTTGGCCCGGAAATGCTGCGTACTTTTATTCTACAGACCCTTGCTCAAAAAGACCGATTCGAAAAGCTCTTTTCGGAATTTAAATTTATTATTATCCCGCACATCAACCCGGACGGGGAAGCGAAAAATAAACCCTGGATAAAAAAGTGGCCCAGCGCTGAAGATTACCTGCGGCACGCCTTTCGTGAGCTGCCGGGACGCGATATGGAATTCGGATATCCGGACATGCGTAAGGAAAATAAGCTAGTTGCCGATTTCTTAAAAGAGCACGCACCGTTTACCATGCATATGAGCCTGCACGGTATGGGCTTTTCAGACGGCGGGTTTTTGCTCATCGAAAAGCACTGGATTGACCGTACTCAAAAGCTGCGTGAAAAATATTCTCAAAAAATCTTAGACTCTGGCTTAAAATTACACGACCATGATCGGAACGGCGAAAAAGGGTTTCAATATATCGGACCGGGGTTTACCACAACGCCCGAGGGACAGGCCATGCGAGCGTATTTTAGATCGATTGGCGACGAGCAAACCGTGGCCTTATTTCGCGATAGCTCTATGGAATTTGTGCGAAAACTGGGCGGCGATCCGTTGTGTCTGGTGACCGAGATTCCTTTATTTTATATTGGCAAGGAAGTCCTCAATCCCAAGGCTGGCGTGCCGGCGGCTTATTTGGAATTCAAAGAAAAAGTGGCTGCGCTGAAAGCCAAAGTCGCCCGCAGGGAGTCGATTAAAGAAAAATTAGAAGAGTTCGCACTTCAGCCTCTACCTATAAAGTTGCAAATGAAGCTGCAGTTGCACGCTTTAGAATTAGGTTTGGAAACGATTACTTCGTAACGCAAGCGTCCCCGCTTGCGGTTTGCACTTTCAATTTAGGACAATGAGTATCTTTATGCAAAAATCCAAAAGACTTCAAGCCCTAAAAAACCAAGTCGCTCGAACCGAGAGAAAATTAACGGTTCTAAAAACTGAAAGCAATCGCTTTTCCCGCCTGCGGTTCGTTGTTTTCCTCTCCGGTTTTGGCCTCGGAATCGCGAGTTACTACCTGGTGGCCGGGGAGTTCGGCTGGTCTGTTATGGCGCTCACTCTGGTCGTATTTAACATCATTGCTTTTTCCCATCGCCGGGTGTTGAAAAGTATAGAGAAATACGAAATCTGGCTTAACATCAAGTCGGCTCAACTCGCACGCATGCAGCTTGATTGGGACAAGATCCCGATGCCACCGCAAAAGGAAACACAACCAACTCACCCTTTCGGTATCGACCTCGATATCACCGGCAGGCATTCGCTGCATCAACTGATCGATAGCGCTGTTTCCCGAGACGGAAGTGAGCTTTTACAGGAATGGCTGCTGGAAGTCAATCCCAAAGTGCAAAAAATTCAAAAGCGGCAGCGATTGGTCAAAGAACTAACGCCAATGGCCCGGTTTCGGGACAAACTTCAACTGGCTTTTGCTCTGGTTTCCAGAAACCAGCTCGAAGGCAAACAGCTCCTGAATTTTCTCAAAAGCCAAAGTACAAAAACATTCACCCGGGTCTTGCTTGCTTCGGCGACGCTGGCCGGTCTGAATCTTATTTTGTTTGCCCTGAATCAATTCGGATATATCCCGGCTTACTGGATCATTTCTCTCACCGTTTACGGTGCGGTTTATTTCATGAATCAGAATCTCCTCGAAGCCCTTTTAGATGACGCTGTGCTGATTTCGGAAGAGTTGAAAAAATTGCAGGCGATCTCGAAATATCTTGAAACCTATCCTTACGGAAAAAACAAGTACTTGAGAAAACATTGTCAATTATTTCTGGATCCCAACAACCGGCCATCGACTCAACTTAAACGAATAACCATCATTGCAACAGCCGTCGGTTTAAGAATGAATCCCCTCTTCAGAGTTTTTCTCAATGCAATTGTACCGTGGGATTTTTTCGTTGCCAGGCGCCTGGAAGGCTTGAAAGCTCAACTTGGCAGTAATCTGGCAACCTGGTTGACTGTTCTGTTCGAATTGGAGGCCCTGGCCTCTCTGGCAAATTTCGCTTACTTAAATCCGCATTGCGCTTTTCCCGACATTTCGGCTGATAAAAAAGCTCCGTTTAGTTTCACCGCAGAAAAACTAGGACATCCCCTTCTTCCGGATAGCCAGAAAAAAGCGAATGACTTTTCATTGAACGACCGGGGTGAAATTGTGCTCATTACCGGTTCAAATATGTCCGGTAAAAGTACTTTTTTAAAAACAGTCGGCATTAACCTGTGCCTGGCTTTCGCCGGCGGTCCGGTGGATGCAAAGCTCTTGAAGACTTCTTTATTTCGGATTTACACCTGCATTAAAATAAATGACTCGGTTACGGACGGTTTCTCCTTTTTTTATGCCGAGGTCAAGCGTTTGAAAGCACTGCTCAACCAGCTGGAAATGGACAAAGGGTTGCCGGTGCTATTTTTGATCGATGAGATTTTCAAGGGAACTAATAACCGGGAACGGCTAATCGGCAGCCGGTCGTACATTGAGACCCTTGTTGACAAGAATGGCCTTGGGATTGTCACGACTCACGATTTAGAGTTAACGAACTTAGCCGATAAGATTCAGGAGGTGAAAAATTTTCATTTTAGAGAAGAAGTCGTTGACGGCAGAATGGTTTTTGATTATAAAATGCGCCCGGGCCCCTGCCCTTCTACAAATGCCTTGAAAATCATGCAAATGGAGGGGTTGCCAATTGAGGTGTAGATGTAGAAGGCTCTCTATATTTGCCGTCATTACCTTTTGGCTATGCTCGAGTCAGATATCTTTTGCCCAATTCGCGGACAGCACTAACATTCATCTCGAGAGGGTCCTGAAAAAATTTGATGCCTTTGTGGCAGAAGCCCTGGCTGCCGGAAAGATTCCCGGGGCGGCCGTCGCCATTGTTAGTCAGAATAAGATCGTTCATCTCAAAGGATACGGAGTCCGGGAAGCGGGCCGGCCGGAACGAATCGACGAACACACCGTTTTCAGACTCGCTTCATTATCCAAAGGCTTTGCACCGGTGCTAACCGGGCTTTTAGTTGAAGATGGAGTTCTGGACTGGGATGATAAAGTTCTCGAACATTTAGAAAATTTTTTGTTAAAGGATTCCGCTCACACACAAAAAGTCACAATACGGCACATCCTGAGCCATACCACGGGCGTGCAGGAACATGCCTTTACCACATTGCTGGATTCCAATGTGCCTTACGAAAGAATAATTAAAGAAATCGATCGCGCCAATATCGTGTGTGAAGTGGGTGAATGCTTCAGTTACCAGAATGTGATTTACAGTCTCATCGGTGACATTCTAAAATCTGCGACAGGTCATGATTATAATTTGCTGCTGTGTCTAAAAATCTTTTGGCCTTTGGCAATGAACCAGGCTTCTTTGGGTTGGAATGGCATAAAATCGAGCGCAAACAGAGCGACGCCGCATATCAGGTACAGCCGCAAATGGAAACCCATTAAAATTCAGAAAACGTATTATTCCGTTCCACCGGCAGCCGGTGTGAACGCCAGTATTTCCGACATGGCAAAATGGCTGCAAGCTTTATTGGGCGGCGCGTCTTCGATTATTTCTCCGGCAGTTCTACAGGAAGTGACCACGCCGTTGGTCAGAACTTCAAAAATGAAAAGATATTTCCGATCCTGGAGGAATTTAAAAAAGGCCTGGTACGGTTTAGGTTGGCGGGTTTTTGATTACTCCGGAACAAAAATAGTGCACCACGGAGGATACGTCCGCGGCTATCGAACCGAGATGGCTTTTGCCCCGGAAGAAGGCATCGGCATGGTCATTCTGATGAACGGCTCCAGCCGTTTTGCCAATGTTTGTGTACCGACGTTTTTTGATCTATATTTGCGGTTGTAATCTTACCACAGAATCCCACAGAAAACACGGAAAAGACTTCATAAATGGCCAATCTACTCTTTGAAGAATTAACCTATAAGATAATTGGTGCTGCCAGAGATGTGCATTTTGAATTGGGATCAGGTTATTTAGAATCTGTCTATGAAGATGCTTTATGTTATGAATTAGATTTATTAAATATATCTTTTCAAAGACAACTTGAATTAGATATTCAATACAAAAATACGGTTTTTAAAAATAGATTTAGAGCAGATTTACTTGTAGCTGAAAAAGTTTTAGTTGAAAATAAGGCAATTAAAAAACTAACAAACCAGGATGAAGCTCAGTTAATTAATTATTTGAAAACTACTGGCATTAAAATTGGATTACTTTTTAATTTTGGGACTGAAAAGTTCGAAATGTTAAGAAGAATTTATGACATTTAGATTCCTGTGTTATTCTGTGCTTTTCCGTGGTAGACTTTTCTCTTGCACAAAATCAATCTTTTTTTTAAATTAAGAATGATTCAAATTTCTAAGGAGAGATTAAAATGACAAATAAAGTAAGAATCACTGTAACCGGCGCTGCCGGTCAAATTGGCTATGCGATGCTATTCAGGTTGGCCTCCGGTCAAGTGTTTGGTCCGGACACCAAAATCGATTTGCACCTGCTGGAAATCACCCCGGTGCTGCCCGCTTTGGAAGGGGTAGTTATGGAATTAGAAGATTGCGCATTCCCACTGCTTGAAAATATCGTGGTGACGGACAGCCCCGAGACCGCATTTGACGGTGTGAACTGGGCGCTTTTGGTCGGCTCAAAACCAAGAGGAAAAGGCATGGAACGCGGTGACCTCATTCGTGACAATGGGCCGATTTTTGTGGGTCAGGGCAAAGCGCTGGCCGCGAAAGCTGCAGATGATGTGCGGGTGCTGGTGGTTGGAAATCCGGCGAATACCAACTGCTTAATCGCGATGAACAACGCCAGAGAGATCCCGGGAGAACGGTTCTGCGCCATGACCCGTCTGGACCAAAACCGGGCCATGGCTCAATTGGCTCAAAAAGCCGGCGTCTCAGTGAAAGATGTCACCAACATGACCATCTGGGGCAACCACAGCGCCACTCAATTTCCAGACGCAGAAAATGCGAAAATCAGAGGCAATCCGGCCAGCGAGGTCATCGGTCATGTTTCGTGGCTGCGCGGTGAATTTATCGAAACGGTGCAAAAACGGGGTGCCGCGGTCATTGCCGCGCGCGGTCTTTCTTCCGCTGCCTCTGCGGCAAACGCAGCCCTTGACCATGTGAAGAGTTTAATCACCAAAACACCGGAAGGCGATTGGTTTTCCGCTGCGGTGCCATCGGACGGCAGCTACGATATCGATGAAGGACTGCTTTTTTCCTTCCCGGTAACCAGCGACGGACAAGGGAATTATGCCATCGTGCAAGGCCTGCCATGGAGTGATTTTGCCAAAGAAAAGATCGCGCTGACAAGTCAGGAATTGCGTGATGAGAAGGCGATGGTGGAAGACTTGCTGGGGTAAAATCTGAAATGACCTTTGCTAAGCAAAAAGCATTCTCCGGTTCGTACCCGAAGAATGCTTTTAACTTATCCCGCTAAAATCTACTGAATCGTCAAGGTAATCAAAAACGCTCTGGAATCCCGATTGAGATGGGGACTTAAATCCGAGACGATTTCATCTCCATTGACCGTTCGGCTTTCTATGGAGTACTCGATATCTTTGAAGTTAAATTCAGCGCCGATCCCGAAATGGCGTGAGAAAAAGTAGTCCGCGCCGAAAGCAAAATTGAATCCACCGCCGATCAAAGTTGGATCCGTGCCATTTTCCTGCAGGGCGTAGGCGCCGACGCCAATTTTCCCATAAGGTTGAAATTTTGACTCCGGCATAAATTTATACTGATAAGCCAGCTCGATACCGCCGAACTCGGTCATCATTTGCGTTGCACTTCTTGATTCATTATCCGCGCCGATCAGGGTGAGCCAGAGGGTGGAGCGATCGCTAAATCCATATCCCAGGCTTAGCATCCCCGCCTCATGCTCTTCCGGAGTGGTTGATGAAGGCATGTCAAAGTTTCCAGCTCCGAGGGCTACTTTGATACCTTTGTGTGAAAAACGCGTTTTGGACTGTGCGAATAGTGAATGACTGTAAAGCATCACGACGCTTATAAGAATGATACTGCTTAATAACTGTCGTTTCATTTGGGCCTCCATTTTCAATGTGTTCATGATATTAAAATTTGTACCCATTACTTCAAAGGCCGTGCCAGAAATAAGTGTCTTTTAAAAACAGCGGCTTATGACAATACAGCTAAATTTAAGTGTGAAAAATAACAACACTTGTCGACAGTTAACAACAAGGGAAAATGCAGATAATTAATTGCATTTTCAATGAATTTTTATTATTTTGGGTCTGCTTTAAATTATGTGCCTGGATCTTGCAGGTTTTAAAAACCTGGAATGGCAAAGAAAAGTCAATGGAAGAAACTCTCAAGAATACGCTCGAAAAACTCGCGATCGCAAAAATAAATCGGCATATTTTTTTATGCTGTGATCAAACAAAACCGAAATGCTCAGAGCGGGAACAAAGCCTGAAATCATGGAATTACTTAAAAAAAAGGTTGGAAGAATTAAACTTAACCGGACAGGGTGGTGTTTACCGAACCAAGGCCAACTGCCTGCGCATTTGCCTAAACGGACCCATTGCCTTGGTTTATCCGGAAGGGACCTGGTACCATTCATGCACCCCGCAAGTGCTCGAAAGAATCATTCAGGAGCATTTGATCGGCGGCAAGCCGGTTGAGGAAAATGTGATCGTTGAACACGAATTGAGAGCCTCCGCTTTAACTTAAGATACGCGTTTGGCCATTAGCTGTTGGCCTTTGGCTTTTGATTTTTTAGAGTTAAGGTTGTGAGGATCATTTCATTCAAATAACCATTTTAACTAACTTGATTTTAGCTAAAAGCTAATTGCCAAAAGCCAATAGTTTAATTTGGACTAAACTGACTA